>Ga0056114_1001395_pt1 | contig 10925 bp, 9 predicted proteins | sample WorMetHERISLAND1_FD_77005 | JGI IMG/M metagenome (GOLD analysis project Ga0056114, IMG submission 77005) | Marine gutless worms symbiont microbial communities from Max Planck institute for Marine Microbiology, Germany - Olavius loisae HERON... ...
CTGTACCGTGTGGCACACTGCGTGCGGCCGGCGAAACGGTCGAATCGTCGCTCGTTATTAAATCGCTGAAGTCTAAGTCACGTATCTTCAGACGCTGCATCTGACTGACATGTGACGAGATCCTACTCCACAACTCGTCTTTTTCCGAGCTCGTCTCGGCAACACGCGGCGACGGTTGCGATGTCTGTCGAACAGCCGACACAAGACCCTCCCTGGCCCGCGTAATCTGCTCTGTAAACTGTGTCACTGCCCCCGGCAAATCACCGGCGGTGCCACAGACGCTGCCGTTAGTGCTGACGGCACTTGACAACGAGTGGTCTAATACTGGTTCACTGGGTTTGGCGTTTGACGTCGGCGACGGATGGTTTTGGACCGTCTGCCACACTGGCACACTGTTGTCTGAGTATGTCCTCACAGCATCCTGTGACACATGTTCATCACTGACGAAGGCTGGAGGTAGAAAGACAGTGTCACACAGGTTCTGCTGCTGCCTTAATGAAGGCAAATTATCTGCAACACAACAACACAATCAAAGAAAGTTAAAGCAGTGACAGGTTCTCAATGGAAATCCATCTCAGAACTACGGGGTGTCCGCTTGCCATATGGGATCTGCCACCCAACACAAGTGAACACATCCCGCCCCCAACCCCAGCAAGTGAAGGCTGGTACTTGTCGATTTACCTACCCTGGAAGGATGGAAGGCTGAGTTGAACTAGGTGGCTGGCACAATACAAAACGCAACAGCATTGAACGACACCATTAAAAATACTTGCACAGAACTCTGTGCAAAGTGACGAGATAGTTGGACAATGGACAAGTTTCTGTGCCATATCGGCAAAACACTTGGACTAAGGAAAAGAAGATAACTCTTGAGATGTTCTGCGACCAACCTTTCCATACACACAGTTTAAGATCGCATGAAAGACCGCTTTATTAGCAAAGTAGAAAGTTGACAGCTTTCAAAGTAAGTAACCAGGCACTTGTAAGAGGAGACCTAGATAACTGTATGCCCCTAAACAGCAATCTACACGACATCACATGTTAACATATTTTGTGACATATTCTTATAAGGAAACAACCTATTCAAAAAATACAAAATTCCTCTGGAAGGAAGACTGTTAGCATGATTTCCTCAGCACTTACCGGTACTCATCAACTATCATAGTATGACTAGGAGAGACGTGATTAAACCTACCAGGAGTAGTGACAGGAGTGCATTGCTGTCTCACGACAGTGTCTTCTCTGGACTCAACAGCTTTACCTCGTTCACGACGCCTCGGGTGAGAGATGCTATTCTTTGGCCGTGCAGGTGTATCTATAAGCACACACATATACACAGTTCAGCTCAGTTCAATCTCTTCAACACATGACATCGTCGCGAGTGACACACACTGTCACATTTCCGTGGTGGACTCAAAACATTTTTATTTAGACAGTCATATCCTTCTATTCTGTTCTAGTTCTTAACCTTGTGGTCCTTGCGGTTTTTACTTAGGCCACGTTAAAAAATTTCTATGTAATGTAATGTAAAAGTTCTCAGACAGCAAAATGCCAGCCTGAACAGGTGAGTCTTGAGCCCTGTTCGAAACTGACTGCGACTGATGGGCGGGAAGCGAAGGTAAAGTGGCAGTGAGTTCCAGACAACTGGAGCTGTGATGAAGAAGCTCCGCCTTGTGAGCCAAGTTGTTCTGGTTCGTGGAACGAACAGATCGCCGCGCTCAGCCGAGCGGAGACCAGTACGGCCTGAATTGTCAGCGACTGTGCAGGCAATGCTACTGAACTAGGCAGGCGAGGTGCGTCAGACTAGAATATACCCATAATACACAGTACACTAGCAATACTACAGACAGTGATTTACCTGCAACTGGAGCCGGATGTGAGTTAACAGCCGGAGGAAGACTGCGACGATTCTGTTCAGTTGCCGTGGCAACTGTCTCCGTAGCAACGTGACTAGATGGTATATCACCAGGTAACGTTTCAACCGCGCCTGCCGAACTGGTCTGACTAAATACCAAACAGTACCACAGCACGTACGCAGTGCCAGCAGCAGTGTTAGTAGATTTTTCATCACTGCTGTACAAGCTGTGGTGAAAAATTAACATACAGTACGCCGTAATGAACTACCCTGTGTGGGCTCGGGAGCGTTGTAAAATAAGCCCACCTCGTTTCCTGGCCAAGTGTCGTAAGAAATGACTAAACCAGGCTGGTTTTGTTTTGTTTTGCTGTGTTTTGTGTTGTTTGCTTTTTCTGGGTTGTGTTTTTTTTCTAGTGTCTGTTTTTGATTTGTCTTCTGTCCTGTATTTTCCAGTGTGCACCAACATGAATAGCACTGTATAGCCTAATTGTGCGGATGTGCCGTTAAGAACCTACTCGCTCATTCACTCCATATTATTACTGGGTATTATTATTATTATTATTATTATTTAGCCCCTCAGTACTAAATTCCCGAGGGTAAAATATTGAAGACTAAGCAAGAAAGACCACAACGGCATTTACTCGGAGGTGAAAGTGCTGTGGAAGGTTATTATTATTATTATTATTATTATTATTATTATTATTATTATTATCATTGCTACCATTTGTATGGTGAAATAAAGATTCTCATAACAGACTACAAGCTGCAACTAGCAGACGTGATAGCTTCAGCATCATGTGTCGGCCAAACGTCTCAAGTCATTAGTGTAGTTCTTGTAGGTTGTGAAACAGAGAGGACTAGTCGACCACTGGTGAGTTCGTTTCGATCAGAAAAAAGATAGCACTATAGTTAACAATTTTTCTAAGAAATAAGAAGCTAATCATCAACATGAACTGAAGATATAATCCGAGTTAACTTTAGTATTAAGTGCCAACATTTCCGATTATCTGTTAGATAAGAAAAAGATAACATGAAATGCGAGATAACACCAAAGTTAATCTGAACATTTCCACATAACACCAACCAGCTTCCATGCAAATGAATAGACGTTTCTACTTAATCTCTAAGGATAAGAAATTTACTAATCAGTTTTCAGTTCACATGAACTTCCGTCATTTCCAGACTAAGTTCTTCCACATCTCTCCCTCGTCCAATCTCACGAACCACAAAGTTTCAATCATTTCTAAATTTCGCTCTCAATAATTATCAAACACCTCTCTAAATATCACTCAAGTTTTTTTTTTATTTGTTCTTATTGTGCTATTGTTATTGTTGTCACTGTCTTTATTTGCACTTGTTTCTTATTTTGTATTGCTAGTTTGTTATTCAGCTATTCGGCTACTCAGCCGCAAGTGTGGAATAAAACTCAGTGTCAGTGACTTTTCGATAACAAACAACATGGCAACCATTCCGGCAGTGTTGCTATCATAGTTTTCAGAAATAACACAGGTGGGCGGAGGCAAAATATAAACAGAGAAGGTTGCATCAGTGACGTAAATGACTTTGCTTCAGTGCCACTGACGACGCTGCAGATTCTGCTTCTGGCCAGTGGCCACAGAATAAACAATCAATGAATATTTATTTCAAATAAGTACTTTTCTAATTGCAAATTTAGATTAAGAAATACGGATTAGAGGAAGTTCAAATCTTTTTTTCTAATCGAAACATAAACTCAACCACTGTATGTTCACACTGAAGTCTATGACACACGAAGCTACTCAGTGGTTTAATGAATATGCATCAGATGCAAATTACTAACATGGCATCTTGGGATGGTGGCGGACCAGAATTTAGGACTCCATGACTCTTCCGTGATTCGTTGTTGCTTTTCAGTCTCGGTGGCTTGCTACAACGCAAAACACTGCAGAGACTGACAGACAGATTCCATGTAAGAACACATTAACCCTGAGCGTCAGAGTGCCCGATGTCAAAAATTACAGATGACGGCTTAACCCGGTCTGACACAGGAGGCTTTATAACTGTACCCATATGGCAACAGTGAGCGTCAAAGGGTTTTAATCACTTCTTCTTCTTCTTCTTGTGTGGCATGCACCACTAGGGGTGCGTAGCGCCAAATGCAGACATCAGTCTCCAGAGTGGACGATTCTGAGCCACAGTTATCGCCTCATCCAGGGAGAGATTGTTAGACCTCAAGTCTTGCTGGATAGTCTTCGTCCATGTAGTACGAGGACGTCCTCAATCACAGATGACATCAATGCACAGTACTGTCTCAATGCCAGACGTTCACTGAGGCAGGATCTCGCCTGTGGAACAGTTTGCCGTGCAATGTCACCAACTGCCAAACTGCCAAAACTTTCTGCCAACATCTGAAACATTTTCTGTTTAGCGTATCGTTTCCTGGACACTAACTGTTTCTATTCTAGGCGAGTTATACCATTTTCCTAGTTTTTCCTTAGTGGACCTTGACATTTTTTATTTAGGCCACTGTAAAAAGTTACAATACAACACAATACAAACAGAAAACAAGTAAGTAGAGTTATATAGCGCATAATGTGCAATACCTCTAATGCGCTTTATGCACTAGTACTCAGCAAACAAACGAGTTTTAAGTAACTGTCTGAAACTGTTCACCGTTAGCAACGGTTCACGCAGTTCGTCGCTCAGGCAGTACTTAACTACTGCGACTAACTGCTGAGTATATACTGCTGATCTTCCACTAAGCATCATGCTTCCACTCGGAGAATGGCACTATATTTACTTTAGTTTTCAACATGCCTCACGGACTTGTACATCTGCAGTTAGAAAAGATGGCTTCTAACTCTGTGTATTCCTAAAAGGTTTGGGTTGATGAACACCACATGATCATAGGCCTGTTATTGTTGAAATTAGACCACAATGCGACGGACGGACAGACAGATGGACGGACAGGCAGACTCAACGATACCTATTACTGCACTTAGCACAGCTGATGTGCAGTAAAAATTATCCTAGAATAGGAAACCGCCTGCGCCACGTGACACCCCCTTTCTACAGTCTGGCACCCATCTATATCTTTAAAGAGATGAAATAACTTAGAGCAAATTTGGTGAGCTGTAATATTTTGAAAAGTACTAACCTATGAATACCAAGAAGACATGCTATTACATGGCAAAGACATGCAGTAACAAGCTTAGCTACGCTGCGGCCATGCACGTGGCCCAAGCTGCCCAGCATGTGGTCCTAGCTGCCTAGCATGTGGCCCTGGCTTTACCACATTCATTCACAAACTGCTTCTTTTCAGTCGTTTGTAGGCACTATCAAGCTCTATGGCCAAACAAGGCACTGGCCGCTGGTTGCCACACTAAATGCATGATGCTTGACAGAGTATGTCAGGGACAGCTGAACCTAGTTCGACCACAAGAAAATCTTTATGACAAACCAACAGCAACGAAAGACGTGTGGCAAGTGCTGAATATTCATCAATATTCATGAATATTCAACGCTGAATATTCACAAATATTCATGACATGTAAATAAGCAAACAAACCGAGCGTTGGCCGGCAGCAGAGCGCCTTCGTCCTCGTGCTGTAGAACTAGTTCGTAGATACGCAACTGTTCCAGCAGGTCCGCGTCGACACCTTCGCCGCTCGACAGCTGTACAATGGTGCTCTCTAAGCCCTGCTCCTCCAGCGCATCCGTCACATCATAGAACAGGTCCTGGTCACGAATCCCATGTAAGATCTACAGACCAATGACAGTGCACTCTCAGTAGCTGTGATATTCAAAGGTGCCTGGCCATCTACAGGACCTGTTACGGCTTCATTCCAAGGACATAAATCAGAATTACTCTCTCTCTCGCTCTCATTCCGAGTCAAGGGGGCGTGTCATGGCCCCGATCGACTCCCGAAACTACAACATCCCCACCCTTTTCCTTTCTCCTCCCTTCCCACTCCTCCCTTCCCCTCCCCTCTTGACCTCCCTCTTTCCCTCTCATCAACCCTCGCTTCCGAACCCTTCCTTCCTCTTCCCATCCCTCCTTTCCCTTCCCTCCTTTAGAAACAGGCCCCTTAAATCCAGCTAGAGGGTCTGGGGGAGCGCTTAAGTGGGGTCTGAGGTGGAGCCCCACCGGAAATCGAATTTTGTGCATTTTAGTCTTAAAATCTGACGTTTGGTGGCAACAATTTCAACGATTTTCATTAGAACCATTTGGCCAAATTTCCTGCATAAGGTAACTTACTAAAGTACGAGCTGATTTGCCGGAACACTGCAGTATCAGTGTTGCGCCTGTGATAAACAATATTTTCCGAAGCGCCGTTACAGCTTAATAATATTGCCGAAACAGTGCTCTGTAAGTGGCAGTATGTCACACACATCCACAAACACATATCTAGGTGAGTGGGCCAAATCACTGTCACACTCAGCCAGCAACACACCCAGAACAGCATAGTGCACAGCCCGATGACACCAGAGCGCACAAAATACTAGAAAACAATCCAAACATAGAGAAGTGCTGAACCTTGTTAATGAGTGTCATAGTGTAGACGAGCAGCTCGGTATCAGTCGTCTCCGTCTCACACAGAATACTCATCATCTTCTTACACAGCTTCGCCCCTACACAATCCGCAATTCCGCACAACGATCCACTCAGACTCATCAAGAACAGCGACATTTTACTAGTTTTACCACCAACAAACACAGCTCAAGTTTAAATCTATGCAAACACGTTTCAGTCAATCGTTGGCTTTGGTTATCACACACGACGGCCAAGATGGCGGTTTATTTTTCATAATTGTTAGTAAGTTACGAAAGTTAAAACCAACGTTTGAAAAAATTTTCATATTACATTTAGGGGAATGCATTGCTCAAACACTCATAGTAAAACGTCTTTTAATCATCTAATTCCATACTCATGCTACCTCCATCTGACGGTCAAATTTTATGTGCACGACATTTACATCTAGCAAAAATATTTGTGAAATTGCCCGTCCCTAATAAAAGCACTACTAAACTGCATCAGATCAGCGACGTTGTAATGAGAAATACACAACACCATCGTCACATTTGCACAGTAACCGAAATATGACTTCCCTGCCTCATGTAAAGACAGGAACTAAAAGCCACTAACAATTAGCGAAGTAAATATTCTTATCTCACCACTAAATGGTACAATAAAACATGATAATGTTTAGAGATATTTTTATTTCAGTTTTATTTCACAATGTGTGACAGGCTTAATCCTTTGACGCCCACTGCTGCCATATGGGTACAGCTATAAAGCATCCTGTGCCGGAACGGGTTAAGCCGTCAATTGTAATTTTTGACATCCGGGCACTCTGACGCTCAGTCCTGAGCGTCAGAGTGCCCGGATGTCAAAAATTACAAATGATGTCTTAACCCGGTCCTGCACAGGATGCTTTATAGCTGTACCCGTATGACGGCAGTGGACGTCAAAGGGTTAACAATGAAGCAAAGAGGACAGAGAGGGAGTATCTAGTACAGACCGTTCTGTGTGTCCACACAGGTGACGGCCTGTAAGAGCAGCAGACAGTTGAAGTCTGTGTACTCGACAAAAACCAACAACAACTTCAGAGCCATCTTCGCTACCGACCGATACTACAACACCGCCACACACATGACAAGGACTGGTATGTCTGCATGCTGCACCGCACGTCCATTACTACAATGTACCAATCACCTCTGTAACAGTGTAACTCAAGTTTTTTCTTTTTTTAATTATTGCTATTATCCACTAGGTGTTAGGCTATTGTTATTGCTGTCACTGTCTTTATTTGCATTTGTTTCCTATTGCGTTTAACTGTTATTCAGCTATTCGGCTACTCAGCTGCAAGTGAGGAATAAAACTCAGTGTCAGCGTCGGTCTATTAGCTCACGCCAATCAGCCGCTACTTCAATGCTGGTGGTTTTGAGTTCACATAAGACTCACGTAAGATGTTCTCGGTCAAACGTTCAGACCTTTACAGCCACCTCCGTAACTAATGTAGTAAAATTACACACAACTGTTGCCGCAAATCAACTCAAAAAGTACAGCAATAGGGGCTCCAATTCCCAAAGGTCATCACCAACAAACTGCAACGTGTGATGAATGCAGCAGCCTGCATTCTGACTGGTACGAGGAAGTTTGACCGCGGCTTGACATTTCTCTCTCTCAGAGTACTAGTGCACAGAGCGCATTAGGGGCTTTGGTGATTGATTATGTGCTATACAAATCTACATTTTACTTAATTACTTATTATATTACCAGATTGACAGCGACTGATGTAATGAAATGATGTCGACAGAGAAGGAACACGCACGGCCGAGTTAATGAGACTGTAGAGCCATTGAACGGTAGCGTTGTGTGCAATCACTCCGTTCATGCCGTCAACGTACAGCAGCACCTGACCCAGAGCTGTAATTCAACACAAATCACCACAGTCACTCATACACCAAGTCTCTCTCGGAGTTCAAGTAATGCTGAATCAGGGTGCTTACAAATTTTGGAAAATAAAATTCTCTGAGATTTATAGATTTTCCAGACCCTCTGAACATATTTTCTCCGACACTATAAAGTATAAACGCGATCTAACAAATCATCTTATCAGTCAGTTCAGCAGCCATCTTGCACAAAAACCGAACATTTTTGCTAAGGAGCATGGTGACTGGCTCCATCCATGCCAGTCACTGTGTCACCCAGACTGTTACTGACAATTATGCTCTCAACTCGATGTCCAAGAGATACATCTAATATCACATGACATCAAGGTTGCCTTCAAAAGTGTTGACAAACAGCACATGCTATACTGTAACACAGTCACTTTTTTGACAACATTGTTTTCCTAAGTAAATTTTAAATTCCCCGAGTTTTCCCTGAATTTCCAGAATTAACATATTCCCTGAGATTTCCAGGTTTTCCAGATTGTAAGTACCCGGTGAATGCTAACAACCATCACAACGGTAAAACAATTTTAAAACTAAGTAAGTAAGTAAATTGGTAGCATGAAAGCGTGGAGCAACTTTTAACTGCTGAGAATGTAAAGTTGACGTCAACAGCTAACACAAGATAAATTAGCAGACATTCTGCGATGTCAAAAGCACTGGTTACTACCTCTGAGAATGTAGTTCTGATAATTATGATCCACGACGGAACCAACAGCTATGAGACAGTCCAATCCTCCGCGGTCAACAAACTCATGAACTAAATCCTTGTCTTCCTAGACACACGCACACAGCAACACAGTTACTACGAGCTCATCAACCGTCACACATCTTCAGTATAAATACCTCTAAATGCATTTTAAACTAGCCAAGATGGTGGTGGCCTGGCTTAGTGGTAGCGCGTAGGTCTCGATCAACGTTGTTATGTTGGGCCCAGTTAATACTTGGATGAGTGACCGTCTGTGGGCAGATAAACCAACTTGGTATAACCAGCCACCCAGGTAAACTCAGCCTTTCATCCTTTCGGGGTCGATAAATGAGTACCGGCAACACACCGGGGTAAAGACGTGAGAATCACCTCTGTCGGATGGCAGATAACACTGTGTGATGCCATATGACAAGTGATCTCACGAGCACATTAGAGGCATCGCACATTATGCACTACCTAGTGCACAAATCAATGTATACTTTACTTTATCAAGAGACACAATATACGAAAGATAAAGCTTCAACCTGAAACATCTGCTTCAGAGCAAACAATGCCCTTCGGAGTTCTCGTTCCCTCGACTGAGACAGCTTATCTGCAAGACACGTAATAATAATAATAATAACAATAGAGGCATAATAATAAAACGACAATTTATAAGGTGCCATAACATGTCAACATTTCACTCATCCGTCCGTCATACATACCATTCGCGACCTGCCTATAGATATCTTAATCACATCAACAATGCCAGTACTGCCACTCAACCGGAGATGACATAACATTTACCGCTTTGTACCAGCATGCTTTGCGGCTGTGTATATGAAAGTTATTTTTAGCCTAGATGTGTAGTGGTGGCATGGCTTAATGGTATTGTGTTGGTCTCAATCGACTAGGGCCCAGTTCGTACTTGGCTGGATGACCTTGCGTGGGTCCTTACATGGCAGGTAATGTCCTTTAGCTCTGAGTTGGGTTCCCATGAAGAGCTATAGTTATACGCTATACGCTCCTTTAACCCTTTTCCGTTAACCTTTGACATAATTACTTGACAGAAACTAAACTTCTGTTCACTTAAGCTGTGGTTATTTCATGATCGAATTAGCACTACTTTGATAATTTTCGGTTGACAAGCTAATAAAATTGTTTGATGGCAAGTTTGACAGTGGTCACATCTGGTAGATGAGACATGTAGTCATTCACTGACGGCAATATACAACGTAAATAGAAGACCTGAATTGATGCGTTAACACATTAAGGCACGATTAACATAATTAATCGCATGCATTAATGCAATTTAAAAAATTACCGCTTGACAGCTCTGCCATTTACATACTGATATGCACAGAATTAAAAATGGAGCATCTAATAAATATTCATACCTTGCTAGGCCTGCTGTGCTAGATACATAATCCACCTGGCCACAAGCCCCAGCAAGCTAGTGTCTAGATCAGATGAGGTTAGGTCGGACATTAAGATTTTGAATACTGAAAACTGAGATAAATAAGTAAGTAAAACGTGGATTTATATAGCGCATAACATTTTTAAAAAAACATCTAATGCGCTGGTCACATTAGTATAGACTAAACAGGATTGTCTTAAGAAACTGCTTAAAACTGTCAGAACCACACGCCAGATCTCTGAGCTCATCAAGCAGTGAGTTCCAGACCATCGGACCGGCGATCGAAAACGCCCGACGGCCATATGTTGAGACAACAGCGAGGTACAATGAGCTGGTGATGACATAAGACATTAAAGAGATATAGGGCCTAATAAGGACTGCAGCAGATGTGAAGAAAAACACTCACCGATACAGGCTTTGACTCGGACAGCGAGCTGAGTTCGGAAGATGACAACATTCTTCCTGCTAGAGTCACAGCAGACAGACTAGTGTGTCAGTGCAATATCTAATCGGTCGGTCGGCCATCCGTC
>Ga0056114_1001396_pt1 | contig 10924 bp, 7 predicted proteins | sample WorMetHERISLAND1_FD_77005 | JGI IMG/M metagenome (GOLD analysis project Ga0056114, IMG submission 77005) | Marine gutless worms symbiont microbial communities from Max Planck institute for Marine Microbiology, Germany - Olavius loisae HERON... ...
AACTCGTGACCCCAATTCGCTTAAAGCGCAATATCTCGAAAACTGTTTGAGCTAGAGACTTCAAATTTGGTATGCAGCTTTGTATGGGGAATGCCGAGCGGGCGCACAAAAATTTCCCCTAAATTGGGCGTGGCCTAAGTGACGTGACGCCTAAAATTTTTGGCATATGATCGAAAATATCTCCAAAACTACTTGAGCTAGAGACTTCAAATTTGGTACACGGCTTTGTATGGAGAATGACAAGCAGGCGCACAAAAATTCCCCTAAAAGTGGGCGTGGCCTAGGTCACGTAACCGCTACAATTTTTGGCAGTACGGTCGGCTATCCTAGCGACAGCTTGGCTTCTTGTTTCAGGTTATCTCGGAACACTTATCAGCGTTATTAACGAACAGTGCGTTACACACTGGACTGATTACTTGACTTCTAACACCTATCCACTGACAATTAAACGCTCACACACACTTAAACAGACACACACGCGTACATAGTGTACACATGATTATCTGTTAATTGTAAATACAAGGCATTTCGCCACATTCAAAACAAGTGTGTCACTGTGTCACTCTCTTCACTTCAGTCCATCAATGACCTTGGTTGTCTAGAGAATACCTGTTTCGTGTAGGGATGCTCAAAACGGATAATTTACTATCCGGATCCGGATATCCGTTTACCGGATACTAAATTATCTGGCTTCGTTTCCGGTTTAATGATTTTTAGCCGACCGTACTAACGGTCGCGCTATTGGTACAGTGTTGATGCGTCTGTCGTCGTCTGTCTGTAACGTGATGCATTGTGGCTAAACGGTGCGTCTTAGAGCAAAAGTTACTACTGAGAGCCTATAGGAAATCGTATGTAAGAAATCGATTGGTACCAAAATGAATGCTTGACCTTTGTTTAGAAGTCGTATCAAGGTCATGTCAACCAATGCGGTACAATTCGACGTTGCATGAATATCTCGGAAACCGTTAGAGATAGAGGCTTGTTTCCAAAGGACCACCAATAGGAAATGGCATATTGGCTATCGAATGGTCACGTGACCGATGACGTCACGTGACACCGAAAGGTCAAACTCGTGGCCCCAATACGCTTAGAACGTAATACCTCGAAAACGGCTAGAGATAGAGACTCACAGACTCCGTTACAAAGGACCACCAGGAAATGACATATGTGGTATGGAATGGTCACGTGACCGATGACATCACGTGACCCAAAGGTGCTGTGAGGCAGTACGGTCGGCTATCCTAGCGACAGCTTGGTTTCTTGTACTAAAGTGCAACTGAAGTCAAATCATAAATGGGGAGAGTGGACTGGATAGCCTAAAGTCACGTAAGTATAATAATCTAATGGTGGCACTGGAAGGTTCAAGTCCAGCCGCGAATATTTTGGATATACTCGTACTAATGTATACAGATTTTTTGAAGCTAGCATAGGCCTGAAAATTTTGAAAAGCTACAGGGAAAAACATTAAAAGAGTGAGCAGCCATATTGACGGATAATTAAACGGATAATTTATTATCCAGATATATATGGATAATAAATTATCCGGATCCGGATTTATCCGGATATCCGTGAGCAATGAGCATACCTACTTCCGTGGCTGTCCGCTGCCTGTCACTTCACTGCAGATTTTAAAAGCAACAAGAAAGCCTAGCTATCGCTAAGGTAAGAGCGCGACAACAGAGAGTGTACAAAGCCCCCTAGCTAAGAAATCTACGCTAATCAACGCAAGGAACATAATGTTGAAGTACATTCAGTGGGCTATAACGCTGTCGCCGACAATACGGGTCTATCTTCATTCGTTCAGCTGTTTTTGCCTCCCAAATCTCCGAAATCCCTCGAAATTCTCCGAAAATTCGAACTTATGACATTTTGAGATTCAGCGAGGGTAAGGGTAAGGGTATGAGTAAAAGAGTGAGGCACAATGCCAGTCCTGTGAATCCTTAAATTAAATGAGCAGAATGCTGCTAAATTTTGACGCTCCCGCTCGGGGAGAAGATAAGTTGGAATTTCTGGATGAAACTTACCCCGCAAGGGATGGGGCTACCATATGGTGAAAAATTCATAATCCAATTCCAACTGCTTTGACGTGTGACAGACAGACAGGCGGACGGAGGGACGGGCGATAGCATATAGCATGCTCTAAGCATATGCTGTAGCCTGTTGCGCGCTAAAAATGTTTAATAGGCTAGTTACAGACGGCTAAGTATTTGGCTTCGGTTGTAACCATGTGAGAGCGGATCAGAGCGTTACGGAGCAGAGCGGGAACGGAGCGGTACGGGAAGCGGGCTAAATCTGCTGCTCCAACGACCGCTCCGGCGGGTTTTCTGTGCAGTCTTCAAGTCAGTCAAATTAATTGGACATATTCACGGGCGTCGGAAAAGGGGGAGCAAGTTCAGGCTGCTCCATAACTTTTGGGGCGCTGGAGCAGTGTTCCCATGTAGGCCTGCGTTTGTCAATGTGACAGTGACAGACTGACAGTGATGCTTAGGTCTATTTACAGGTGGAAGTCACCAGCATTCGTGTGTTTCTGCTTTGTTTGTACCATATTAACAAATTTGCACTCTTTTACACACTCTTTTACAATACGTCTGTTATTGTGTTATAGTTTCATTGTTGCTTTCTTGAAGCCGGCGACTCGTGTTGCAAATTTAATTTGCATTAGACGAGCTCGCTGTGAACAGATACAGAACACCCAATCTCACATTTCAAGCTACTGAAGTTACTGGCAAGAAATCGCATAACACGTCTATACACCAGCGCCGTTTAGTCGTTAACACTCCAAATAGCAGCGGTATCAATCAAATAAGTGCCTCTCTGATCGCTTCAGTTCGATCAAATCGGCTACCACTACAAGCTCCAGCCTCCAGGAGAGCGCAAAACTTAACTACTTGCAACGCCCCAGATGGTCCTATTCAAATATTCAAGTGGACAAAAAATATGAGGGTCAGGTTGTGTTGAGGGTCACGGTGGATTCTGAAAGAGATATTTTGAGTTGTATTCAGTGAGGTCCCATATTCAGGGTTCCCACTTTTTTTACCGACAAAAATCAAGGACGATTCCAGGACCCCCATGAAAAATTTTCCAGAACCTGTTTGGAGCCTGCAAATGTTTAAATATAAAGAAAAAAACACGACACCAAAGGCGGCAAAATTCATCAACAGTCTACACTGTATTTAAGTAAGCAATAGTTAACAGAAACTGGGTGCTACACTATTGCTGCTAGTTTTCCATTTGAACCACTATAAAAATGCATGACTTTCAAGGATATTATTCCAGGACTTTTCAGAACCTTAAGCTCGAATTTCCATGACTTTCGAGGACTTGATTAACCAACACAGTATACGTTATCTGGGACAGTTTTACAGGTCAAAAGACCCAACCAACACTATCAAAGTACTAAAGGAAAAGACGTTACAAAAGTAAAGAAAACCCAGAAAAGCAAACAACAAAAAATACAGCTATACAATACACAGGTCAAGAAAAAATCCAGGACTTTCCAGGAGGCGTGGGAACCCTGTACATTATTGTAAGTAAGGCGCAATGTCAGCCTTGTGAATCCTTAAATTAAATGTGCAGAGTGTTGTTAAAGTAGCAGGGATGGGAGGAGGGAACTCAGCTCAAGGTCATTATTAACTCACATATAGTCACATCCTGTCAAAAATCCCCAAATCAGTCAACCAAACTATCAAACATAAAGAGTGGGTTATTTCATGCTGACATCAAATTGCGCAGTAAAATATCACACCATGTTCAATTGTGCATTAGTCTGCAGAAGAAGAAGGCAACAAAAAATTAAATACAATAAAATAATAAGCTCCGTATGAGAACGTAAAGGTCGACTCCTCGTAAGAGGCAAAATTCGTTTGCCACAGGTGAACCACCCGAAGTTTGAAGGTCACGTGATGCTAAACGAGGATGAATTTCAAAAATCTGCCCGGTTAAAATTTAGATATTGTCTTGGAGTATCATAATTCACCAATAGTCTTTGATTACATGTATATTGGTGAAGGAGACAGCCTTTGAAATTGGTCATTTTTGCACATTTCAGACCTCTCTGACCTCGACCTTGGATTGGTCATATGGCATACCATCACATATCACTCATCGACCTCTACCTGTTTCGTTTGAATTGGAAAAACTTTTTGGGGATTGCCGCTTTATTGGGTTGACTCAGAGGAATCGATCTAAAAATATAGCATATGATGCAGAATGGCAAGGCAACAATAACAACATCTGTGAAATAAACCAAGTACATTAAAATAATTAGACCAGTCGTAAAGTTTCGAGCACAAGTCTGGCTTCTATGTTCTGACACTGATTCATTTGGTGTTAGCAACAGAAATATGGCTTTCGACAATCTAAACATTAATCAACTTCTGAGTTTCTGACACCTTTGGTACTTTGACGTTTTTTTGAGTGTGTGACGACAAAGGTTTTCCAGTCTGCAGAAAATTCAGCCAGAATTAATGCTAGAGGTTAACAATGAGAAGATATTTTCCCCTTTGGATAACCATGGGAATTGTCCTAATCATCCTAGCATATATTGGCTCCAGATTTGCCTGGTTGCAGGTTTGCCTGAAACAGCTACAGAAATGGAGAAGTTCACAGCTTCTGTACAGATTCCTTGGAAATTACCCATCGTAAGCCATCACAACACAAAAACAACCAAGTCTTGAATGCAAGCACAGAGCTCGCAGAAAGGCTAATAATCGTTCAAATCCACAATTAATGTTGAGTCGGTAGCAATGCCCACGTCAAGCAGAGATGAGTCGAGCCTGTCAGAAATACACTGACGTGGATAAGGAAGCAGGAGAGAATAGCTAGAGTGGGAGTAGCCGATGGCTTCCATGTAAGTAACCACGTTCTGCCAACACAAATATGAACTTGCTTTACAGCGACACATGATCTAGTCTCAATATGAAATGTTATGTGCAGTGTGCAGTGAGCCTGTATCAAGTGACAGAAACGGGGCAAAAAAGTAATATTAAACTAAATACGGTAAGCCCCATACGGGACTGTTAGTCAACTCGTCATATCACCCTGACTTTGAAAGTCATGTGATGTCGAACAAGGAAGAATATCAAAAATCTGTCCAGAAAATTTTTTTAATTGTTTTGGAGCATCATAAATCATCATTAGTCTTCTGATTACATGCATACCAGCAGAGGAGACAGACTTTGAAATCCGCCCATTTTTGTAACTTTCACACCTCCATGACGTTGACCTTGGATCGGGTCATACAGCATACCGTTGCGTAGCATTCATCGACTTCTGCCTATATACCAAATCTCGTTCAAATTGGAAGAACTTTGTCGTGGACAGACAGATGGACGCACGGACCTACGGGCACACGGACAGTGAGACCGGCTTGATTAGGGCAACTCAGAGGAGTTGAACTAAGACTGAATGATCTTAGCATCTTGAAATCAACACAACTGACTTGCTTTCTTAACGTACGATAAGACGACAAAAGAAACAGCACTAGAGCAGCAGACAGTACATTAACTAACTAAAGATAAATGCACAAATAACAGGGGTAGATCATGGAATTTGACAAAGGGGGCATGACTTTCCCATCCCGCTTTTCTTCCCTCCCTACTTTCAGTTTTCTTTTACTTCCATACCCTCCCCCTCTTTCCCTGCTACCAAACAGCCCCCCTTAAAACCAGCTATTTATGTCTCACACTAAGTAAAAACCCAAATGCCAATGTTTCTACCATGCAGAGTGGCAACAGATGTCTTGACAAGCTCACCTTCACCAGATCAGAGACATTGAAACGTCTCTTGTGTGTCTGATTGTCTGGTGTTCTCAGCGCAAGTGTTACCACGCCGTCTCCGCCAAGCTCTGGTTCTTCAGCAAGCTGACAAACCACGTAACCACACAGCGTAGTCAATCAAACACTGTTTAGCTGGATGTCTGCGGTCCAGCCAGTATAATATTGTCTGACTGTTCAGTCTGTTACACACGTTATCAAGATGCATAGCAGCCAAAAATCATTCACTCGATATCACAGGCTGTGCAGTAGCACAGTACTGTTGTAATGATGACCAGCAAAGTCAATGGAAAAACGCAAATTGTGAGTTGTCCCCTGTAGAACTGAAACCCCTGAGCCATAACATGTTGTGAATATACAAAAACAATGGATAGCCTTGTTGCTTCAAACTAATTTCAATTTCCCTAACACTTCCGTGCCTGTTCCACAACTGTTCCCCATGTCCTCAACATTTCCAAGTACCCGTTTTTTGTAATTCTCCACCTTTCAGGGTACTGGCAAGTGGTCACACTGTTCAAATGTGTACAGGATGGTCCAAAAAACTGGCAAACTTTTCAAGTAGGTCAATACATAACCATCCTGAAGAAATTACATTTTGCACGAAAACACAATGTGTTAACACTGGAAAATGAAAACTATGTCGCAATAATTAGGTCGTTTACTGACAATAATATGTAAGTAAATCGGAATTGCAACTATAATGTATCTAATAGGGTAGGAAACTCAAATACCAAAGTGTCACTTTTTTGGACCACCCTGTATATGCAGCGTTCAACCTGTCAAATATTAGCTGCCAGCATCCAGTAATTCATTTGTCCTTTACTTCTCATCTTCCTCCCTCTTTCCACTCTCCAGTTCTCCCCTCCTCTTCCCTCTCTTCTCTTTCCCTCTCCCCTTCCTTTCCTCATGTCCCCTGCTTTGTCCATTCCTTTCTGCCATTCCCATAGTCCTTCAAATAGGAGGTATGTAGGCAAAATGAGCCCCTCTTGGAGTCTGGTACTACGCCCAAACCACAAAACGTTTTTCTTAACACAGACGGTTTACTATGAGCAGTCTATGTATTATTTTCAGACGCTCTAACTACAGTAAGGATGGGTCGTCAAGGGTCAATGTCCCAGCAACTTTACTGAACAGTGCCGCCTACGAAAGATGGGTATTTACATAACAGTAACAACCGAGGACAGTTATTTACATTGGATGTATTTTCACCTGACACTGGTACATACAACAACGGCTGAGTTCACCTTCCTACTTAATCTCTAGGGATAAGAAATTTTCTAATCAGTTTTCAGTTCAATTTTTGATTAACAAATAAGTAGTTTTCTAATTGCAAATTTAATTCGACTCAGTTCTTAGTGATGTTAAATATGAATTTGAAAAAGTGTTAATCTTTTTCTAACTGAAACACGAATTCAACCAATGTCTATTATATCTACCTCAGTCTTTTTCTCCAGACTGTCTAGCAGGTTACTACGATGTCGTCTGGTTACTTCCGGTGATTGTTCACTCCCTGCTGCGACATACTGCTCAGAACTGGACGAACTATCATTCTGCATCCAGCATCAATACAATATTAAAACCCTTTGACACACACTGTTGCCATATGGGTACAGCTATAAAGCATTCTGTGCCAGACCGGATTAAGCCGTCATTTGTAATTTTTGACATCCGGGGACTCTGATGCTCAGGGCCGAGCGTCAGAATGCCCAGATGTCAAAAAGTTCAAATGATCGCTTAACCCGGTCTGGCACAGGATGCTTTATAGCTGTGTACACATATGGCAACAGAGGGTGTCAAAGGGTTAATATCATGTACAATTCAGCACACAAACTGCAACAGTGTCATCAGGCAGGCCACATCTTCAATCACACAATCATAGGTCTCAAAAACGTCTCCAGTTTATTTGTTAACGACAGAGAAAACTCTCAGTCATTTTATATAATACTTTACCTTATCATACGGGGGCAGGTATGTTAAAGACTAACGCTGAATCTAGTGGACCCAATGTACGCCTCCGGCTTAACCCGAAGGTTACTGAAACCTAACAAAAGTTTTGGCAAACTTCACGAGAGAAAGTAAGTAAGTGATTTATATAGCGCCAAAGTCTCGGAAGAGAATCAGGGCGCATAGTCCAGTGTTGTTGGTTTAGCTCACATGTGCATGAGAAGAGGAAGTAAAAGTAATTCCTTTGTCTACTCATAACGGCAGCACATCTTCCCAAGAAGTGGAGACTGGTGTCCAGTTCTTCTTCAAGGAGTGGACACAAGGGATCTCTCTTCTTCCTCAATATAGTAAGATGATGATTTGCCATATTGCGTCAAGCCAGAAGACGACAAGTATTCTCATTTTATAAAGCATTTGGTAAATATTATTGGTTCAACTTAAGAGTTTGCTTGTAATTTTTAAAAAAATAAAAACAAATTTTAATATTGCTCCTTGTTTAGTTACTTAATTTTACTTTTATATTTCACAATATCGATTTTATATCACTGATAACATCACTATTGTTTGAAGAATGCAAGATTTCGGTCAAAAGTTTGCATGAACTGAATGGGTTTACTGCTTATCAGTTAATAAAAGTGTTTCCCTTCAGTTCATGCAAACTTTTGATTAATATATCTCTATGATCTGTAATTATCATCGTTAACACGCAGAACGATTTAGATGGTATGAACGGCGGGTATAAGTACGATAGACAGGTAACAGCTCTGAAACATATAACCTTACTGAATTCACAAGGACTCCAGTCCATATATAAATAATTAATTAACATATGATATGTATTTTCATGGAAACAATTGCTTTACCCCAAGGATGTGGCCTTCACCGGCTGCATGACTAAAAAATCTATTGTAGTGCATTTCTTGCTTTCTTCTTTTTTCTTCTTGTCTTGGTTTCAGAATTCTTTCCACATACTCGGCAGCCTACAGATTATATCCACAAGCAGACTTTAGCTGCCGGTGATGTTACAGCTATAACAGTATACGAAAAGCACAACTGCAACGGCAGAATATAATGTAATAACTGCACTCTGCTGTATCCGCTCCTCCCCCTGAATGCGACCACCAGTACACTCAAGTACTCCATCCAGTCAGCTGCCTTGGCACAACTTACCATGAACAGGATAACAAAATTCAAAGTTTCAAATGTTCAGACTTCCCCGACTGGCACAAAGGTTGCCACAATTTTCATATTATGAAAACCTGACAAGCTACCACCAATGTATCCAGTGGTTACGGCACTGATCACCGATCACACGACAGAGCCCACAACTTCAGAGAGCACTGCTAAAATATGATCAATTATACACATATCCAAGACAAACCACATAACTGAATTTCTTTTTTTAGAAATGCTGTTCACTTAAAAGAAAGATGCATGTGTTTGATGCAAGCACCACGTCCACATCACATCCTTGCATTGCAGAAGGTAACAGAAACACTGAGAATATCAAGCATCTTTCACGACCTGCTGCTGAAACAACTGTTGAGCATTTTCACGCGACTCTTGCATCTTTCTCACTGTTGCTCCGTCTTCATCTTCTGATGGCTGGGGTGCTGCCACATAACAAGATACATTCAGTACCGGTATCTAAAAACTGCTATGTTTTCTGTGAAAGTAAAAACAAACCAAAACAAAACTGTACAGTGCCAGAATAAATGACACAATTATTTATTATATTATAATTAAGGATTTTTCTTTTCTCGTAACTCGATTGACTCATGCTATCCAATTCTGAAACCAACAACACCATGCCGCTTCCCGGCATTACAGACCACAATAATTTGCCTATAACTGTGTGAAGGTAACTGTTTAATGTGGCACAGTAAGCTCAGTGGTTAGGAACTACAGTATACGTAACACTATACTTTTATTTCAAGTAGTTAACTAATTACTTTAACAACTGCAAAGTAGTTATTTATAAAAGTAGCTTTTGTTAAACTACTTTTTAAGTAGTTGATGCATCACTGCATCACATTAGACCTACCACGTGACACGTACTGCCTTCATGTTGTTGTCAAGCAAAGACAACAACTTCAAAGGTGATAAATGTGACAGCATTCATAGACGTTGCATTTATCGCATGCCATTGTTTGCACTTGCCTCATTTATGATATCAAATCAGTCACTGTATACAATGTCTGCAGACATGGAAAAGGCAGAGATGGGATGGATGAATGCCGAAATATTTGACACACTTTGACTGAGATATGCAGCAAAGCTACTACAACGGAAAGAAACCTCTGAAACAAGACTGAAAATGTTGCTGACATGTGAGGTTTCATGTCCCGATGCATGACTGAGACAATTTCATTTCTCAATTAACACATTAATTACCATTTATTTATCATATCATATGATAGCCACTGAAAAGTGAAAATTCTGCCAAATATCCTTGTGTACACAACAAAGTTCCATTTTCAAACTGAACTGATGTTGCAAGTCACAACAATATATAAAACAGGAACCGTACCTGGTAAAACAGGTCGTCCAACTAACATGTGCAGTCTGGACTTTAATGGATGTGCCAGGCGACCGACAGTGTTGCACATAAACAGGAAGATCACTGCCATTACAAGTGACTGCAAACTGAGTTTCACTAGCGACTGAATATCTGAACACAAAACACAACATTCAACTGCCAAGAGAACCCAGAACTGCTTCTAGGACAAGACACAGTGATAACTGCAGCTGAGAAGTAAACTAATGGCACATATACAGGTCTCAGATTCCAGTGCTGAGCCGTTTTTACAAAGCCTGAGTGAAAACTGTGGATTTTTGTGCAAAACAACTGCAGTTTTCAGTTTCCACGTCACACCGCTATGGGTGGTGTCGGTGGTTACTTCAGTCAAACCGCAAATGAAGGTTTCCCACAACGCTTCAACATCGGTAAGTGTATTATTGATCTTTATCTATAAGTAGAACAACCTAATACTGTATAAAATACTGGCGGCTGTAATATGCACTGGTACCAACCGGGCAATTATTTACGGCGAGACTAGCCACACGGCCGCCGTGTGGCTATACATCATCATCATCATCATCATCATCATCGACATTTCTGGACGCAGGAGAAACTCCTCTATGCCCAGATCCTGGTGATCACAGTATCAGATCTTCTCTGTAATTGAACTTCATCGGTTGATTCC
>Ga0056114_1001397_pt1 | contig 10924 bp, 9 predicted proteins | sample WorMetHERISLAND1_FD_77005 | JGI IMG/M metagenome (GOLD analysis project Ga0056114, IMG submission 77005) | Marine gutless worms symbiont microbial communities from Max Planck institute for Marine Microbiology, Germany - Olavius loisae HERON... ...
CGGCCATCGGGCTTTCTCTGTTGCAGGCCCGATGGTCTGGAACTCACTACCGACTGAGTTTCGCGATCTGTCTGTCGGTTTTGATGTTTTTCGGCGCACTGTTAAGACGATACTATTCGCGCGGTATTAGTGCATCCAGCGCAATAGAGATGTATCAATGATATTGCGCTATATAAATTTCCGATATCTATCTATCTATCTATCTATCTACATCTATCACATAAATGTATGATTCATGTGTTTAACTGTGTTTAGACAGCTACACTACAGTGTTATGAATAAACTGGTATGCTCACTCTATCAATGGGATAGTAATCCCATAGCACTCCAACTGTCTTTGGAGAAACCTGCGGGATCTCCAGAACATTTTCATTCACCTACACATACACATTATACAAACAAACACTTAAGAAAACTTCAAAGTAACTAACTACCTCATTATAATAAAATGCCCTTTCAGCTTTTTCTCTTAACTTACATGCCAACACAATAATAGTACACAAAAATAGACAGAACAATGGGAACAGATTGTTCAGCATAATGGAAATTGTAGTGGACAATACAACAAAACATATCAACTACTAGTTCAAGAACTACTTCTGCTAGTCAAAAGTAAATAAACTGCATTAGAAGCTACATATGTTTAACTGTGTTTAGACAGTTATTGCAGTTATTGCCATACATGGCAACACACTGCTGTGTGTAGTCAATGAAATGCTAACAGATACTTTTTACTGCACGTCAGCTCTGCTTAGCGTGGTGATAGGTATGGTCACGTCTGTCTGTCTGTCACATTACGGCATAATTTCTACAAAGGAAGACATATGATCATGTGGTTTTCACCAAACGGTAGTTCAAAGACTCTAGTCTTCAGCGAAATGAAGATGTTGAGGAAATTCGACGTTGATGATGCTGCTGATATTGCTACTAGTGCTACAACAGTTTATAAAGTACACTGGACATTGTACATACAGGACAGTAGAGGAATGCGTCGGCCTTGTCATCAATGTAGACAACTCTGCATCCAGCAGGATCAGCGAACAGCTTCCGTATCCCAACGACTGCTGCAGCGGTGGAAGAGGGCATAGTGGAGCTGTGATCCAGTTCACACACAAATGACCAGTCTTCCAGTGCAAAGTAGCACAGCTTCCCTGACTAACAGACAAATACAAGGCACAAATGATGAGAGACTAACTCACAGCAGAGATGTGATATCTTCCATGACATATACAACATCTGTGTATAGCATATTACCACATTCACATCAAATACTCCACTTTCTTCTTCCTCGTCCAAATTTATTTTAGTGATTTAATTTGAAGACACACTATTGACAATAAGCAAGACAATCAACAAATATACAATGGGGTGTCTTGGTAGCTCAGAGGTTATAGCGTCGGACTTTCTATCTAGCAGTCGTGAGTTTGATTCCTGGCCGGGGTGTAATCAGGGCACCTAGGTCACCTCAGCCTTCCATCTCTCCAGGGTAGGTGACTTGAGTAGCAGCTTTATTGGCTGGGATTACGTCAGGCTGCAAGTAAAATTGTGTGAAATGTGAAATTTCGGAAATACTTTTTTTTGAAAGCAAACAGTACTCAAAGCTAGTACAACGGAATCAGGCAATACAAAACAAAAACGTTAAACTGCACGGCACTAAATTTTGATGGTAATTTCCTTCAGTTGACACATGAGGTCAGAATTGGACTTCAGTTCGGTTTTCGACTCCATTATAAGCCAATCTTGAGCTGGCCAGACGTGTTGGCTGTGTGTGATGGCTACACACTGCGTCTGTGCAGCACAATTTAACGTGTCTGAGATGCAGTTCTGTCACTGATGACCTGAACAGTGAACAGGGGCGTAAATCCTGCGGGGGACAGGGGGACACGTCCCCCCAAAAATGTCAACCAGGGGCACGGTAATAGGTTATATCCCCCCAATGGTTATAACCTATGGTAGTAGGTTATATCCCCCAAATATGGCACATATATGCTTTAGTTTCAGCTGGCCAGTAATTATATAAACATTTTTATTCTTGTCTTCTACTGTCAGATGTTTCAACACGGCCAGTTTTGCGAGTAAGAAGTTTTGACCTGAAAGCAGTCTGTCATCATCCCCCCCAAATTTCCCACCAGGTTTACGCCCCTGGACCTGAACATTTCTCCTGCAATTTATACATCTAAACTGACAACATTTTTTCACAGCTGTGAATTGAACACCTCCTTGAAATAGTTAAAAATGTGTGTTTTAAGCGATGACAATAACAAAGAACACACATGACATTGATGACAACAACGATGTGGACACTACAACAGTAGCAGTGCAGAAGATGGTTACATCAGTGGCATAGATGAGAAAGTCACGTGTGAGGTCATGACACGTGATGCTGTCCTTGTTGTCGGGAAACATACGAGACTCTCGGTTTGTGTTCGTCTCTGCTCTGCCTTCAGCTATCTAGAAACACACACAAGCATACGCAGGCATAGACAGGCGTACATGCATGAAAGTAGCTCCAATCTGCATTGTGTCGCCTCTCCACAAAACAGTTTCCTCAACCTTCTAGTAGATGTGTCCCCACCAAGTGACTGCCACAAGCTTCAATTCAGTTGTACAGCTGTAATTATGTCCCAGTAAAAATACTGTTTTTAATGTCGAATAAGACTAGGATATCTCAGAAAGTTTCAGTTTGTATTTTGTTAGGAAGAAGCCATTGACATGCTCTAATGAGTGCTCATCTATTTATTATTATTATTAAAAATATTATACAAAAACGACTCGAGACTGTTGAAGAAAGTGTACCAGAATGATGACATGACTAGTACGTGACTGACAGATGTACCATGTGAAGATTAACTTTGCCTTCAAATTTCACAGCAGCATAATCAGCGTTGACTTTACATGACTGAACAGTTCCGAGATAATCACGCTCCTTCAACTTATCAATTCCTCCTGCACATTACATTCACACACACACACACACACACAATCAATGTACCACGTAAACAACCATGAAATGACGGTGAAAAACAGGTTAACTACAGCTGCACTGACAAAGTGCTAACTCATGCCACTGCGCCTCTGCACAAACAAAACCAACACAGACATCAATATGGGCTCTGGTTCTACAGTGTGAGTCAAAAAAATCCCCCCTGCAGTTTTCTGACATTTTTTTCTCAAACGGTTGGGAATTTTTAATCGATTTTTACACATCTATTAGACTATTATACGTTTCTATCCACGCTAGATTGCAAATTTTTATTCAATTACTTCTAACTTTGACGAAGTTATGCCATACTAAGCGAGACCACCTATCGAATTTTTTACATTTCACTAGACCTTAACTTCTAAGTTTGCTTACTGAGCAAATGACGTCACTGTTGACGTCACGTCATATCCAGCATGTTTGTTGACATTATAAAAGCAGCAGATCTGGGATGACTTGCCACAGACAACGATCAACAAAGCTATCAACGACTTTCGCAAACGTCTGAATGCGCACGTTTTGGCCGATGGTGGACATTTTGAGCATATTGCGTGAACTAGGCAGTCGCGCTTAATATGGCATAACTTCGTCAAAGTTGGAGATAATATTGAATAAAAATTTGTAATCTAGCATACACAGGAACACATAATAGGTGCATAAAAATTGATTAAAAATTCTCGACCGTCTGTGTATGCATTTCAATATGCTATAAAATTATGACAGACTTTGCTTAACGTTAACATTAATAAACATTAAGTCAACCAATTAGTTCCAATGATGAAATCAACTGACGCAAAACAGTCTGCTACAGTATAAAAAAATTAATTCAAAAACAGCTACATAGGAAATGCATAAAAATGCAGGTGACAACAATATGTACTGACCATCTTCGCGGAACACATAGAACCAGGCTCGGTTGTTCATGCCAATGACGAGGCTGCATGGTCCGAGGGCAAGAAATGACGGTTCCACATCAACTGGTATTTGTACCGGCTCCATCTGACAACAGCCATTAGTGACGACAACTTGTTGGATGAGAAGACTCTGTTAAGACATTAATCTCTTCCAAACTACTCAATAAATGCAGACCAATATCAAGGCCGAGAAATAATTTTACGGAACAAGTTCATTTGAGAAAAACAATCTGCATTTAAATTTGATAAGTCTTGAGACATTTGGCATATACACTCTCGAGAAATGCTGATACCATCATAGACAACATTTATCCCAGTTGACACTGATAGCAGAAATAATGTTTTTCTGACCTGTTGTACACTGTCTTGCAGTGTCACCTCCAGTAATGATGTGAGGTAGGCAATGCGAGTCCCACAGGAAGTTCCTGAAAAATCAGTGAACATATCACAAAACTCCTTCACCCATTATTCTAATTTTTGCACCAGTGTGAAATTCTAACACGGTCAGTCTAAATGTGGGATAAGACATAAAATACAGGTACAATATAAAAATTATCTATTTTGATCACCACCTTGCTGCAGAAACAATATAAGTAAGTGATTATTACAATGTAATGCTGACAGGAAACTATAACTTCTCAATATCTCTGGACCGTTCGGAGCTATGGAATTCAAATCTGACACGCAGATACATTTTAGAGTAATAATTGGTGGACAGAAAGAAGCTGTGCTGTTGCTGACAAACTGTGCAGCACTTGCGTTGCACAGTTTGTCAGTGACAGCTCAGCTTCTTGTTCTGTTATTGCCAACAATACTACAGTACTCATCAGTCATCAAACTGACCAAGCGATCACATGTCTCATTCAATCAACAACTATACAAGACAAACAATGATTGATTGATTGAGCATGGTTTAACGTCTCCACCAACACAATATAGGTTATACGGCCGACGGTTTTTTACAGGTCAAAAGACCCAACCAACAGTATCAAAGTACTGAAGGAGAAAGCTGCAAATAAAAACAACCCAAAAACAAAGAAAACACAAAATACACATATGCATACAGACAGAAAATAGAATATGAATAAAGGATACACAAATAAACACAACAAGTCCCCTAGTCTACAATGATATGGGGTGACTAGGGGACAGCTCCCACAGAGGGCAGGTTCGCTAGGCCTGAACGGCGGTAGGGCTGCCGCCGCGGTACCCCACATATGATAAAAACACTTCACATTTTGTCAACATATTAACTATTATCGTATCATAACGTGCGTGCGGCATAATAAAACTTTACCGATGACAGGCAGCTTGGAGAGATAGACATGAACTATCCCACGAGGACTGGACACAGCCAGTAGCTGGCCATCATCGGTCCACTCAATACGATCCAATGATCTCTCGTCGTCGAGATTGACAATGTCGTACATCTGCTTCAGGTCTTGCAGATCATGAATGCGTACGCTAACAACACGCACAGGACAACAGAACTCTGACATCGTTTCCCATCTGACAAAAAAGGTAGAACATTGCTGCCTCTACTTTGCTATGACTGCTACCATTGCTGGTGCTACTGGTGCTGCTGCCAATACATTTCATTTGGGTTTATACAGCCTATTTTTGGATTTACACTAAGTCACAGTAATTTCTCAGAACAGGCAGTGATTGTTTTAATAAGAAAACTCATACTCAAACAAGCAACACTGTCAAAGCACTGTGAAGATAGAGGAAAAGTATGTACTGTGTAGATAATACAAAGTTCCCTGCAACTGAGACATAAAACATGCAAATGTGTGGTTTATAATATCAAACCCAGTTAAAAAGCAAACTAAACCTGTTGTCACCAGCAGATGCAGCCTTATCAAAGCTGGATGAGATAGCAATACAACTAAGATTATCCTTGTGATCCCGAACCTGGAATATCTCCTGGACAACAAAGAAAACAGTCGTGGGATTACACCATACGTATACAAGGTGAACCAATAAACTGCACATTTGTTCAATCATGATAAACTTGCAACAATTCAGAATATAATAATATAGTTTTGTGGTTTATTCCTCAATATCCAAGAAAAGATAGAGGCAGAAATAACAATTTATACACTCGTTAAATATTCTTGATAATGGAAGGCCACTGAATAATATACATATCGTAGAACATACTTGTCCTATCTCTTTCATGTGAGTTGAGATGGAGACAAAAAATCCGAGGGAAAATCCGATCATGATGTAACCATCACCATACCTGCACCACATAACCATCAAATCAGAAAATAACTAATAAGCTCAACTATCACTGGCAGTCCATGCAACACTTGCGTGATAATCATGGAAGAAATTAGTGACTGGTTAAATACATAAACAAAGAAGAGAATCAAAGATTTTATACTAACGGAAAACTTATAACCAGGTTAACAGTCATTTTTGTTTTACAATTCTTCTCTTCCAGAGCTAATGCAAGTTTTGATGGGATAACTGACGGAGGTATCCTCGCCTGACTGATGCTGTTTCTGTCACTCAGCTGACAGTATAAAACAGTAACCACAACAAACATGAATAAAGAGAAGCCTCCAAGTCAACAAAAAGAATAGACGTCAACTACTAGCACATCAGCAACAGACTGACTGACCACTGGTAGCTGGCTATATGGCCATATCGCTGCTGAAATGCAAGCTCTATTGGGTTATCCGGATCATTGATTTGGTAGAGAATCAATGTCTTCTTGTCTTTAATCACGCTAACCTACAGAAGCACACAGTGTCACGGCAAAACATAGACACCAGACCAGTCACCACTCTACTGTCTACCTGAGACTGTCTCATTGGTCGACAATTACAAACACACACAAACACTGGGTCTCAAAAAAATGGCCTAACTTTGAAATGGTATAGCTCGTAATTATATGGATTAATTTTGACGATATTTGGCAGAAATATTCAAAAGACTCTAGAATAGAGTTTGCATGTTTCAGTTATCAGTAACTCACAGTGTCTTCTCCGTAGCTGCTGCGTTCATCAGACTTCATCTCAGAGAACTGAAGATCGGTCGGATCTCCGCGGACGGAGAACTGTCTCAACGTGTCTCCTTCGCTGTTAGACAAACTGAACGAGTGGTCGTCGCTGGCCAGAGCAAGTAGGAACTGCTTGCTCCAACAACCACACTTTATCCTCTTTGTGTGTTTCCCAAGCACTGGGATCTTACTAAACATAAACATGCACAATTGGTTTAATTCTTCCGAAGACTTACCAAAATTTCACCACAATTTCTTCATTTCTTCCATGTTTCTGTAACCTTGAACATTATTGAACAGATTTTGGACATTTTGTTACAGTCGGTGTTGTTTTCTGAAATATATTCCTAACATCAGTAAGTACACACGACTGAAATATCTGTTAGATCTTCTACTGCTATCTCTCAAGCTCTAATTTTAAGAATGATTTAGAACTTTTCAAACTTCACTTACACTTACATTTTCATTTGCCTTGTTGGACCATTTTTTAAGATTTTCACGCAAACTTGCGTTTAAACCTTTGTGTTACTGCTGGAAGAAATCTTGGACTTTGTGGACGTTTCATATGTTTCAGTTTAAACAGCATTTCAGAAACTGGCACACTACACTGCCTTTGCACACATTTCAAAGAATATCACCAAAAATGGTAATTCACTGGGTGTTGCAGTACATCAGCACAATCACTCTCCAAAAAATCCATTTTTAGTGGCATCTTCCTGCCTCGAGACTTTAAGGTGCTTCACATCATCACATAATAATAACGTAAAATATGTGTTTCACCGTAACAACATCTAAAATAAGCTCAACAGTGGTGTACATACCGAGCAGATCGGTGGTCATAGATGAGTAGGTTTCCTTTGTTGGTTCCCACCGCCAGAAATGACTCGCTTCTTGACCATACCAGACATGTCAGCGCGTCTCTACAATAAACATCATCTTTCATCGTCATCATCATTATGAACCACAGCAGCAGCAGCAGCAACATCTACACACACTTTGATATAACAACTCTCAATCATATCAAATGGTGGTAAACGTGTGGTGTTGACATGTGATGAATTAGCGTCCTAAGTGATGACACCAACAGTCATGATATTCATGCATCCAGTGAGCAGCAACCAAGATGGCACTGGAATGACTCACTGATCACCAGAATACCATAAAAAGCTCAGCTGAAGTTTAAAGTTCGAATTTCCCATGGATAGGCCTACAAAATAAGCAGAGAGCAATGCAGCATACCTAAAGCCACTGTCGAGTTGGCTCTGTCTCCAGTTGTTGGCATCCCAGAGGAAGATGACTGAAGATTTCTCGGCAACGACTGCTAAAACATCTCCCTCACTGTCCCAGCCAAACCCGGTACACATCCTGTTACAAGCCAGCACGACGCTGTATTGATCAGCTCAACAGTGATGCAGTAACACCAAACATGGTTTTCTGTAGAAACTATTAACAACTTGACAAAAATAAACAAGTATGGCTGAGCATCGAAGTGCCCAGGATGCTTTATAGCTGTACCTGTATGGTAACCGTGGGCAACCCTTTGACGCCCACGGTTACCATACAGGTACAGCTACCAGTCCAAGAAATTAGCATATTAGAGACAAACTCTAAACCTAATTATCTGGTGAGTGGCCATATGCCTCAAATACTGTGCCAGCCATATAGCTTGACACCAAGACAGAGCACCATGCCAAATTTGGCTTGTAATAATACGGTTGTAAATATCAGTCTTCAAACTTTCCTATAAACCTTTTAGAAACTGCAGCTAAAATATGTAAAGCTGGAAAACTCTTTAAGCAGTGTACATATGTATCACAACAAAACAAAGTAACTAGAGGTGAGTGAGACATGTAGAGTCATACCCGGGTAGAGTAACATCTTCTAGCATTTGTCCATGTCGATCATACAACCGAACCACATTGTTAGATCTGTTGTCCATACACAAGATAACAGGCCATCACAATCAGCACAAACTGTCCATGTAAATGTAAATGTATTCATTGTCATTTCATAATCTCTTATATAAACTGCATATGTACCACAGACAACAGCATGACGTCTGAGTGTATCGAGCAATAAGAAAGTAAAAACATGCCATAACAGTAGGATCTAAAGGATTTTGTTTTTGATGAAAAACTGACAAAATGATGCAAACTGGCCATCGTGACAAACATACTGGTTTTTTGGACAAAATTTAACCAGTAGTGCATTGTAAACTATTTAAAAACAGTTGTTACATGAAGTGCTGCAGCTACTTAAACTTCACAGTTATCAAACTAGTAACAGAAAATTCCAGTTTCCACACATAAGTTGACATAATGTACCATTAAGAACAATGCGAGTCGTGTTGCATTACTTACTTACATCAGCAAGTCATCAATATTATACATTAGATATATTTCACCGCAATCGTAGCAATGCTTGCCACTGTGCAATCCATGTTTCACCACCAGACCTATCTTTAGTTAACTGCATTACATCATGACTAATGTCTGAAACTTTGGCGCACGTTTTCTGGTATAAATCCTTGCTGAAATGTGCCAATGTATGTCTAATGTTTTCAGAACACAGTCACAGAAATACAGAAACAACTGCATTCATTCATTGACAGACGTTCCAATAATCCGTACAATGCAGTGTGCAATATTACCCGACTGTAGCCAAGTAATTTCCTTGAGTCTTCTGCCAACAGAAAGAAACAGGACTGCTGTGTCCCTGTGTCCGTGAATCCACCGAGAAAACCCTCTGCAATACATAAAACTATACACATACAGGCCTGAAAACACAAGTTACAAAAATGTCAGCAATCACAGAAGGATAACACATGTGCAAAACAGTAGTCCAAAGACTAGTTTTTACAACGTAAAGATTAAAGATTTAAGTTACTACACCCCACAACGCTGGTCCGGCGGCCGGAGCAGCCAGAGCAGTAGTTAGTCACACCGTACGTCCTGCGATCGGCAGTCATGGGATGCGATAATGTCATATTTTCTCAGAAAAAAATCTGACCCATTACGTATCATATTTTATTAATTTAATACACAACAAATACACCTTCATCGTGCAACAAACTACGATAAAATCATAATACTAAACACCACCACTAAACACTTTATCGCCCACTTGCGTTGCGATGGCAACAGGAATGTAAACAGTACACTAACAATGTAGACCGGAACTGGGCGCAGGTTTCCTGCGCCCCTTTTTTGCAGTCATGTCATTAACTGCCATTATTTTTGCAGAAATTCACCTTGCGCCGGACTGCCGGAGTACCTCGGCCCTTCCACACGTGTGGCCGACCAAGCGGACCTAATTAAGTACCCAGTCGCCGATCGCTGCGTTCTATAGGCACCACGTCACCTGGTAGGCTGGTACAAGTGCCCATCAGCAGACTGAACTGTCTAGTGTCGAGTGTCGACTCACTCACTGACTCGACTGTTCGTCGCCTCCTCGAGACGCACTTGTTCAGGAAGTCTTTTCCTGACTACACGATGGATATCAACTGACTGTCTCCAGTGGTCCTATAGTAGTTCCACTAGGCCAACTAAAACAAGCTAGGATAGCTGACAATACTGCCTCACAGCAGACTATCTAGTAATTAACGATTGTTGCTAAATAGCATCTGTTTTCGAGATATTGCAGTCTAAGCGAGTCACGTGACGTATATATAGGTCAAGTGATCATTTGATTCCTCATAGGCCATTTCTTATTGGTAGTCCTCTATCTGTAACGGTTTCCGAGATATTCAATGACGAATGTAACGTAATAATAATAATAATAATAAACGACAATTTGTAAGGCGCCCTAACATGTCAGTATAGACATTACAAGAACGCCTTACAGACAAAGTGGGAACGTAGTTCGTGACAGCTCAACTGAGACTAGGCTATGAGTAACATGACTGTATAAAAAGATGGGTTTTCAGGCACTGTTTAAATTTGTCAAGTGTTGGCGCGCTCCGGACGTCGTCAGGGAGACTGTTCCAAGCAGCTGGGGCGGCGACGGCGAACGCGCGCTTGC
>Ga0056114_1001398_pt1 | contig 10922 bp, 7 predicted proteins | sample WorMetHERISLAND1_FD_77005 | JGI IMG/M metagenome (GOLD analysis project Ga0056114, IMG submission 77005) | Marine gutless worms symbiont microbial communities from Max Planck institute for Marine Microbiology, Germany - Olavius loisae HERON... ...
GAGTCAGTACGTGAAGTCGTGAATTGCGACAAATTGAATAAAGTTCTCTCTGTCTCTAGTTACAGCTATACTGCACCCACAGCATTAGGCATTGGGGTTGAACAAATTATGGCTAACGTTTTTATTCAACGTTTTTAAACGTTTTTTAAAGTTTTTTTATTTTTTTTTCTAGAACGTTTTTACATCTATGCAGTAGGCCTAAATGATCAAATTTCTATAGGCTGCCGCACCTGTATTTAATACCCTCGTTAGAAGTGATTCGTTCTCAATTCAGCAACGGCGATTGGTGCAGAGAAAGGCAGCTATGTTTAGCCGTTTGACACAATACCGGATAGTGACATACAGACAGACAGACATTGTGCAATCACGCTTAGCCTGCCAGCTGCACTAGACACACGCGTGCATTATGATGATAATAATTGAAGAACGAACATAAAGTGAAAATTAATTATACTAAGTGAGCATAGACTAGACACCCCCGTGTGTACACATAAAAACAGCTATGATACACCGGTATCTAGGCCTAACTGCAGTTGAAGAGTTCAACACAGGAACTTGACTTAGCATAGGCTAGCGCCTAACTGTAGCGATATCAAGTTAAGATAAACTTTCTTGTGAAACGTGACACGTAAAATATCAGTATCGTACAGACTAGCATCTACGATCTTCGTGGCACAAAGAACGACGACTTCATCTGGAATGTATCGACCTCACAGCAGGTGACCACGACCTACAGCGAAGCCGTCAGATCAATAAACAAAACGATAAACACCGGTGACTTAGTGAAAAACATGCAGGATTGAACCCCCCGGTACATTGACAGCCCCTTGCTCATCGAATTTCCCGCACACGGGGGGCTGACATAGTCCACAGGGGGCTGGCTGTCCCTTGCCTAGAATACAACAACAACCAATGTCATTATCTGGCTTCACTGAGGGCGTGGACTGAGTATACCTCTCTACATAGCGTCGCCAACCGCCTTCGCCCTTGTTATATCTTCGACAAATTCCACTCTGAGCAAAGGACCGTCAATACTCGTAGGCCTGAAGTGAAATCTTATGCTAATATCACCCGTCATCTCACGATCATCATCATCATCATTATCACTATCACTATCAGCTGCTATCAGTCTCTACACGGTGGAGTGTCCATGTTGTCTCATCAGTGAGAATCAGTGTCGACCAGTCAGCGCCGCTGTCCTTGGCAGACAAGTTGTAGGACGTAATTCTATACACAACATCAACACGACACAACACACGTGTTTCACAGACAACTAGCCTACGTGCACGACACAATTACAAATATCACACCAATAAAGCAGTTCCACTCCTGAAATCTATTCAACGACATTTGTACAATGGGCCGGTGATCATTCTGGTATTGGTTTGACGTAAATCGATCCACTTTTAACGAAGATAAACGTGAAAAAGAAAAACGATTTTTGCATTTTCGTTCCCAGTGACCTTGACCTTTGACCTCCCCTAGTTACTGTTGTCCAGCATTATGTTTCCACTACATTACAAGTTTCTATGGCTTTCCTATTTCGAAAAACTTAGAGGCACGGGGCGGACAGACAGACAGACAGACATGCAACAGTTAATGCAGCCTTTAAGGGAGGACCACATACAAGTGAACTGACCGTATGGGTCCAGACCATAAACTGACTAACCCTAACAAGAGACTGGTGCATCATCACTAGCAGCGGCGCCCTCTGCCGAATGCAGGTTAAGCGTCAATGTTGTGGACAGACAGACAGACAGACAGACGTATGAACATCGACATAGGAAGCAGGCTTAATTACATTTCATCCTGTTACACGCATGCGTATATCGGTCTACTAGAATCAACTGATCACTGCCCATACACGATGCAATGAGAACAATCACTAGACCTGCAATAAGTGTGCTAGTGCACGCCACGTGGGCTCACAATCTGGCTTGGTTTTAGGCTGAGCGGAGTAGAGCAGTGAGAGACAGACCTGGGTCTGGCGTGTGTGAGTGTCGACCGTGTGCTGCTATCACAGTTCTCTCATTCATCAGACCAATCTGTTGCTCCTCCACGTCACTTCACACAACATCATCATCACAGTGCAAACATAGTGTGTTTGTCCTAACTGTCCGACTTACAAGCCACCTATCACCTGTGAAATCAAGTCAGTCTTCTTCTCTCGCAACAATAACTCTCAGCACCTGGCCCGTCGCAGTGCTGCTGTATCACTACCTGGCGTCAGATATCTCTGACCTCAATGCATGTCGGCGACTGTACTCTTCGAGTACGTCAGCAATCGTTGCTTCATGCACAGTGCCTCCCCGGCAGCTGCAGCGTCTGTTTGGAACAGTCGGTCGGAGTCAGTTCAGGCATCGCCATGACTGTCAGTTGCACACACTGAAGACCAGGCTGTCTGCTCACAATCTTACAGCTGTTCTGACTAGGACCGTCAAGTCTGAATTGATTACTGTGTGACTCTTCTTTTACTGTTACATGTCCTTGCAGTCCTAGGACTATATGCCACGTTAGAGACAATTCGTTCATGAAATCACTCGGAAAAAAGCCAAACAAGACACAAAAACCCTGAAACCAAGTCGTATTCTGAACATAAAAGCACTAGTGATAAAATAAGCATAACAACTAATAGCAGTGAAATGTTTACACGATGGCGGCGGTGTTGGCGGTTGATGTCAGTTGATCTTGTTCAGTCATGTCAGTGAAGATGATGCTATGACAGTTGACGGCCGGTGTATGTGAGGCCATGTTCACGGTTCCATTGTAGACGAGCAGGTCATCCACCAACAACTAAATCAACACAGAGACTTTCACGCCGCCATCGATATCAGTGGACAGAGAGTAGAGACATGAAACCATCACTGTCAGGATCACAAGATCTACAGTAGTCAAATATCACCAATCGACTAGGTTTAACTAACTGCCGTCTGCTAGGTTTTCAGCCAGCAAATATTGTAGGTGGCAGACATCTTTCCCACTCCTATCAAATATGTTTCCTGCACAATTAAGCCAATAAACACTAAAACAGGCCAGTTCAGAAAATCGATTTTTAAAGAAACTGGATACACGTAGTCTCTAATCCTGAGTCTTCTTCTTCTTCTTCTTTTCTGGCACCACTAGGAGTGTGTAGCACCTAGCATAGACATCAGTCTCCAGAGTGGATGACTCTGAGCCACGTCATATTATTGCTTCATTCAGGGAGAGGTTATTGGATTTCAGGTCCTGTTGGATAGTCTTCAGTGGACGGAGTAAAAGCTAATCTCTACAGAAGACTGACTGTTGTTAAATGCAGAGATGAAAGATAAATACAGCAACGTCGCGGACTCCACGTGACGGCGTTTTGCTGTAGTTCCAGATCCTCAACATTGACAGTTCGACAGGTGCGTCGAAGATGACATACACTCGATTCACCTTACAATCACCACAGTAATCACTTCATTATTGATGCTGATGACCATAGCAACATCCGTCCCAACAACCAACCAACCAAAACGAGCAATCAAAGAAATCACTAATCGAAAAGACGTGTGTTACCAGATGTTTGAAAGTCGTAAATAAGTTGTCATTTGTGACAGACCATTCCATACTTCTATACTCCGCTGACTGACAGCTAAGACATCACCTTGCATAGTGATATACGAGGAGTTTTCTGGAGCACAGGAATGTTTGCAGACAGACAGACTTCATGACTCCAATACTGGTTCAAACTATGAAGAGACGCATAAAGATGCTTCTTAACAAGTAACTGAAATGTAGTGCATACAGGGAGGCTATCGACACTCGCAGACGAAGAAATAACTAGGATTTCATTATAAATGTTACCGTGCTTTAGCACTGAATGTATAATACAGTTATCAAAGACGTGAACTATTAACATACAGTGTTTGGAAGTACTGGTGCTAGCCACATGTGTCGACCATCATTGGTGTCGTTAACGCCGTCAATTAGTTTATCAGGAGTCCGCACATCACTAATTATATCACTCAACACGTTGACACTCTCTGGGTACGCGGCAATGTCTGTCAACATTAATATCAACACGAATTATAACTGGAGTTAATTATAACTGGAGTTGTTGTAGAGTTTAACACAATCCAGGTCAATTCAGAGGCGGTCTTCACAGCCAATCACTTGACTGATACTGACAAACAAAACAGTACAGGAAAATACACCAACTAAATACAAGTCAAGAAAAGCAAACAATGCAAAATACAGCAACACAAAACTACCGTGGATCAGCCGTCTTTCACAACACTCGGCCAGGAAACGAGGTAGGCTTATTCTACAATGCTGCTGAGACCACACCAAGTCTCAACTCAACCACAGCACCAACTCACAGTTGTATCAGGTGCTCATTAAACAGCTGCACAGCAACAACAGCAAAGCAGGTAAGTAACTTACCTGTGCCCTGATTCTCTTCACAGACTTTGACACTTCCTTACTTACTTACTTAAGTAACAAGAATAATTAGAGTGTCCAAAGCGACAATGTCACTGCATATGACAGCCCAAGCAGAGATAATGACAACAGAAAGTCACTGCTACAGGAGGTTAAACTTTGATAACACATAGTATCTGTCACATTTCAATGAAAAAAATGCAAGAACAACCACTCAGGACTGGTCATTTGCACCTGTCACTTGGGCTGAATACATCGTTACTGGTAACAGCAAAGTACTGAGTGAGTGACATACTGGTGGCAGTGAGAGGAATAAGTTGTCCGCATGCATCGTACAGTTCAATGCCGTTGAGTCCAATATAATAAGGGTCGCCCCACGATGATAACAGCTGCAGCAGATAGATAACTGTTGTCAAACAGTCACGGTTAAGAAAAGCAGTCGCGACAACTACTCACAGCCAATCACAGCTGAGTACTGGCACCAACATCAGATTCACAGCCAATCACAGCCGAGTACTGGCACTGGCATTAAAGTCAGATTTACATCTGTTTGATAGAGAAAGCATTTGATTTCTTTAGATTCCGTCGATTTGACCTGTAACAGTTGTTCAGAGTTCAAAGATAAAATTACGGCTGCAGAAAAATATGGTTCTAAATCAGATAAAATCTTAGGATGCAGGTGTTGACTTTTGAACTGTAACAAAAATTATTAATTGCAGTGAAAGATTACAGGTGGTAGACTGAAAGCATTATTTTTCTCATCAAATAATAAGTCAAACAACATCGAATCTAACTCAGAACAAAGCTGTGTTGACAACAATCCAACCTTTATAACATCAGTTCGTTATAAAAACAAACGATTTTTCAACAGACATAAAAGTCACACAGTAGCTTCTCTAAAGGCTGTGCAAACTGATGGTTTGCAATATGTGATAAAATAATATCACCTTCTGATGCCCACTGTTACCCATATGGGTACACTGAGCGTCAGAGTGCCCAGATGTCAAAAATTACAAAGGATGGTTTAACCTGATCTGTCACAGGATGCTTTATAGCTGAACCCATATGGCAACAGTGGGCGTCAAAGAGTTAATAGTATTACAGCTGTCATTAAAAAGATACATCCACGAGGTCGTTGGACATAGTCACAACCTCCGCCGCTGTCAGCATGCTGATAGAGTTGATCTGTCAGGCTAACAACACGCAACACATACATACACAAAGCCTACTTAGTATGTTTCATATTAAAATGGACAAAAGCAGTATTCGGAACTGGCAATAAGTAATCAACAAGAAGACAGAGAAAGACGTTTCAGCTAGTGCTAACAGCTGATACCACAGCGATTCTCCTTGTTAGCATTATGAATGGCATTCAATCTTACAACAGTTCTACATGAAACAGTGTTAAAGGTTAAACATTATAGCTCGTAGTGGCCGTCGCCCGTATAACCAATACTGTGTTGGTGGAGACGTTAAACCCTGCTCAATCAATCAATCAAGTGTAGACACCTCAGAGCTACGGAACATCACCTGTCATATGGGATCACACAGTGTTACTTGCCACCCAACACAGGTGAACACGCCCCGCCTAACTCCAGCCAGAAAGGCTGGTACTCGATTTACCTACCCCAAAGGGATGGAAGGCTGAGTTGACCTAGGTGGCTGGTTACATACCGAGATGGTTTACCTGTCGCACATCCAAGTATTAATCACTGGACTAAGACGACAGAAACAGACTCAGTTACTCACACCACATCACTGTTACTAGGACATGTTCAACACTTTCTCCCCCCTCACTGTATCAAACTTTCACGCTATTTCATCAACCAACTTCAAATTCCACGACTTTTTCAGGCACTCCAGGTAACTGTAGTGACAGGATTCCGGTGCAACATATTCTAGTCGATAATAGCAAAAATGAAGTTACATGGAATGCACTGGAGATGGTTGCTACCTGTTCGATTGACTGAGGTGGCCATGATGTTCGGCACCAAACACAATCTGCTGAGCAAATTCAAAGTAACAGTTTCCTGGACCCTTGCGGATCAGATAGCCTTCGGCTGGAGACAACAACTGGCCGTCAAGTGTAACCGTCATCATACGAACCTATCACGGCAACACATCCAGTCACATGATTGGCAGTTCAATGGTATCTGCATATGATGCATAATGTTTTCAATACAGGCCAGCAGTAACTGCTGTTTTACTCTGGTCGCCAATTCTGGCCTCCGTGATTTGTGTGATGAGTAAAGCACTGACAGCATTAATCAGTTTCAGTCTGATTGAGAGTTAGAGACTGCAGCAATTAGTGACTTTTTTTGTTCTCGAGCACCGGACACAAATTGTACTTACGTTCTTACAAGAATACTTTTTGACAAAAACTGACCAAAAGTGTAGGTGCACGTTTCCAAATTCATAAGTTTAAATTACCGTGATGCAACTTTCTCACAGAAATGACTCGGTTACAAAGATCCATATCGTAATAAAGTGATCCGCCGGTCTTACCCCACGGTATGTATCCTCAGGGCTCTTGTTGTAGTTCCACAGACGGATGCCTGTCAGTGTCACGGATCGACTGAAATGAATCCGCAGCCGATGATCCGCACCTTCTGTGAACGGAATCAGCCACATGTGTTCATCGCACGTGGTAATGTTTTCACCATCAATTAACCTTCAGTACACACAGACAGACAGACGCTTGCAAAAGCACACAGGCTTGCCGATATGGCGGCATATTAGGACTCTCACTTACTTAAAGACACACTTCTTCTTGAGCTATTAGCACATTTAGCACAATGATGGTGTAGATGTGATGTGCTTTATGAACTGATGTTAGTCACTCACTTACTTAATTACATATTCACCGGTCAGTATTCACACAGTTCACCTACTATACTACGTACAAGACACTTCAGTGCTTCGAATCGGCCAATGTGGAAATCCATTACGTCAACAACTGCACTACAGCTTCTGTACCCAAGTACTCTCTCTCTAGTTTCAGTGACAGTCAATATGATTGACACCAAATGTCAACGTCTGAGAAACACTCAGATGATGTCAATGTCATCTTTCCTCATCACTTCACTGACTGCGGAGGATGGCACGTGCCAATCTGCCTTCAGTGCCAGTATCCATCACTTTTACAACGTTTATCACTAACAACGAATGAAAGAGTCTGGCTGAAAAACGACACAAGTTCTGACTTGTCAAGTGTGCGATCATCGTGCTCATGGCCGACGAGATGATGTAGATCTCGCGGCTCTGCATCAATCATGCTTGTATCAACAGCAATCACTTCTCCGTCTTTGCCAAGAAGCTCAATACCAGTCAGACCAATGTAATGCTGGTCGCCCCACGTCTCAACAAGACTCAACACCAGCTCTATATACCACACACGTATCTTCCTTCACGTGTACTCCACGGCGATCGACTGAGTACGTTCTTAACGGCACATCAACACAATTAAGCTATCCAGTGCCATTCACATTGGTTCATGCTGGAAAACAGAAGACCAATCAAAAATACAGAAAATAATACAAAAACTAAACACAACCCAGAAAAAGCAAACAGAAAACACAGCCAAACAAAACTACCCCAGTTCAGTCGCTTCTTACGACACTCGGCCAGGAAATGAGACGGGTCTATTCTATAATGCTCCTGAGCTGACATGGGGCACTCGACAGCGCTTCATGGCAATTACTCATGATCTTACTGCATAATTTTCAATGTTCTATTTATGTTCTAATGTGTTAATTTGAGATTTTCCAGTGTTACTGAGGAAATGTTCAAAAACTGTTCCTGCTTAACTTATATTCAGATAGCTATGCAAGTAAGCAACTGAGTATCAATGAAGAGCATTCATGACCGAAACGTAACAGCACAAGTCACCAAGTAAGTTAATAAGTCAGTAACTGGCAGTTGTTATGTTATGGCCTCCCTACTCGGCCGGGAATGCATTACAAACAGATGATCAGTCATTAAAAACATAAAGTAAACAGATGTGTTTTGAGCAAAGCAGCAAAGCTTCAATCTCTTCAGACAAATGATGGTGGTGGCCTGGCTTAGTGGTTAGCGCGTTGGTCTCGATCAACGAAGTTACCCTACGCCGGGCCCGGTTAGTACTTGGATAGGTGACCATCTTCGGGCGGGTACACCATCTTGGTGTCTAGCCAGCCACCGAGGTCGACTCAGCCTTCCACCTTCCGCGGGATGGTAAAATGAGTATCAGCTTTCGGGCTGAGTAATAAGTCTTAATAACTGGGTTGGTGAGTGCAGGCCAGCTGCAGCCTAAAGGCGGGCTTATGGCCCAAGCCGATCGGCTTGGTTCAGAGGTCGGCGGCCACCTGGCGCTGTGGGCTGCATTCATCTCCCCGCGCCCTTGTAACGACAGTTGTGAGTAGGGTCGTGTTATGGCGCGTTAGAAATTGTCGGAGTTATTATTATTATTATTATTATTAGATGTTCAGATCAACTGCACCTCAGCATTTCTCCAGTAACATTGTGCTATCATTAATTCACAAGCTCTAGATAATCACGCATCTGTTTACATGAGTGACTGCAAAGAATATCTACAACACATCACAGAGAGGAGACATCAACCTCGGCCGCGGTAGATCATCGATCCACCGTCATCCCAGACCAAACTTGACAGCATCTTACTGCGACACGTTGCCATGACAACCGGCTTCTCAGACTGACAGCCACAGATACACACACATCACATCAGTCATTCATTCATACGCTGATCAACGATTCATGACAGAGCTGAATTGTGATTGGACGAACATCCTGTGACCGACGAAGACTTCACAGACAATCACGACCAACTGGCATATGACCGCTGACATCAGTGACACGCACTGTAGTCAGGGCCGCAAAGAACCCACAACTGTAAAAAGGGGTTGCAAGAGCCTATAAATGGGTTTATAACAGTGAAAAAGAATTGATGGATCTTTAAAGGGTAGACAAAGCTACGCCTGCAAGAACAAGCTTTCTTGCAGATGTAGCTATGACTACCCTACATTTCACTGGATGCAGTTAAGCAACACCACTCACGACTGATCTAGTTTCAAGATGATCTAACTTCAGGTCACAGAGTCATATAACTGACCATAAGCTCACTCAGCTAAATATCACTCATCACAGAAGTAATACTAGCATCGTCTCGGTCGTCTCCGGTCGACGGCCGATTGCACACATCATCAGCAGCTGACAGCTCATCAAGTGCGTCGACTTCAAACGTTTGATCGTTGTCAGCGACCAGCTCCAGAATGTCATCATCCATCGTGAACAGGATTGTCTACATCAGACGTCAATCATCACAGACCAACAAACAGCACAAATCACATCGGCATAGATGTAATACAGGTAAAATACAGGTAAAACACAAGGTACGTTTTACAAGATACAGGTTAACACTTTGACGCCCACTGTTGTCACATGGGTACATGCATAAAGCATCCTGTGCCACTGCCAAATTGGGTTAAGCAGTCATTTGTAATTTTTGACATCCGGGCACTCTGACTACCACGGCTGAGCCGAGCGTAAGAGCACTCTGACGTCCATATGGCAACAGTGGGCGTCAAACTGTCAATACACAGGTAAGACGTTGGTATTTTGACTTACAAACAAAGCCATTACTGAAGACAGTTTGTGATGGATTACTGCAACGTCATTATCATCAAAGTTTGCAAGACATTAAACACCAAACAGCAGTGAGTTGCCAGTTATCAGCTGACATTACAGTCTAACTGGCTTGGTACTCTAGACTGACAGGTCTTCTCTATCAGTGACTCAACAGGGTAGAACTCTTAGAACTCAGTCATTTACAACGTCATCCACTGCACAGCAATCTACTGACAACTACAGTTACGTGCTTTACAAACACATATTCACGATCATTTTCAGCCTCGCTACAACTGCATAGCAACCTAGAGATCCAGCAAATTAGACTTGTGGTTACGCTGTCAGATATTCAATGACTAGTTTCCACAGACAGCTGAAATGATGGACACGGCCTATACACCTCACTACAACATACAGATCAACTGATCACTCTGCCTGTCAGTTATATTACTGTTTTTAGCTCTTAGAAATCAGTATTCGACACGTACATCTCCGAAGCACTCTGAAGTGCCGACGACTCCGCCAGAAGCACGAGCGATCTCGCCGACAAAGATTGGCACACCATCGAGTGTAATCTCTATGTACCGCGCACCACGTGACGAGTGAATACGAGACTTGTTGTAGTTCTGTCAATACATCAGTTACCGCTACACTCATAGCAATGATGTGATACAGTGACACATCAGTGCTGCCGTTACCGCTACACTCATACCAATGACGTGATACGGTGACACATCAGTGCTGCCGTTACCGCTACACTCACAGCAATGACGTGATACGGTGACACATCAGTGCTGCCGTTACCGCTACACTCACAGCAATGACGTGATACAGTGACACATCAGTGCTGCCGTTACCGCTACACTCATAGCAATGACGTGATACAGTGACACATC
>Ga0056114_1001399_pt1 | contig 10921 bp, 5 predicted proteins | sample WorMetHERISLAND1_FD_77005 | JGI IMG/M metagenome (GOLD analysis project Ga0056114, IMG submission 77005) | Marine gutless worms symbiont microbial communities from Max Planck institute for Marine Microbiology, Germany - Olavius loisae HERON... ...
GTCCTTCTCCTAGACAGACTGCCTGACAAGGCTAACGAGCTCTGTCTGCCCGGGTTTGAAATCAGAGTTGTCCTTCTCCTAGATGGGCTTGTCTGAAAAGACTAAGCGAGCCCCATCTGCCCCAGTTTGAAATCAGAGTTTCCTTCTCCTAGGCACTGTTGGTCCGCGGCACCTTCTTTATCCGGTGCTACCCTCTTGTGCCACTTCTCGAGGGTATTCCCCTATCCGCCACCTGGGGACGCGTGTGGCTGCCGTAGTGCCCCGGCAAGTCAGCTTGTCTCTCACACGCGCTGACAACCACCCTCTGGGGGAAGGTAAAATGAGTATCAGCCTTTGGGGTGAGTAATACTAACAGGTGGACTCACAGTCCAAGTGGGACGGCTTGGTTTGAGGGTTAGTGGCCGCTTGACACTCGTTCTGCATGAACCGAGTGAACTCTTGCAATGGCCTTGCCATAAACATTGGCATTAGTATTACTATTATCATTACATGTGCCAAATGTCTAGGAAAAGCAGCTAATGCCGACATTCTGTGAACAATATCCAATGATCGGGCATGCAATAACATTGCTCTGTTCTGTACATAACGTGTAGGCCTATAAACTTTGTAAAGTGCCCCTGTAAGGGTTTTAATTGTTAAGCGTCACGTAAATCAGTTCCTTTTAAATAATAATAACAATAACTTGGCAACAGACACGCGTACCTGACGAGAGTAGGTGTCGAACGTAACGAAGGTGCAGCGATAGAGTGCACATGCAAACTGTGTGATCACTGGCTGAGCCGACCTTAGCAGGACCTCGGCAAGTGAGAGAATTGAACGGAAGTAGTCACTCATTGCCTGCACAGAACGATCACTGAGCATTGTGGACGTCATGTATATGACATATGTGAAGTTTATTTTGAACAAGAGTACAGCCCCGATGGGCCGAAACAACAGGCAATAGATTGATGTATTTTTTATTTGTGACAACGCATAGCATCGCGTAGCCTGTCTTACCGGGGTTCCCACCCGGTTTCTGAAAACAACATTCAAGGTCATACAGATGACATTATAACTTAACGGCAGCCTATGGCAGACCGGACTGAATGAAAATCAGTTTTATTACTAGCGCTGTTGAAAGCAGGTTTCAAGTTAACAGATAAACAAAAGAAATCGACTCAAGAGTGTTTCGTTTGAAGTTATGGTCAGGGTTCCCACTCTTTCACTGAAAAAAATCCAGGACTTTTCCAGGACTTTCCAGGACCCCATAAGAATTTTTCCAGGACCTTCACGGAGCCCACGAATACTTGAATATCAAGAAAAATTAGAAAAAATAACCATTTACTCACACTATTCAAGGGTATGGTCCATTGCAGTAAGCAGAAACTGCATACAGCATGAAGCACACTGTTGTTGACATTAGCTCTTCAGAGTCAATCAGACATCGAATGAACATATTTCTTTTCAATTACTACCAGTAGAAAAATGTGCATTTTCCAAGGATTTTTCCAGGACTTTCCAGGACCAAAGTGATTTTCCAGGACTTTCCAGGTCCTGGAATTTTAAAGAAAAAAATCCAGGACTTTCCAGGAGGCGTGGGAACCCTGTATGATTAACCATGCACAGCTGCCAAAAATCTGATCCGGCGAGATCTGAACGGATATTCTAGACATCCATATCCGCTCACTAAACAAAAATTCAATATCCGCCCATCTCCAACCACTCCACAGTAACAGGTACTGATCTGATTCTGAACTGTTGTGATTATGACAGACAGAGTAACTCACATCTCCATGAGACTTGAAAGCCGACTCAAGCAGAACCTCAGTCATCTGGCCGGACAGAACCTTCGACCGGAACAACGACTCGACGGGCTTCTTGAAGCCACAAGAGTGGAGGACGAGCAGCAGAATAATGTCAATGACACGGTGCTCAGTCGCCAACTCCACCGTCTGACAATCACCACACGCTGGCCTTGCATTTACTTTACCTACAGGGTGGCGATGCTGAGGAATTTTAGACCATGACCCAATGTGCAACCTAATGTAACTGTTTAACCCTTTGATGCCCACTGCTGCCATATGGGTACAGATATAAAGCATCCTGTGCCAGACTGGGTTAATCCACCATTTGTGACTCTGATGCTCAGAGTGCCCAGATGTCAAAAATAACAAATGATGGCTTAACCCGGTCTGGCACAGGATGCTTTATAGCTGTAACCATATGGCAACAATGGGCGTCAAAGAGTTTAAACGTCTTACAAACCATAAAAGAGTAGATGGTCGCACCTTATGAAGCTCTTGGGGCTGCGTGAGGTGGGTTCTAATGATAATGTTTCAACCAGTACACATGATAATCAATAGTAAAAAACAGAGGCCAAGACAGCAGCAGCAGCAGTGAGGACAGGTTATGTAAGCTGTAATTCTTCAACACTGGGGGGGGAGTCTTGTGTCAAGAGACAGTCCGTTCAAAAGTGCATAAATGAAGAACCTTGTGACAAATTTGCTCCAGAACTGATTGATTGAGCATGGTTTTACGTCTGCGCCAACACAATATAGGTTATACGGCCGACGGTTTTTGCAGGTCTGATGACCCAACCAACAGAACTGAGGATGATAATATCTACCAGCGAAGTGAAGCGCTTATCGGGGTTCTTGAGGTCCTGGGTTTAGGAAGTCTTTCCCAGGGTGCAGGCAATACCTCAATGTAAAAAAATACCGAAAAAATATTTGTCCGTCATGAAATCATCTAATTCAACAGTAAAAACGGTTTCTTAAAATTGCGAAAACTGACATACATGGGTCTACAATTAAAATGCATGCAATCTTCCAGTCATTCTTGTCAAAATTAACCAATGTATCTTCTGTTTTCTTCATTTCCGACCTCTTCAAGCCACCCTTAACCAGCTTGTCAACACTGCCACAGTGACAGATGTATCAACAGACAGCTTTGCACAGTCGACCTTTAATGCAGCGTCAGCGACGAACTTCTGAAACTGCATTCCAGAGCGGAGCGCGTTGAGTACCAGCTGCTCGCTGCCTTGGCTGTCTCTCTTTGTACCGGCTCTACAACATTGACACCAGTCGCACTGATCAGCTTAATATCATATGAATTGTGATGATCAGTAAAAGATGCTATTGTCTCGCACGCTTTCATTTACTACACCAATGTCGTGTACTGGCCGACATGTGGGGTAAGTTATGACGACATCTCGCTATGGAAATATGACAACAACAATAACAATAATAATAACAAACACAAACTGAATAAAGTTCGAAAAAGTAAACAACAAAGCAAAATACAGCAAAGCAAAACTACTCTGGTTCAGTCACCTCTTACGACACTCGGCCACAAAACAAGACAGACTTATTCTATGACACTCCTGAGCCCACATGGGGCTCCAAACATTATGAAAAACACCAAACGAAATGACTGAAAGAAATACAGAAGTGAGTGAAAGAGAATTGCAGATAATCAACGCTACCGTAAGGTAATGTTTGATGAGAGTGGTCCAACAGTGGACAGGTCAGTGTTCTCTCTAATATCTGACATGACCTGCCATAAAACAACAATCGGCAAACATTTACGTGATTTGTCATATGTCGACTTAATTGTCACCATTAGTTCAGATTCAGAATTTAGCTTTCATTCATGCACCAGTTATTACTCATAACAATAGCGATTAGAGCTTGAATATGCAAATACTTTCAAAAAAGACAAACCAATAAATTAAATTAAACCTGCAAAACTCCGTAAATCTTCTCACCATCAGAGCCACACCCAAGAGAGACCATGTTGTCATTGTGGTAGAACTTAAGCTCTGCAAACCTGAATGACCCTTTATGGCCCTCAGTTCCCGGAACATGAGGGTTCCAAAATTTCAGGAACCCTGCTCAGTGCGCATAGCCACAGGGCATACTGATAGATAGGTAGGTACTTACAACCATGCATAGAGGTTGTCACCAGGACCTCTTGCGTGTAGTAACACTGGTGATATCACGGCTGTAGAGCCATTTCACAAATATTGATGAAACCGATTTATCTTCCCAGATCATTCCATCAGCATCTGGAGTACTTAGTAAGTTGAACTGGTGGAACTGTGGTGCTCAGGTATCACAGATATCTTCTGCTCTGAACTGATAGTCTGGGTCCTAGCTAAAGGTGAAGCCGTGGCAGTGGCTAGTGCAAATTATCGGTTGTTCAGTCATTCACCTAATGTTTGTAGATAAGGTGTTAATGTTTACTCTTCGTCGTTAGCACATATAATGTTAAAGTTGAGGAGGAACAGCAGACAAGTGTTATACACTGTGTACCATAAAAACTTGCTCACAACTTCTATCAGGCGTTACCAGTACATTATCATGCTGCATTATTTATCAACCGTTTATCACTCATTAAGATGCATGCCAAATTTGATTTTAAAATATGTGAGCAACTCCAAAGGTTATGACAATTAGTCAGGTACTGGCATTAATGACTTTCTCAATTATTCCAAAACACAAAGATTTCTCTTTTAAAGTAAGACTAGAACTATCAACCGTCTTAATCCATCTAATGATCACATCTTCGTCTAACGCTGCATTCCATGAACTACAAATCTTTCGTAAAAATCACTGAAAATAGCTGCGGCCTACCGGCATAGACGTTAGCACTGGAAGAGTACCATAACCAATAATACTGCTGCACAACAGACTGACAGGAGGTTTTCACAAACTGACAAAAAGTTCGAGCACAGCGAATCAACATAATAACTTTCTGCTGTTTTAACAAGATTACAGCAACAAATGACATTACACAACAATCACCATCTGTGCATCGGCTGGTGTCACGGTCTGCAGGAGAAACCGAAGAATAACTGGAACGTCATCGATGTCAGCGGACGACAACGCATGCATGGCCAATCTCTGGACCTACCACACGACCACACACAATTGTACCAGTCATCTATACTTGACATATAAGCAAAGGTGTAAAGCTTGACTGCATAACTAGTGTCAGAATGTTGATTCCTATACAGATACGGGAACAAAAGAAATGACGCTGACGCCGGAAAACTGTTGGGATTTAAAAGTGGGCTAGCGATGAGAACGGCCGAAAGACGTATTGGACTCCGACTGGAATGTGAAGGTGGGATTACCGCAACGCACTATTTTTACTATAAAATTGCCTTGAAAGTCAGGGGTGCATATTATACATAGATTCTAGCTATTTCTATATCATTATTTCAGATTGAAACGATCGTCAAAAACGGTAAAATTACCTATTACCGGTTGCATAGGCCTACAGTGGACCAAGGCGGCTCGGTCCTTTTAGTTCATGTTGCAGCATTTGACTGGCTGGACTCCATGGGCCGAGTCTGCTGCTCTTCCCACCCCGCGGCCGTCGCATGGTCACAGCCGTGATAGACGGGGAGGGGAGACGTGTGAACTGAACGTCACGCAGTGACTGACAGCTAGGTGCGGTCGTTCAAGGCTCAACTACGCCCATGCATCCATCAGCGATTTGGCTTAAGTGACGTCGCTACGAGTGGTCACTGCTCATCCATTCATTACTGCCACGGCCCCCGGTGCTGGCTGGACCCAGCGACCAATGCCATTTTCCAGACGTCTTTCGCATGGCAGCTTACGATCACATTACGCTCGTCGCTGTTTTGGCAGATATACTGACCTCTTGAGTGCCGATATGGGGGTGCGTATTATACATAGGTCTATAGATTTTTACACTGTGACAAAAACATAAGGTTGGGGTGTGTATTGTATTCGATGGCGTATTATATTCGAAGTTTTACGGTATGTGTGCATGTTTGTGGGTCCTACATCATGTAGCTGCTGAACAGACACGATTTATGCCAGTAATATGCAATATAGCAGTTGCTGGCTAGGTACGATGGCGAAATGTGTATCAGTGTAAAGTGCAAGTCACTTCAAAATGTAGCAAGTTTTATCAGAACTGCTGTGACAGAAAACACCGCCGACAGTCAACAATTATCATTGAATTGTCATCAGTCAACGTAAAGATTCAGCGCCGACTGAATATACCTGAGACAAGAGATCAGACGTGAGGTTCAAGTTGGTGAGAACGTCCAGCACAGGCACTGTGAGATGACTGTTTGACGCCATCAATTCTCTGTCACAGACAGTGAGTGAGTGAGTGAGTAGATTCTTAATTAGAGGTCGACCGAAAGTGGACATTTCACATTCGGCCGAAACCGTATGTGCCACCGAAAGTAAAGAGGGACTTTCGGCCAAAAACCGAAACCGAAAGTCAGTCGTATCTGAGCCGTCACGACTATAGAAGCCAGCAAGTCCCGCCCAGTGTCCGTTGCCCAACTATCCCGTGCATCTGATATCTTTCGCATTTAGCCCCATCATGTCAGCCGTGCAGTGTGTCATTAATGACACGGCCACAAGGCCCCACAGTACCAGATGCAGACTCAGACAATGCAGCCGCTTCCTCGATATCATGGAGCCCTATATAATAGCAATTATATAGGTATCCATGCTCGGTATAGTATAAACAGTGAGGCTAATGGCTCCATGCGTCTGGCGCACTCTGGCTTCCGCAACTCAAGCTCTAGGACCTACTTTCGGCAACCACCGAATTTACCAACTGCAGCCCGCCGAAACCGAAAGTGCACTGAATGTGATACGACTGCTTTCACCCGAAACCGAATGTCCGCCGAAAGTGCCCATTTATCAATATTCGGCGCCGAAACCGAAGCCGAAATTCGGTCGACTTCTATTCTTAATGGCACATCAGCACAGTTAGGCTATACAGTGCCATTCATGTTGGTTCAAGCAGGAAAATACAGAACAGAAGACAAATTAAAAACACAGACACTACAAAAACTAAAGACAACCCAGAAAAATCAAACAACGCAAAACACAGCAAAACAAAACTACCCTGGTTCAGTCGCTTCTTACGACACTTGGCCAGGAAACAACGTGGGCTTATTCTACAATGCTCCCGAGCCCACTCGGGACGACAGACAGACGTCCAACTGCTGTCGTTTATGTCTAGACACGACAACAGTATGTCAGACAAAAGACGAATATGGTAGTGATAGCTGTGGCCTAGTGGCACAGACGTTAGCAGTGGAGAAATACCACAACCAACAATACTGCTGCACAAGTTACTCGGCCAATCTCTGGACGTACCACGCTCGGCATTGTATCAAGTTACTATCAGCACAGAAATATGACATGTGATTGTCTCACAGCTCAGTCGACAACTCATCGCTGCTTGCATTCCCATCTTCCGTCTTCTTTTCTGGCACACACCACTAGAAGTGCATAGCGCCAAACGCAGACATCAGTCTCCAGAGTGGACGATTATGAGCCACATCAATTGCTTCATTCAGGGAGAGGTTGTTGGATTTCAGGTCCTGCTGGATAGTTTTTATCCACGTAGTACGAGGGCGCCCTGGTGGTCTCCTCCAATTCTCCAAAGGGAGTCTGCATTCCTGTACACTTAATCAGTTCTCAAGTACTGTTTAACGTAATCCATCCTGGAAATCTTTCTCGGCATTCTAATTATTTCGTCACATGGTCACTGTGTATAACCAGATCACTCACAACTCAATCGACCAAGTAACTCAACTTACATTAACCTGTCAACTCGACACTGAAGTAATCGACTTGATCAATTCCAGGGTTAACACAAAAAAAAATCAGTGGATACAGCACTTAGCAGCAGTGTGGTACAGACTGCTGCAGACGCCACTCAAAAATAAACCCAGCATCGGTACGAGAAGAAATACAAACTCCAGGAGAGTAGCAATTAGGGAAGGTAATCTTACGGGTGACTTCTATAAATAGTATTCAACGCTCGTTTACGATACCAAACTAAAACAGAAACATCCTTCAGGCGTCGCGGCCATCTAACTGACAACCATCTCTGACAATCTCAGCCGTTGCCATCTAGATTCAGTTACACACGGCGACCTGGATTTTTCTGCCACACTACAGTCCCCGGAGCTTTGCCATGGTCGGATAGTCTACATGGAACACTCTGCCGACGTCACTGCGCACACATTCACTGACACATTCGTCTTTCTGTCGGCAACTGAAGATGTACCTTTGAGGCATAGCATACTCCTCGCCAGCACACTCGTAACTATCATCACAGTTACAGCGGGCTTTACCGTATAAAACATACACCTGTGACATGTGACAAATTGTGATGACTAAAATGCTCACTTCATTTTGTGTGCCATGTCCGCATGCTGCGTGTCGTTGATGACTTCAGGAATACATGATATAATTTCTCGCTGAATGTCAGACGATGTCACCGACAATGCCTCGAACATCTTCTCCACCAACTCCTGTCGACCCAACGACGAGTAACAGAACGGAAACACATATTTGAAAGGTCACACTTTATGAAATCAAATAAAATTGGTCAAACACTACTTAGAGTAATGCCTACAGGAGCAATTCATGGACCAAAAGCAACAGAGTTCTTCATGCAAAGTTACGGCCGTCAAAATTTGCAGACTGTATGGGGTCATCCATAAAGGACGTCCGCAAAATATCAGCCAAAATTGACCCCCTACCCCCTTGTCCGCTTTTGTCCGCATTGGACCAACCCTTCCCCCTCCCCTGCGGACGTCCACACCTGGCTATCGGAGCCGAGGATACTGAACATGACCACTCAGTAATACACGTGTATGGTTATTTAATACAGGTCTGCAACTATGCACGCAGTATACTGCCTGTCGTGCCTCCCTCTGCTCAGGCTGGTATCGTGTCCATGTAGCCTATAGTGCACCATCCGTCGGCGAGTGGGACGCTAGTGTTGTGTCATGGTAGGGGAGGGGAATCTCATCTCTCATCTGCAGTCTCAGCGCTGATGGCTCAGGACTGCCTCAGTGCTGGGGTCAACTGGTGTCAGTTACGTCTGTCCGACCTGCCCTGTTACTGATGCGGGTGCTGTGAGCTGCCGATGCTGCGGACGTCCGCTTTCACTGAAACACCCCTCCCTCTTGTCCGCTTCTGTCCGCATTCGGCTTGACCCCCTCCCCCCTCAGTGCGGACGTCCTTTATGGATGACCCCCTATGAATTATACACTGCCACACTTGCAGCCATCTAACAAGGCTAATGGCAATCTACGTCCTGTATGTTGAGACACTGCTCGTTAACTGACAGACAGGTGGGTGGGCACCTGGCTTACAAACTATTCCATCTCAGCAGTTGTAAAACAGCGAATCGGTAGACCTCACAGAGACCATGAAAAAACTTAGAGAGAGCACCCTGACAAAAGTAAACAAGACAAATAACAAGATGCCAAGCTGTCGCTAGGATAGCCGACCGTACTGCCTCACAGCAGACTCTAGTAATTAGCGATTGTTGCTAACTGTATAACTGTGTTTCGTGAGTGACACAATAGCGCCAATGAAGCTCCAAGTCACCTCGATATGTTCTGTACTGACTGCCCTATCACACCACTATTCGCCGAAGTCGCCACGCCACGTACCGTATCTTGTCAGCTATTAGTTCATTTATTCGTTAATTTCACTTCAAACTAATCATTTCGCTAACTTAAGTTATCCGTCTGGAGCTCGTTTGAACAGTCTGTATGTTTTTAACTCTTTAATTTGTACTATTGTGCATATGTTATTTTTTACTGCTTTTATGTTATGCTGCTTTGTGCATATTCAATAAATAAATAAATTAACAGTACACACTGCGATGTTCGATTTCAAATCAGGGATCGAATAAATGTTTGTTTAAAAACGTGTGTGCGAAGAATATTTATCTACATCCGTGATGCGAAGAGGCTGTGTACAGGGCCCCAATACATAGTGTCACAGACAGACAGACAGACGACAGACGCAACACTGTAGCAATAGCGCAACCGTAGTACTTGGTGGTCGGCTAAAAACTAGAAGTCATGGAAACAATGCTATCAGTAAATCACGGCTGAATGATTCTGTTAAAACAGTTGTTGAAGACTGAACACAAACTGACCTTGCTTTCCACAACTCGACTAAGCCAGCGAAACTGGTTCATTATGAGACGAGGAATGTTGACCCCGCGACCTGACCTCGAACTACTCACAAAACAGACACAACGCATTCCATGCCTTAACAATCAGGCTAAAGAACTGTGACATGCAAACAACATTAAGGTAACATCTGACAGGCTGCCAGAAAAGGCTAGCACCCAACAAGCTGGCCATCAGGTAAATAAAAACTAAGACAGATAAATATACATACACCAATACACACATTCACTTTCATATATCAGTAACAGTACAATACAGAACTGGGATTTTATATAACAATATCACTGACCATATGTCTTTTCAAATGTTTCTTAAATGTATTTTTTAATTTATTAATTGGTTTTATAATTTCTTCAGGAATAGCGTTCCATAGCTGACTAGCTTTAACCCTTTGACGCCCACTGTTGTCATATAGGTACAGCTACGATGCATCCTGTGCCCGACCGGGTTAAGCCGTCACTTGTGATTTTTGACATCCGGGCACTCTGATTCTCATAGCTAAGCGTCAGGGATCCCAGATGTCAAAAATTACAAATTACGGCTTAACCCGGTCTCGCTCGGTATGCTTTATAGCTGTACCAATATGGCAACAGTGGGTGTCAAAGGGTTAAATTTGACACATCTACTTCCACAAGAGGAAGAAAGACACAGGACAATGTGAAGAAGAGATCGACACTAGAACTGAGATTGTTGGAGGAGACAAGGATCATTGCACAGGACAGAGGCAAATGGAGATGCTGTATCGAGGCCTGATGTGTCGATGGTCTCGAAGAAGAAAGGTGAAGGTTGTAGCTTCAAACAGTTATAAGTGAATAATACAAGAAAGCCCAGCTGACGCTGTCAAACCCGCGCGACGTAAAAGCATGCCAAAATTGCTCCAATTCGACGTGTTTCGTTTCATTTCACCGAATTCCATTTCCCCAAATTACCAATGCA
>Ga0056114_1001400_pt1 | contig 10917 bp, 6 predicted proteins | sample WorMetHERISLAND1_FD_77005 | JGI IMG/M metagenome (GOLD analysis project Ga0056114, IMG submission 77005) | Marine gutless worms symbiont microbial communities from Max Planck institute for Marine Microbiology, Germany - Olavius loisae HERON... ...
CGTGGCCGCTTTCGAAGCTTGGCTAGTCTTATACTTGTAGTGAATGTTGTTGGCGAACTTCAACAGAAAAGAACACTTGCGGCATCGCGCGGTTTCCTTGCGGCAGCACGGCTTTCTTGTCGAACTCGCCTATGCTTACGACAAAATGACAATACGATAGCATGACGCCTAGCAGATTTCACGATGATATCTCGAAAGGTTCAAGAGCAGCCGACTCGTTGACAAGCACACCAATCTGCGCGGTGGTAACTAGCCAAGCTGTAGAGTACATGAGTTGTGTCATATGCAGTAAATTGTAGATCGATTTCAGTTGTTAACTATCATTACTTTGCACAATGTATCTGCTCGACCACTGAACGGGTGGATCATTATTTTGACGACGCCACAGCTATTTGTTGCGAAAATAAAGTACGAGTAACGCTATATGTACGTTGTTGAATAATTCTCTTAAAATGCCTAGACTTTTCTACTTGCTCTTTAGAATTTTACTGTAACTTTTGTCAAAACTATTCGATCGTTAAGCCTTTAAAAAATCTACACTGTCATGTCAGTTACATGCAAACGACTTTCAGCACTAAAATCGGTTTAAGTCGAGTTTAATCAGCGGTTATCGTTATTCTCTCGTTGAGTAATGAAATCTGAGTTACCTGCTAGACATTTTCCTAGGATTACTGTTATAAAAAGTTACAACATTACATGTAAATACGTTATATTTTTCCAGCATGCACCGTCTACGGAACGACAGTAATGTATTGACACAAACGGGAGGTTGACAGGTTAAAAGTTGCGACCGGCGGTGTGCCGCATAGCACAGGTCAAGAGAGGCATCGGGGCGTGTTTACGAGTGGCACATTATAGCGGCCGACGACTCAGTCAGCTGGAGTTTGTTTCGTATAAGCCCGTATAAAGTACAGACATGTGGAGACTGCTGCTGGTTATTCTACTCATCGCTGCCGTTGTCGGCATCAACTACGTTGTTATTGAATCACTGTAAGTCACCGTGAAATTCGTCGTCGTCGTCATCATTGCGGTTGAGGTTGTAGCTTCGCAGATGACGTGCTGATATGCAATGATCTCTGCACACAAATATGTCTGTTTATCTGTCCGTATTTGTCCGTGACACTCCGGTATTGTGTCAAAGGAGCTAAAAGTGTGGCCGCAAAATTCTTTTAGTGCCCGATAACCCCGTCACTATAGGTTTCTCAGAACTGAACGGCTTTACGAAATTCAGACAGAGTCAATCAGTGCTTTACAGGACATACAGAATGAGCAACCTCTTTTGGCAACCTATTTTCTTTTAGACAATGTATTAACATTGTAGGAGGACACATTCCACCCATTAAAGAATACATCCAGGATTGGTTTCTGTTTGCCGTTTTTGATACCATCGACCAGACTTGGAATTCACGGCTCTGTCTTAAACTGATGCAATTCTTTCTATGATCTCGTCCTTTGTGTGTCAAAATAATGTGATAGAAACTTGTCTTCCAAGTTCTTGTGGTGTTCCTCAAGGCTCTGGTATCGGTCCTCTACTTTTCATCATGAATACCACCCCTCAGCACTCCCATCTCCCCAATGCTTCTAAACCATGATGTCTAGTTGTCTACGCAGATGATAGGACCAACTTTTTCATTATATCCTCATAACTGTCACTCAAGTATCGCCCACCTCCAGAATGTTCTGCGACAGATTTCCTCCTGGATGTCCGCAAATCTTCTTACTCTCAATTCTTCTAAGATGAATTTCTCATTATTGGTCACAAAAAGCAAATGTCTAAAACATTGAACTCATTACTCATCACAGTTATACACGAGCAACGTTAAACGTCTGACATGATTTTCCTTAAATTTTACGCCTTCGCTGCCTGCAAATGGTTTCAATGGTTTGCCTACAATCTCCAACTTCATGTACGTTCCTGTGCCCCTCTTTATGAATATTCATATGAAAACAGCCCAGTTGCCAAGACATCTTCTTCTAGCTAGGAGCGTATCCAAGGCGAGATTCAGGCGCGTTATGTGAAATGACGTGATACCCAATGCAGATAAAAATGCTGCTACTCCACCCAGTGTAGCAACTAGCAAGCACTGTCCCGTTACCGTGACTTGTATACGAGGCAGTCCTGTTAATGCATTTTAGTTCACGTCATGCCTGTAGCATACAGGCTAATCGGCGTGTTGCTGCAGCCGTTTGCAACCAATTTGGAACGATTACTGTTGGTCGAGCAAAAAACCCATTGCTGTGACTATACCAGGCCTACTGAGAGAGAACAGCTGAACATTTCTACAGCAGCAGTATAGTGTCTGCAATTTTCTTTTTGTCTGTCCAGTGCATGCCCATAGGCGCGATTGTGGACGGGCGACCTGTAAAAATACAACTCCACTAAATCTTAACCGATCGTAACCAAACTCGCAACCAGCATCTCGTGTCACAAAGAAAAATATGAGTTTTGGTCGCTAGCGTGGCGCCCCAACCCGGCGGTTCCCCATCTTTTTAGCCGACTGTACTAACGGTCGCGCTTACGTTACGCCTACAGTGTTGCGTCCTTTTGTCGTCTGTAAGACTTAACGTATGTATTGTGGCTAAACGGTGCGTTTTACCGAAAAACTGTCTGAAAAGCAAACAGGAAATGGCCTATGTCACGTGACCGATGACCTCACCTGGCCTTAAAAGGTCAAGGTACGCTTAGGGCCCAATATCTCGAAAAAGAACCGGAGATGCTATTTAGTAACAATCGCTAATTACTAGATATTCTGCTGCGAGACAGTACTACGTGGTCGGCTGTCCTAGAGGTAGCTTGGCTTTTTGTTTTGTCTGTAGCCTGCGTGTGTTACTATTGCAATAATTTGCAACTCACTTGCCCTCTTCTGAGTCAAACGTGTTCTATCTAATACTGGATGTTCGAAGTCAAAACTTCTACATGCTCCTCTCCAAGTGCTAGATGAGCGAAAAAAATGCCTACCGACAAAAAAGCTTACTCTCCAAATGGACTGCACCTCGAAGGCGCAATCCGTTCAAGGTAGTTGGCGATTTTGCATTGTACTAGAGTCGGTCGACGAGATTGGTACATTTGACAGATACAGTAACCAGTTTTGTTGCTAGTTGTGATTTTTGTGTTGTTTTTATGTGTTTTACGTTTTAGCTGGTGGTGGGGCTACTTTGAGACGACGTACAACCACGCTCCTGGCACCTGCCGTAAACTGCACAGAACTGGTGTGAATTGAATAATCATCTTCATTTATGATCTACATTATTTATTTACCTCAAGAAGACTTTCATTTTTTTACAACTGTGATTGTATTTGTACAAATGCGCTATGTGGCCTAGGTCTGAAGTCTGAACACATGCTATCATTTTTCAGCAGTCATATTTGAAATCGTTCAGGGTTTGTTACTATAAGGTAAGATGAGCTGCGGGCAAGGACAGTGATTGAATATTCATTCTGCAGATAGGAATTTTTACTCGATTATCTCAAAGCATATTCAGGCATTTATTTATGACCGGGAAGAGAACTGGTCTACGAGAGATTTAAATGTGGCGATCACTGGTAATGCATAGCGCCAACAAAGTCATCTCGTTGACGTAACGTAGATAACAAAGTTTAATTTCTTATTCTGTTTGTGTGTTTATGTTTCTGTGTCCAAACTGCGTACTAAGCTTTAGTCTCCTGATTCGAAATAAACGAATGAATTAAGTGGATCTACGCGGCATGCATGTATTGAAATACCGTACATACACAAGTTTATGATTTTAATTAATGTAATTAGCTGAAAAGCAACGCACTGTATGCATATTATTTTTTGGAAATTTCTGACAGAACAACATTGTGCAATAGCAGACATATTATAACCACAAGATGTACATTTTGCTTTTAGAAAACGGATCAGATGATATTCATTTACTTCCAAACGGACTCGCATTCATATCTTCAGTATGTTTTGCATTTCTGTTTTTCTCTTGTTATACAATGTTGTAGAAAATAGCATAAATGTTATACAAATTCATACTTTTAATATTTTTTGCAAACATTTTAATCGTGCTGTAAACAACAAATATCGATAGCTAGAGCCATCGGTACAACGCAACGCCTGTGAATACTTGTACTATGTTTGTCAAAATTGTAAATAAATAAATAAATAAACATACAAATAAATGAAATAACTTACCATAACATAACGTACTTAACTGAGGCTTCACTTGCAACGATTCGTCTATTTGGCAGCCTTGTATCATTCTTATCTGTTTGTAGGGCCTGCGAATCAGAAGCAATGATATGTACAACAACAGACATGGGAAGATTTTCTTGTTCAACATGAGGCGAACAAGATCGCAGCCTGAAGAACTTCATATTGATGCAGAGAGTGATTTCAGACTCGTTTCGCCGCACGGAATAACTACTTGGTCAGACCCTGCAAGCGGTAATTATCTCCCGATTACCAATGATTTCATACAAAGAGATCGTACAGTTCACATGAACAATGCTGAAGTCTAAATGCAGGATTAATTTATTTTGGGATTAAAAGACCAAATTTATTCTGTTCGGTATTTTACACGTATTACATTAAGTCGATCACGTACTAAGCCAAACATGGAAAGAAATTGCAAGTATTTTATGCTGTATAGTAGTAACTAGTAAGCAGGTATTATTGACTTGCAGAAATTTGGAGTACGGTACATTTTATGCACCGACACTGTAGCATCTACTACAATTTCTGTGCACACCAGCAGCTGTTATCAGTTTTTGTGTATTGTCGTCATTTTTTTAAAAATTGTTTACTATGTGTACAGGATCAATATACTTGTACGTAATCAGCCGAAATACGGAAGAGGTTGTTGATAAGTTTTTATTCGACGAATTATCCAAGAAGTTGACGCATCGACGTCGAATAGCGAAAGAATATGACTTCATTTCGTAAGACTGATAAGTTTATAAACGTTTATATATTCTTCTGTACTAAAGTAAAATGTGGACTGTCTGGTGTAACATCTAATCACAGCTAGTGAGTAACTAAGTAGATAAAGGTGGGCGGGCCATCATACACAAACAAGAAGATACACGGCCCAGATCGCCGGCACGATATGTGATCATCCATTATAACAAATCAGCGGATTAAGAACAGAAAGAAATAGTTGGCATGTTGACATCTGTCAAGTTGCCGTTAGGCCATTGTTATGACATGTGATGACAGTCACGGGACAGACAGATGACATATTAACATATTATGTTCTTGGTTAAACTTCACACAGTGCATTTCTCTACCGTATGCGTCGTATACCTTACAACACAAATTTGCATTTTTTGAGATAACTTCCGTGTTATTTCACAAACTGAAAAGTATTACCGTTTTGCATGTTATTATTATTTAGCTCTACGAGTAGTACACAGCTGTGTTTAGTCTAGCAGCTAGTTAATTCATGTTGATCTGCAGTATTTTTCTAACTGTACGTGTATTTACAGATGCCTTTATTCTTTGTTCTCTGTGGACCCGAATGACAGTACAGTGAACAACAAACGTGATAAATTTGCTATCTGTACGCACGTATAACAAGAAAGTTCAACAATTAATTACGTAAATATTACGTAGATTCCGACGCATTTCGAACTGGTATTGTTTTGTAAAAAATATTTCCTTGCAATATCGGCAGCACTGGTACCATTTTGTGGATATATAGATTAAGTGATCTGGCCGTGATCGACAACGACCAGTTCTATTTCACCAACGTTCGGAAATACTGCTTAACGATGGAAATGTTGTTTCGACTGCCATTTGGAAGCGTCGGATTCTACGACGGAAGCCACGCCGAGCTCGTGGAGACAGGTCTGTTCGCGCCAAACGGCATCGCAGTGTCGAATGACGGCAGGTACGTTGGAGTTTTATATGTTGAATTAAACATACGCTTCAGAAGCAAGACAAAAACAGAGTGGTTGTTTTGTTTACCGTAATATCCTAACAAATTCGATTTAAATCGCTGCGTATTGCCACTGAATGGCATAAATAGGAAGTTATATACGATGTAGTACAAAAGCAATCAGTGATGGCTGATATGAACACGTCGTAAGAGAGAGGCTCAACTATCCGCGAGAGATCGCACGTCAGCGGCACATTATACTGGACGTTAGGTAAATAAATTAACTGCAGTTGGACAACATAATGTGCACCAGTTTGATTAATATTCGCTTTTGAAAAGTGCCGTAACCTTGAAACCAAGGTTTGGAGTCATTCAAGGTCACTGGCAATAACACCGTTGAATAGGTCGTATATGGCTTCCTATTTATGTTTAATCGTAACTATGGCTCTATCTTGCACCGTTTTTATGACATATTTGATTTTGAAAATGCTGCGACCTTGAAATCCGAGTCCAGGTCACTCAAGGTCATTGAAACTGATACCATTCAATAGCCTGCCTATGGTTTCCTATTAGCACCCGATGGTAACTATGTCTAAAATGTATCGTTTTTAGATATTCGCTTTTGAAAAGCACCTTGACCTTGAAACAAGGTCATCCAAGGTCACTGGAAATGACACCATTCGGTAGATCGTATACGACTTCCTATTACATACCGTAGCTACTTTGGCGCTAGTTTATACCGTTACGGTTTCGGAGATGTAGTGTAATATAGCTGCAAATTCGCATTTACAACTCCGTGCGAGGCTTGCGGAAGCATCACTCGGTTTACCTCAGAACTGCGAGGCTGTAACCTGAATGGCGTAGACAGTATGAAAGTTGCAGTGTGTTAAGCATTTTGTTGTCCTCGACAACTTCGTTGTAAGAAATATGTCTGCAATTCGTGATCAGAGGCGGGCGTTATTTGTCCCTAAAATCTGTTATTAGTCTGTCGTGTCTGTCAATCATGACGTCGGTCTGTCCTGCATCCAATGAAGAGCAAGCAATCGCCAAGGTAGGCCGCCAATAGGCTTGAGGCTTACGCTATATGGTTGGCAAGGCAAGCACGCCGGTACGAGCCGCGCCGGTCCGAAGAGCCGGGACGGCTCTGTATGTATGTTTTTGATCAGTTTGTGTGTTTGTCTGTGTGCAGGATAAGTCGAAATGTTGAAACGTGACACGCTGATAGCTATAGTTAATCGCTAAAAGTGATCAACTTTTCGGCACCTCAGGAAAGCAGTTCACAAAAAAAACAATTTTTTGATCAAAAAATTTGCTAAAGGTGACGTTAAAGCGAAGCTAATTTTGCACTATGACGTTAGAGCCAGGGGAGGTTCCTAGAGGTTAAGTCCACCCTCCCCCAACGCTAGGGGCGAAGCCAGTCCCCAACTTTTTTCTTACCTCCAGGCTCGATCTTCACGCTCTAGACGTCAAGTTACAGCTTGGAAGCTATTGCCGAACATGTTAGACGTTTAGTGATCTCCCCCAATTTAGGGCGTGCTGTCTCCGAAATCCGAATCTTTGCAATACCCCTATTTCCAGACAAAACTCGTTCAACCTAGGGATACTCAATTTGTTGGTATTTCTGGCCGTAGCCAGAAGATGCATTCTGTCTGTTTTTTTCTGAACACACTGTACAGTTACATACTGCGTTGCTGACTATTCTAGGTTTCTGTACGTGGCGTTGTCTGGTAGCAAAGAGATTCGCGTCTACTCGATACGTGAGGACAAGAAGCTGACATTGAATTGCGTCAGTTTTTCATCTATTTACAGTCTACTAACTGAACTACTGGCTTCTTGTTGCATTCATTGTCTTTTCTTCGAAAGATTTTTGAAGACTACTCTATCTTCTTGTAGCTTAAAGTTTATGCTACTCTGACTAGTTCTGTTAAAATACTGTATTCTAAAAGAACGGGGACCCTGCATATGTTATGCAATCAGTTTCAATTACAACAAATGTCCGCTTTTTGACAACATTGGAAAATTTTGTGCAAAATTGTTGATATTTGGTTGATTTACTAACCTGTACAGAGTACTGAAAATCACAATAATGCTAATTACGCTGTTCGTGTCCTACGGCACGTAAACATATGTTTGTGTGTTTCCCTTATTTTGTCGTATAAACTATAGTTTATGTATGGGCCTGATTTTTGATATTAATTAGCGCAACACTATCTGATGGACTGATGCAAACAAGACAAATTCATTTATCGATATTTGTTGTTGGTTTTCAGTCAATTAAAGTGTCGACTCAAGCGGTGAATCTGTTCGTTCATCCGCAGACGAATGACATATGGTTCGGCGCTTCGCCCGTTCGATACAAGCTGCTGGATTATTTCAAAAACCCTACTAAAAATGCTGCTCCTTCGCAGGTTGATGCAAATAATTATGACATCACTTAGACGTATGGCGTTAAACGTTCTATTACTAACGGCAACATTATGACGACATTGTGAAAAATTCAATGACGTTTTAATGTATCTGTGTCGATTCCGAGAATTTTGTTTTATTTTAAAATTTACTACCGAATATTCGTTTGTCACGTTATCCTAGTAATGAAAACTTATAATAATCGTTTTAGGTCATCGATGAAAAAAGTTTAGTAAAGAGTTGCCGCTTGCCATGTCGACCGACGCAGCGCACAACAGAGTGCGCAGCACGATAAGCTGATGCCACTGCAGGTGAAACCAAGCCAAAAATGCGAACAGAGCTAGATGGGTGATCTGCCCCCAATCTGAGTGTGTGTGTGTCATTGGTGCCTTAATTTGTATTAGATAAGTAAAGGCATTCTAGTAAACTTTGCACTTATGTTGTGTAACAGCTTATATTTCCGTTCTGATCATTATCTTTTGTTCGGTTGTACTTGACCTCTGTTTTACTCCATCACTTTAGCGGTTTTGGCTAAACGTTTCACAGTAACAGTGAGCGAGTATGAGACGCCCCTGCAGGTCGTCCGAGGCTAATACATTGTCGTTGTGATTGTGCTGTCGGTCGAAAGTCACTATAGGCGGCAGTAAACAGGTGTGATTTGAGATGTCTCTTGAATGTTGAAGTCGACTGCTGCTTCTTGACTTGAGGTCAGTTGGGAACTGATTCCCTTGGCGAGGTGCGGCACTGCAAAAAGCTCTCTCACCGATCTTTCATCGCATATCAACATTTATTACCGCAGACACGTTATCGCGCATAATGCGTTTGACGCTTTCTTGCAGCGAGGGTATTCTTGTCATGCTAGGCACTCTGACATCAACGACATCTATTAGCCTATGTAAGTCGTCCAAACAGAAACTCGTCCGCACACAGTTTGTTTTTTTTCGATTATCAGCAGATAGACACTTTTCGGTGATTGTTAAACAGGTGATGCGAGTGACGATGTCGTCGGCATGGAAAGCTGTTAAAGTTGAAGAGATCTACTCAAACAACGGGACCGACATTTCTTCGTTGTCGGTAGCTGTGGCCAACATGAATGAGGATGCAATGCTCATAGGCACCATTGCGTCCAACGCTTACTACTGCAAGCTGAAATCTGCTTGAAACATATTACAAACTGTATTTAGCTATACGTGAGAAAATTTGTTTTGCTTCTGTCAAGTGATGGATCGGTATAAGAAGGTTAAAATCACATAACTTTTTTAGTTTCTTTTTTTCTTTGAGATATGGTCAAACTTCAACGAGTTGAAGACTCGTGACCAGTGGCTGTGGACATGCCGGCAGTGCTGAGTGCATAACAGAAAGGCTCCATGTGCATAACTGTAGTGCTGATTAAAATAGAGATGAATGTCTCTGGCTCCTCGTGGAAGGGTCGCGACTCCCTTTCACCACAATTGGAGTATACTTTCACTATATCACAATCACAATATTGAACTCACTGAGCCCAGCCTTTGCACAAGATCCCATCTTAACTGTCTCTACTGGCCAAACTCCTGCCTACATCCTCTATCTTTACGAATGACTGTGGTGATCGGACTTAGACAGCTTGAATGAAATAAAACTGCATTCACGACGACTACTAACGTTTGCGATTAGAGTTGGGCAGTTTCGTCGTGTGAGAAGGCGTTAGTAGTAGTAGTATCGTTTGTATGTTTGTATATCTACGAATGTTAGTTTGTCTGTATGTTTGACTGTCTTTGTCTCGTAGCTTCTTGTTCGCTTGAGCTATTGCAGTTAATGTGACGAGACACGAGAACAGGTTTTCCCTTGTATCGCTCTCATTTCTTGACCGTTTGCAACCAAATTTGGTGGAAAATATTATGCTTCAAGGAAGTATACAAGAACTTTTTGGAAATTTTCGGTACAGTTGACAGTTCCGTGTGTTGACGACTGTGGCCACAACGTCAGTTGCCATACTGCAGTAGCTTTGGTGTAAAACAAAAAACATGTCTTCTGTTAAAAATGAATGCGCTATATTCCGCAATATTTTTTATTCGGAAAACTCTATACTGAAAAAATAAACCATTTTTTTTTGCATCAATCTTGTTTGCGGCTTACAGCACACAGGCAACGTCGCATAGAAGTACGTATATTATGGCTACTCAGTCGGATAAATTTTTCGATCGGGAATTTGACAGAGCGTAATCACGCAACAGGGCTACCAAATTTAGTGCCATAACACTTCATTGCCAGTGAAACATTTATAAGGGATCAAGCCCATCCCAACCCAAGTGGGTGAGGTTCTTGGGGTCCATTTTCGTACCTGTGATTTCCAGGTAACGGCTATCAAAGTTGGTATGAAAACCGAACACGAAGAGACAAACGATGTTAAGGGTCGATCCCACCCCATGCAAAAGGAGGGCTCCAGAATCAAAAATATTTGAAACAGCCCTATTTCCACGTAAAACCGTTTTGCTATCGGAGATGATGGGATAATGCACTGTATAAATTAGTCGTAGTTGATTCATCTTTGTAACGGATTAAGATACGCATTTCCAGTGTTGAGGAGTATCAATGATACATGTATCATGATACGTATCTTGATACTAAAAAAGTATCAAGTATCAAGTATCATGATACATTTTTGGTACAGTATCAGTATCAGTA
>Ga0056114_1001401_pt1 | contig 10917 bp, 7 predicted proteins | sample WorMetHERISLAND1_FD_77005 | JGI IMG/M metagenome (GOLD analysis project Ga0056114, IMG submission 77005) | Marine gutless worms symbiont microbial communities from Max Planck institute for Marine Microbiology, Germany - Olavius loisae HERON... ...
ACCTTGAACTCCATAAGTTTGAATTTTCAGTGAATTTCGCGGGATTTCGCAGATTTCGGACGCAACAACAGCTAAACGAATGAAGATAGGCCAGTATTGTCAGCGACAACTTTGTAAGCATGTCGAATTGGAGCAATTTTTGGCACGCTTTCGCGTCGCGCGGGTTTGTCAGCGATAGCTGGGCTTTCTTGTTATCTAGTAGTTCTGCCAGCAGTCAATGTAACTGTACATGAATGAAAATTTTTCATATTGCTAATTATTGCAGTGTTTGTAATGCAGTAAATATAGCTGTTTCATTTACACATAACAAGTTGTAAATTACTATTGGACTTGTGTGAGCTGAGGGATATAGCCACTATATGTGTGCTTAAAATGCTATAAAACCCTAACCATCCATCCATCCATATCAGCTGAGAGTATGTGCTAATTAATGTCACTATTGTTGATACTTTTTGTGGTTTTTGTACAGAATGCCAAAGAAGTGGACATGCTATACATGTGCTGATGAAAGGGTACATTTGTGATATCATATTGATTAATGTTAATAACTCTATTAAATCAATGTATGTAATGAATATTCCACTCTGAATTAAGTGACAGTTGTTTACTAAGTTACCTGTCAGAAGTTTGTTAGAAGTTTGGTTAGCATTAAAGTACATTGCTGCAGATATTTGAGATATCTTACGATGTTGATTGCATTAGAGGCTCTGTGATGATGTGCTATACATATCTACATTTTACTTACTCTGTGTGGCTTGACAGGGCAAGCGGAAGCGAAGTCGGCCTTCAACAGCCACCAACACGCCAGTGAAAGACTGCGGTAATGACATGATTGAACCAGTGAAGGATGTGGAGGAAACTAAAGCTGAATGTGATGTGAGTGAGCCGTCTGTGACAGAACAACCATGTGAGTCACAGCCGACCGAGGATGAGCGAAATACGTCAGACACTGGTAACCCTGCCACTGCCGCAGTACCGCAACCTCTACCTGCCGTGAAGGAAAAGCCGTCGAAGACATCAAAAGAAAGGTCCGACCGAAAACGAGAGAGGCGAAAAGAGAGAAAGAGTGAGAGTAGATCTCCTGCTGTGTTGCCTCCGGACCGCTCATCTCCTGTATGCAACGGCACTGTGGCTGACGACATGAATGTCTGCAAGTACGTTCATCTGTTTGGGTTCCACACTGGGCCTTGATCATGGGCAGCGATATCCATACGTTGCGGATATAGGGGCAGCAACCTGTACAAAATGTTGCCCCAACTGAGAAGATGTTGAACGACGAATGTGAAAAGTGCAGACTTGTGCAGAGCAAGCAGTTTGTTGTCACAATGCACCAGAATGCTCGAATCCGCATATTACATTTCAGAAATTTTCTGGATCCCAACACTGGAGGCTCTGTACCCGACCTCCGTCAGGGAGGGAGGAAGGGGAGTAAAGGAACGGGAGGAGGGGCTGCAGAGGAGGAGAGAAGAGAGAGGAAGGAAAGGAAACTGTAGCTGCCTGTGACCTTGATTTTCAATAAACGTTGTGTAGGTTGCAAATGGGCCTCTTCATTAACCTCAAAAGTCTATACATGTAAATATGCTTAGTACAAAAACGTTGTTAAAAACACTAAATACTAGACATTTAGATGAAAATTAACGGTATAAATTGATCGTGAGATCGATATAACATGATTGTATTGATAGTTAGAAGTCACAGGCAGAGAAGACATTCTATGATGGACAACTGTTCGCATTGGAAGTAGTTGTCATTGTGATGCGTGCTGTTATATGATGTGTTATATGTTATGTGTTATGTATATATTGTATTGGTGTCTATCGGTGTTGACGTGATGCACTTGTCACGTGTGGCAGGGCCATTCTGTCCGAGCTACGGGAACATTCGGATGCCTGGCCTTTTTTAACGCCAGTGAATACGAAACAGTTTCCAACGTACCGTAAAGTCATTCGGTGTCCAATCGACTTCCAGACGATTGGTCGCAAACTGAAGACTAACATGTAAGCAGGAATATGTGAATGTTAATGCATTATGAGCTAGATATTGTAGTGGCACAAAGCAGTCTGGTGATGCATGTTGTAGCGCGATTTGAACATGACAAATCATTATGATTATGTTAATGATGTGTCTGAATTCATTTCAGCTGAGAATTTAACTGATGAATTGCTACAACATGCTTTACACGGTGTTACCAGTTTTGCTGCCCAATCATATCCCAATATTCCATTTTTGGGTCTCTGAAGCATGCCTACTATTGTGAAGTTAACAATGTCTTATGTATATCTTTATTTCACCTCAAAGGCAGCCATCGACATAACACACAATTAACACATTAACACATGAAAAATACACTACATACTAAAAACACATGCACACACCTAAAAACTTACTAAAATAAAATACATTAAGAGTAGTTTAGACAAGCCATGATTGTCCAACAAACGTTCAATAAAAGTACAATGTTTTCTCTCAGTCAGTTGCTTTATCCCATCAAGCTTAAAACATTCTCTTAAGTAATCCAAACAGCTACTATCACATAAACCAAATATCTTATACAATGACCTGTTAATACAACTCTCAAAGTGAAATTTTTAAGTCGGTTACATGCCTTCCCATGTTGAGCAGCATACACTGTATGTTCGTCAGCCATCCCACAGCCATTCACCACGGCAGACTCTTCCAGGTGTGCTTTCCGGTTTACAGCACCCTTTGTCTGGTACTCGCTGCCACATACAGTTCTCGTCAGCGACTCTGTTTTCAAATTTTCAGAAATCAAGTTGACTATTAGACTAGGCATGGTGTCAATAAAAACAATATCACTCCTAAAATACAACAAAACTTACAGGAAAGTTTATTGTTACATGCCATGAATCAAAATATAACATCAGTGTTTGGACGAAGGCGTGAACATAACATAAGTAACGTGTAATAATCATGCAGGCATATACCATTATAAAAAAAATTACATACAGTACCGCTGACTCTATTGTCAAGTTACCCACCAACATTGTGTGCTGTTTATTCATGCTGGCTTTGTGTGTACTCGGGTTGGGTTTGGTGTATGACTGTAGCTCAGGATGTGTCGTGGTAGAGAAGTAGAAAACCTGACGATTTAGGCTAGAAAATAAGTAAATCACGTGACTGTGACGTATAGCAGTCAGCTGAACAAGTTGTGTTAGGAAAGTGCGCTTGTACGAACATGAAAGTGGAATGTATCGAAGTCCAGTAGGCAAGCTGTTGATCACTGTCCACTGCCCACACCGTGCGACACATTGATAGGTCTATACATTTTAGTCTAACCTCATGACCCACGTGGGCTTGGGAGCATTGTAGAATAAGCCCACCTCGTTTCCTGGACGAGTGTTATAAAAAGTGACTAAACCAGGGTTGTTTTGTTTTGCTGTGTCTTGTGTTGTTTGCTTTTTCTGGGTTGTGTTTAGTTTGTGTATTGTCTGTATTTTCCATTTGTCTTCTGGCCTGTATTTTCTAGTGTGAACCAACGAGAATGGCACTGTATAGCTTAATTGTGCCAATGTGCCGTTAAGAATCTACTCACTCACTCACTCAGTCGTTTTAATCGTTCGTGTCACCGAGGCAGCAATGTTGATCATCTGCAGTAATAACGCTGTGTTTATGTGTTTAACAGTTACAAAACACATGACGAGTTTTCGTCCGACGTCCGACTGGTCTTTTCCAACTGTGAAATGTTCAACGAAGACGACTCGCAAGTTGGTCAGGCCGGTCACTTAATGAAGCAGTTTTTTGAGTCACGTTGGGCTGAATTGACGGCCCGCGCACCGACGCCACCGCTGCTGTCTTTGCCGTCTTAGTACATGACATCAGTGTTCAACACCAGCTTCATGTGCCGTCCGTCATTATCGTTCTGCGTTAACCCTTTGATGCCCACTGTTGCCATAGCGGTACAGCTATAAAGCGTCCTGTGCCGCCAGACCGGGTTAAGCCGTTATTTGTAATTTTTGACATCCGGACACTCTGACACTCAGGCTGAGCGTCAGAGTTCTCGGATGTCAAAAATTACAAATGACAGCTTAATTTGGCCTGGCACATGACGCTTTATAGCTGTACCCCTATGGCAACAATGGGCATCAAAGGGTTAACATGGAGGGCACTTCGTTGAGATCTCAGTGCCAATGGACTGTAGCGAAACTGGCTAGCTGTGTGGCTAGCATGCAGTGGGTTACGTCAGTGTTGTCTATATCGGTCTTCACACACATTCTCCGTGTTGTTGCATCTTCATTCCACACACCCGCTACATGCAGCAACAACGTTTGAAGTTTTTTGTGTTGCACACGTGCGAGACGTTTGTCTTTTTTGTCATTATTGCGTTACTGTTCGATCGATGTATTTACGAGGACTTTGTTGATGGTTGTCGTCTACAGGCGACTTTTCCAGTGTGTGTCTGTTTGTGTACAAATGCTCTCAGATCTACAGTTCTGTCTAAGTTCAGACTCTAGAGTTCCAGCAGCTTTAGAGCTTTTATTTTGTGTCAGTTATGCACTAGCAGCAGTGTGCTGTCTGGTTTTGTCGCCCGTTGTATGTATGTATCATGCGACATCTATTATTGTAATACCGAGTAAAGAAATAGTCAATGTGCTCGTTTAGTTTCAAGCAACCGCTTTTTTATTTCTATTTATTGCATATGGATGAGTTTATTTCTGGGTAGGAAGAGATTGATCCATGTTTATATTATGCAAAAATAACAAATACTGACTCCGTCTAACAACATTTGGAAAATTTTTATGGAACTGTTATTTACGACCAGCAACTACTTTTGCTGTTCTGTAATTAAGTAGCATGATATTCAGTCATGTTTCTAGTAATCATTTGCCTAAAATTTTTAAACACAAATATTTCTGTCTTTGGCTGTCATGTAGTTGCCTGTGCCACTGTTTGATAGATAGTTTCGGTCATCTGCACGTACTAGTCTCAGATTAGTGGTCTCTGAGTGCATTTATGGTTCTATTTGAAATTATCCTCCTTTTATCTTATTGACATTTCTGTAGAGCTTATAATCTCAAAGATCTCTTCCATAATATTCACCCTAAACGAATAATTTCTTTCATGCACGCCAATGGCCTTACTGATAAACTTTATAAACTGTTTTAGGCAGGATATAGCCACTAAATATTTGTTCAAAATGCCATAAAACCAACCAGCCAACCAACTTTTAAATCCTTGACTGATGTCAACCTATTCAGCTTCTAGCAGAATTATCCAGTTGATATACTTTTTCCTTTCACCAGTAAACTTTATCACGTGTCCGAGTCTGATGGTCATCCAGAATGGTTGCTGAGTTTGAGAGATTATTCTGTGCTAGGATGATCCAGTCTTGGCAGATGTTGCCATCTCTGCCACTTTGAAGCATCAAGCTGTAACTTGTGTAGATGCCTCGTCAACACAATTTATTTCCTGCATAACCAATGTTGACAATTTTAAAAATTTAAACAAATAACATTTATGACATGATTAATATACAGCGTACTATTACTGTATTTTATATGTAATAATTTTGTTTCCATCATGAACTTGAACGCATTTTTTCAGTAATCGTGTATTTTTGTTACTCAGTTAATTTCCCTCCCATTAGCATTAGCATTCTACACTGCAGTGAACACTTCACTGATAGTTTGTTGAAATTGCTTTTATTGTGTGTGACTGTGTCATCCTTGTTAAATAATTTGTTACTGGCATACTTAAACGAGTCCATAGTATACATGTGGACCCAGAAGTTCCATTATTCTCTGACAGAAAAAAATAAAGAACAAAATGAGGATCCGAGAGTTGTGCATAATTCAGAATCAGTTCAGAATTTGTTGATTATGTGCATTCTATACTACTTTGTACTTACCAAATTTTATGCTTATTGTTGGTGCCGGCTAAATGAAAAGTGGGACGTTTTGGGGACACCTTGTAGTGTAAAGGCTTGAAGATGGGATACTTATTGACAGTGTGAACTTCTCATTTATGTTGTTTGGGATGTCAAAAATATTGCAAGTGAACTGTAAGAACAGTTCTTTTAATTTCTAAAAATTAAAAATTGATCTTGTGAGCACAAAACTATTTGCAGTATGTGGTTATTAAATCTGATGTTAAAAACAAAGCTGTGGTCATTGCAGTGTCGTATATTCAATACATTAATTACAAACTTACTCGACTTTGGTTTGAGAAAATGAAAAATTTTACATGAAAATATATAAGATTTGTTATAATGTTTATTACAGTAATGTTCCAGTTACTGTTATGGACCGACATTTGCAAAAAGTGATAGAAGCAAAGGTTGTTGACATTTACTACTGTGTTTCAGTTGCAGTGACTGAATCATACAGATGTCATTTATCATCCATAGTCCCATGAGTCATTACGATGACACGACGCTCATGACATTAGACGTCTGACAGCTTGCTGGACATAGCAGCAATATTTTGTGCTTTTATTTATTTTTCTTGCTTATTTATTACTTTCTGTTCTGTTCAGGTCATGTGACGTGACCTGGTTTTGATACTTAGACTGTTAAATATGTCACGCGAGACATTGCAGTTAGCTGCCTGCACTTGCCACTTCCAGTCATGAATGACACTGTCTGTAGAATTCTTAACCACAATAGGTCGTAGCCATCCATCTAATTATGTTTAGTTCTGGGTATTTTGCATCAGTTATGAGTTCGGCTGGGAAGATAGTCTCATGTAATGTGTCGAGTTAGACCTTAAACTGATCTGAATTCTCAGTTTAGTTTGTAATCCATAAATTCAGTTGACATCATTCTTTGAACCAGTCATATGTCATATTTAAAAGTAGAACAAAAACCAGGAGTCAAGAGCGTGTATCTTGCACTCAGTTGAAGTATGCAGCAGTTGCTTGTTTTGAACAACATTAAACTCTGTTACTTTCAATACCTGATGTCTACATGCGTTAGTTGTTTAAACATTCATTGCTGTGGAAGTTTTGTGCTGCTTACGTGACGTTTGTATGTAGCTTGTCAGTCGTATACATCGGTAGATTTTCTGTTGTGAAAAGTGTGTTAGTGAGTCACACTCTGAGAAACTAGACTTATTGTATGTTAGCAGGAACCGTTCTTTTAGGGTTGTAGGTACTTTTTTGACAAAACTTCATTTATTGTTTTGGAACAACTTGCTGAAAAGGTGGTTCGCCTGGCGTGAATGAGCAGGTTTCATTTAATGCTTAATGAAATGATAAATTTATACAGTTAAATGATTTCAAGTTGACTTCCTTGATAGAGTAGTTGGCGTTAGTGAAGTGTCGTCCGAGCTTCGTGCAGGTTTATAGCTGCATCGTACTGTGTCGTCTCAGGGACCAAGTCGTCATGATATGGCAGGTCTCACTTTGAGTCATGTTGTCTCTATTCACTGACTGCCGCTGCGGTTTGTGGTCGAGCTGAAATTACGTGACGCTAACCCTTTGACGCCCACTGTTGCCACATGGGTACAGCTATGTAATTTTTGACATCCGGGCACTCTGACGCTCAGCCATGAGCGTCAGAGCGCCCGGATGTCAAAAATTACAAATGACGACTTAACCCGGTCTGGCACAGGATGCTCTATAGCTGTACCCATATTGCAACAGTGGGCGTCAAGGGGTCTCTTGCAGTCAAATTATGGATTAACATGTTGTCAAATAACAATCATATCACTTAGATGAGGCTTGTGATTACAGTTTACAGTGTTTTCAGGCAGCTGTGTTTGCATTCTGTAGCTACGCCAAAGATCTCGTGCTGTAACCTGGAAACTTTGACAGTTCTGCAAAGTTAGGTCGTTTTACAGAATTCAAAAATATCGGTGATTGTTTATTGTTTTACAACACATTGTATGTTGTCTGTACCACAAAACCCCGCCTGCTGCCGTTGTTTACTGAGCGGATTCATTGTTTACTGTCTTAGCAAGAGTTTACAATTTAGACAATCTCATTTCCGGCATTACAGTGCGGTGGCTGTAGATGGCGACTGTTGCTGTGCACATAGTTTTACCGTTACATTATCCCACGCAACCAGCTGCTTGTTGTTTGTTATTAGCATGTTTTTGTTTTTAATCTTTCCAGTTGGCCTAAGATACAGTCAGTAATGTAAACATGACTCGGGGGGAAAAACGAAATCATTTGTTTTTATACCGAACTCGTTCGTATCTCTTTCCAGCTGTTGAGGTTTGCACTCGATAGAACGATGCGGTGTATGTCTGCTGGTAGATTCAGTGGATGGACAGTGCTATAGTGTTTAGTGATTGACTCTCATTCATAGGCTGGCTGTCATGTATAATGATAGCGGCGACGTAGCCTAGTGATGTGCGCGTGTTCTCGTTGTAGTCATCAAACTGGTCGATCTCATCATTTTTGGACGATGATTATGATTATAAACATTCTACCAGTTTCTTTGTTGTGTGTGTAGCGTTTGTTTTTCCTTCACTGCTATGATGCTAAACTGTGGAGCATAAAGCAAACTTGCTCAGTTGTAACAGCGCTCGCGTACGTGAACAGGTGAATTTAGAGGCTACGACACATGCTACGCTCCGGTATTGTGTAAAAACGGCTAAACATATCGTCGATATTCTTTCAGCTCCCGGTAGACACATCAGAACTCAACCGCGTTCCGAAACTCTCATATTTATGAGGGCGTTAAATACAAGTGGGACGTAAAAAATCGGCACGCATAAGAAACGCACTGTGTAACTGTGTAGTATTATAGCCTACTTATTTACGTACCAAGAAAGTAGGCTACTACACGCAGTCTGCGCTCTCTCTTCCTTCCAGCGACAGCTGAAGACATTCTCGTTTAACCAGTCATTTCCAGACATCATAGTTTAAATTTCCGTACCCGTACTGTGGACTTTGCAACAGTTTGGGGCTGTAGCCACGCTAAAAATTCTCTATTGACATTGGCCTTGCTAATAAACTAACTACCCCAGGCATGATATAGCCGCTACTTGCGTGCTTAAAATACCGTTAAACCCCAACCATCCATCCATCTATCCATCTCGATTGACATTGAGGTAGGCGACTAACTATTGCAGACTACAACTTGATGCTGCGTTAAACCGAAAAGCGTGCGTAACATCGCGCAGTTTCTCAGCGATATAGGTGAGCAGTTCTTGTCCAGACGGCGTGCGATAGTTGACATCTGCTGCCGGGTGGCTGCGCTGTGAATCGATTGATAAAACCATTAGGCTACCTGTGTGACAAATGCTGCAGTCTTTTGATCTCATGCTTGAGGGTTGATATAACAATTGCTTAACAGATGCGTGCTGTGCCCAAACCAGACCAGATGTCTAGATGCAAGCAGCGGATTAGCTAGCACTGACTTCGGAAGAATCGCAGAAATTTTGTCGTCGATGGGTACGTAGGGGACCACAGTAGTAGCTGCAACAGGTAGCCTATCGGTCACGCGGACATATATCTGTATTGTGTCTGTTTTAACCATTATAAGCATGCGTATAACAACGACTTGATTTGTTTTTTTTTGTAGTTATTTACGCAATAATCGTTGCTGCAGCAGTAAAAAAACAAAAATAGTCTAGCGATAATAATAAAAACTGTTAATAAATTGATTTGTCTTTTTGTACTATTTCAAGTCTTTAAGTTTATTGTTTAAATAGCAGTATGAAACTGCTAAACTGCTCAACACAAAATTATACAATAGTTCACATGGCTAAATATTCTAAATAAACACAATGAACACAACTGAAACACAGCAGTACTGACAGAAAACTGGAAATGTATTATAAACCAGTTTATTGATAATTTAAGAGGATATACTGAACTGAAGATGTAAAACGTTCTTTTCTGGTAGCTGGCCAGGCAGTCAGACGCACCATTCGCCACTGCACTAATGTAGACTACTTAGCCGTCGTAAACGCCGGCGAAATTTACAGCCTACGCGTCGAAAACTGCATGGGTTGTAGCCGAAAGGGAAAGCCCGTCGTGACAATGACAGGGCGTAGCATCCGAGAGGACAAGTCATTATAGAGGTGGACACACCTGCGTATGTACAAGCGCGTGCCGCTGCTATAGTAACTGCATGGCGCTTGAATGTTCGTTCGTTGTGATGCAAACATCGCTGTCCTATCCTCCTGGGTGAGGTGGTGAGGACTAGACTGAAGTAATACTGGCGGACCGTAAATAATTACTGCGGATGTCGACGACATGTAGCGGGTGTGCACTGGTCCGGATACTGCTGCTGCTGCGATGCAATTATCTTTGACGCCGCACGTGTCATCACAATACCTAGCCTGCACCTCGTCTCTGTGTCCTCTCATGACAGTAGCTGTAGCCTGTAGGCACTGTACTGCTGCTTTATACGGTAACGGTTTGATATGTCGCCGACTCGCCGTGTGTATTTAACCCTTTGACACCCATGCACTGTTGCCATATGGGTACAGCTGTAAAGTATCATGTGCCATAGATTGGGTAAAGCCGTCATTTGTAATTTTTGACATCCGCGCACTCTGACGCTCAGCCCTGACTGGTCTTTAACTGTAGCAGATTTGTCGTAAAAAGCTAAAAGATAATAGGCTACAGCATACTTAGCTGTCTCAAAACCTATAGCTGAGTTAGTTTTACAGACAAGAAAGCCGTGCTGCCGCAAGGAAACCGCGCGACGCCGAAGCTATTCTCTTCGCTTTAAAGTGCGCCAACGACATCCACTACAAGTTCAGGTGTAGCCAAGCTTCGGTAAAGCAAGGCTTCGGAGCTCCAAACATAGATTTTGTTTAAAAGCAGATTTGAAGGCGAAACTATATTAAGTATGTAACACGTCATGTGCTTTATCCCTGTTGAATGTGTGAATGTGAATGTGATTTATTTGCTCTCAACAGTCATTAAGCACCATAAAGCAGCATGCACAGTCAATGAGCTGGACAGCAAGGCAGCAATGCTGCACTTACAACTGCCCACTAA
>Ga0056114_1001402_pt1 | contig 10914 bp, 9 predicted proteins | sample WorMetHERISLAND1_FD_77005 | JGI IMG/M metagenome (GOLD analysis project Ga0056114, IMG submission 77005) | Marine gutless worms symbiont microbial communities from Max Planck institute for Marine Microbiology, Germany - Olavius loisae HERON... ...
GTATAAGATACCAACGATTTGAGCAGAGCATGATACTGTGATAATTACTGCAAATACATAAAAGCCGTCCCTGAGTAGGCTTACGTGTATAAAAGGAAATCACTGTAGCAGCGTCTGTCCAACCGTAACAATCTGGCATATTGTGTCGAAACGGCTACGCATATATTAGATTTCCGGGAACCAACGCCGCTACGAAATTCCGACATAATCACATCTATCGGTTGCCTTAAATCCACGTGGGGTATAGAAATTTGAACATTTGAAGGCCTGTACTCACGATCGTACGTACGGCCATACGACCTGCCGAACGTACGGTCCGGACGTACGGGTTGCTTATTCTACTGAGCTGTTTGCATCGATCGACTAAGGTGTGATAAATAATGTCGTCGATGTTCTGTTCACCTGGCGATGATTTTTCACAGAAGCCGTCATTGCCATGTAGACAATACCTCTGTGAGAGATTAAACGTTGAGGCCAAGCTGTCGCTAGGATAGCCGACCGTACTGCCTCACAGCAAACTATCTGGTAATTAGCGATTGTTGCTAAATAGCATCTCCAGCTATTTTCGAGATATTTGGCTCTAAGCGTATTGGGATCACCACTTGACCTTTCGGAGTCACGTGACGTCATCGGTCACGTAGCCATTCGATTCCCCATAGGCCATTTCCTATTAGTGGTCCTTCGGAACGGGTCTCTATGCCCATTAGAGTCACGAGTTTGAGTTTTCGGGTCACGTGACTTAATCGGTCGAGTGACCATTCGATTTCCCATAGGCTATTTCCTATACATGTAGATGGTCCTTTAGTATCAAGCCTCTATCTCTGACGGTATTCGAGACATTCAATGACGACCTCTAAACAAAGGTCAAGGTCATTTTAGTACCAATCGATTCCTTACATACGACTTCCTATAGGCTGTCAATAGTAGATAGTAATTTTTTGCTCTGGGACGCACCGTTTAGCCACAATACATACGTCACAGACGACAGACAGACGACATACAGACGGACACAACATCAATGTTCGCGCTAGGCTCGTGCCATACAACCAACCAAGAAGCTAAGAGATTCGGATCGAATTCGACTCGTCCCAGCCGCGATTTGATTCGCATCGAAAGTAACGATCCGATTGCAAAATTTTCGATTCGGATGCACCGCCCGGCGCCCGTCACAGTCAAACCGGTCTAAGTGAGCACAGGCGTTTGCTTGTTGTAGTTTCTTCTTTGTATATTTTTTGTTTTTGGGTGTGTACCACACTCAGCCACGTTACACACTTGCATCGTATAGTATCGTAAACTGTCAGCGCTGCTTAAGACGCACATAATGTTGCCAATGCGTAGCGTGTTAGCGAGGCAGAGAGCTTTTTCTGGTTCTTCAGCGCTCGCTTCGCGGATTATCAATCGAGTGATCCACAAATGGAACACGTTTGCACACAACTTTCACAAGCTAAGTATAAGCTCCCTAAGAGCTGGGGAGACTGACAAAAGGTCGATGCGGAAAGAAATGAGAAAGTAGAAGGAAACATAGCTCCACTTACCGATCCTTTCCCGCTCCGTCAGTCAGCCAGTCTCAAAAAGTTTACTTCTGGGTATGTGAAATGTCTGAAACTTTTCTTTAGATTTCCCAAGTACAGCAGTGTCAGTGGAATTTATTGCAATTTCCACTGCCAGGTTTTGGCAGAGTATTGCATAATGCGGCAGTGTCGTTTTGTGCCAGAATAAAGAATATCAGCAATGGACTGTCAGCTGTTATAGGCTTACATTAGTATAAATATGTTCAATGTATTTTTACTCTGTGCTCATTATGTCTGTCCTTTAGGCCTATGTCCATGTTTATGAGTCTAGCTGTCTGCCTGCTACAAATGAATGAATGAATGAATTTCAAGCGCATTCTTTCTCCATATATCTCTTACTTCTGCATATTGTCGGGTCGTCACTATGTATTTGTGGTGCTTCTTCAGCAATTTTACAATCATCGCTTTCGCTCAGCGTAAATCCAAGTAAAGTATTAAGTCTTTGATGACGTAATAGTCAGTGTAAGTTTCAGTAACACATCTGAAATAGACAAATTCTTTCTCTGGATTTCTATACATTCGTATTGCCACTGCCAGGTTTTGGCAGACTCACACTGCTGTACTCTTATTCTGCTGGCGTTGCAAAATGCAATATTGTATTAGCTTTTCTGCAGATGACATTCACCAACAACAATTAGTATCCGAGCATTTCACGATGCCTGCTAACGTAGCTGACAGGTAACCGCCTGGGGTAAACTGTCCGCTGTGGCCGGCCACCACTTCTTCTTCCGAGCTGTGGGAAGTCGGAGTCAGCGTTGATGGACTCGGATCTGGCATGTGTAAATGGCAAGAGCGCTAGATAAAGCCGATGCTATGTTAACGCTTTCAACCGCTCCATAATATCGGGAGCCATTTACCATTTTAACCATTTTTAAACAATTTTACATCTTGATAACATGCGACGTGTTGTTGAGCGATCGTCGTGCAGCATGTTGTCGCATGAGTCAGCTACGTCATTGTCTCCACAGCGTAAATACCTTAGAGTTCATTGTTCCAGTTGCGTATCTAAATTGTTCTGTGCCTTCCTCCAAACTTTGAGAATGATGCGTGACTTTCGGTACACGCACTGCTACTAGACAAGCCAGCAGGACTGAACAATCGTCCAATAGGAGCTCCGAGCGGCGAACGACAACACGCGAAGCTTCGTTATTCAACAGCCTTACTGAAGCGCAGCGAAAGCCACCGGCTACATACCACTAACATATCGCTCATACGCTGTAAACGGATTCTCTGTATACGGTACCATATTTCTAAGAACATTTCTATCGAAAAGTATTTAATAATGACTTGCGTTGGATATGACATCTCGTTGTGCCGTTATAAATGCACTGGGGGAGCACAGCACAAAACAGCTAAAGCTTGTGACTAAACGTAGTAGCGTAGCGTAGACTTTTCATCAGAGGTAAACATGAAGCTCGTTGTGAAGTACACAGTAGGCTACTTTATGAATATAAACAACCACCGTGTAAGAAAACATCGGTTATGAGACTGTGTGGGAGTGGGACTGCAGCATTAAACAGAAGAGTAGATATTTCGACGCTCACAAGATCACAAAAACCAGATAATTTTGCTCGCACCGTGATGTCAACCAAGTTTTCACCAAACTGGGTAAAATAAAAGTATCCAGTTTACGTCTACAAAAATAACTACGTAAACAAAAAAGGAGTTAACAAGTTTATTTCGGGAAAATGTGCAAAAACTGGGTACTTGCATGGGTAAAACTAAGTAGAGACAAATCAATACTGTTACTTTATGTACACAACAACAAAGAAGCTGTGTTACGTTACGTTTTTTGTCGCAACAACAGAGTCGCCACACACTTACACTTTTACACGTAGATATTACCATACGCACATAATGACAAGTTATAATTATTGGTGTCAATTTGTAGTGTGGTATACCTCTCTATTTCACGCAACAACTGGACCACCGTGGTTGGTCAATTATCTGTCAAATCCGGCGATAGATTTGTCCTCTAACAACTCCTCCTATTGTTAGCGTTGCTTCTGGGAGTATGGGCTTGTGTGCCACTTATAGTCTGATAATTAGTAAAGTTTTTTCATCATATACAATTTATGATACGGACGCGCATTTGCACCTGCGTCCGTATATTATGTCATAAACATAACAAATTACCTCAGTTTCAACTAATTTTTGTCTGTGACGAGGCTGCAGTGCTATAGCAATCATTGCGCAATTTAATTTTTTTACGGCGCAGTGCATGGATAGCGCAGAATGGCTATGAGTATCGAGAGACAGCTGTCTGTCCATCCATCTGTCAGTCACAATCACACGTATAGTTATTAATTTCAAGCGATACCGATATCAAACTGTTAGCGAAACGCCATTACTGGTGTTCGTCAACTTTTCATATTTAGAGAAGCAACAACAACCGTTTGGTTTACGAAACAGAGCGCATTGTTGCCGGTGACAATACAAAAATGCCCAACTCTACTGGTGCGTACCATACGCAGCGATGATTCAGAATTCGTGAAGCGTGTCGCCCAACCCAGGCAACAGGAGACGTGAACACACAACACCGTCGCACACGTAAACATGGCCAACACACTTCCACGACTCACCGCTGTCTACTTCCTTCTGCTAATATCTACATTGTTAGTATTCGGTAAGTATCGTTTGTTTAATATTTTTTACTGTAGACAGACGTTGTCATCAGAATGAAAATTTTCGGGTTATCGCATAACGCCTGTTAAGTATTTTGGTGACCACACCCTGACTACGAGCCATAGTTGATCCGATAATCAATATTAACACAGTGAGGAAGAGTGAGAGTGATATAATTGCGGACTAAAACTTTGTCCAAGATCTGATGACGTAAAAATGGTTTGTATTAAATAGTTTTGTACACTTGGTAATAGAGTTTAAACCATGCTACACCTTATAATTTATTCTTTTTTTCTCAGTCCATATAGTGTTGTAACTTTATCGCAGGAATAAGAATATGAGACTATGGCGATACTTGTAAGCCAAGCCAATTGTGTGATTGCTTTGTTGCTAATTTGCTTGTAGTAGTCCGTCGTTTTCGACGATGACGTTGCACTGATGTATTGTCTGTTGTACGGTCATAAGTGGACACGAAGATGACTGCGGAGACCGAAGTCCGCAGCACAGATTCTGTCACAGTGACGGCAGACAAGTCCAGCTGGAGTAGCTGTAGCCGCTGCATGTCGACGAGCACGGCGATCACTAGCTGCTTGTTCAGCTGCTGCTGCAAGACTCTTCATATCGGTGGCACATGTCAAACTCCACAGAACCCTGTCTTCTGCGAGTGCCTCTAGCTGAGATTCTGGAATGTTGCATTTCCTGACCACGGACTTGATGTGGCCAGAGTAACGCAGCTTTGGTCGGCCAACTGGTTTCTATCCGAGTTGCAGTTCGCCATAGAGTAGACGACGTGCAAGACGGTTGGATGACATACGTATGACGTGACCCAGCCACGGAAGTTGTCTTTGTAGCAAAAGGAGCTCGATGGATTCGATTTTGGCAGTGTCACGTATTTCTGTATGTTAGGCCAATAATCGAACTGTTATTCTTCGATTTTATTTCATCAAAACAGTAACGATCTGCGTCGCTGAGTTCTAAATTCGCGGCGTCATCCAGTTCTACTTATTTGTATGAAAAAACTGGTTAATGATGCGTTGTTTTTGTGTGTCGGTGCGCTTTAGATACATTGGCTGTGATAACGAAGTTTCCACAGAACGTTATCGTAATGCAGAACGAAAACGCCTCTCTACAGTGCTCCTCGTCGTACAACGATCGTATAACGTGGAAATACGACTATGATATCATATCATATGCGCCATGCACGTCACAATCTCCGGGATTCATCGCTCATTCGCCAAGTCCAAAGGACTGTAATATCGTAGCGTTACCTCGAACACCGGGCGGCATTAGCGGGGCGTATTTGTGTGACGACGGAAGTTACCCGAGGGCGGTGGCGATGGTCATTGTCCTCAGTAAGTCAATGTTCTACTCAGCCGTCATACATCTACTGATCACGTTAACGATGATAACACGGTGATGATAATGTGGTTAGCGCGCGACAGCATATGTGCTTAGCGCGCTATATGCTATCGCCCTTCCGTCCGTCCGTCAGTCAGATGGTGGATCATTCAAAAACGGTTGAAGTTAATTAGGATTATGAAATTTTCACCATACGTTAGCCCCATCCCTCTAGTTCTTGCGGGGTAAGTTTCATCCAGAAATACTAAGGGGTCTCCCCGAGCGGGGTGTCAAACAATGGAGGGGTAGGTAAAATCAGCAGTTTTCTATCTTTAAGCGTGAATATCTCAAAAACGGTAGCAGATACGGCTAAAGTTACAATTAATGACTAACAGGAAGTCACATACATGTATATGGGCTTTCCATTGACACCAAGATCGATGACATTGGATGACCTAGAACTGCTGTAAGGTCAAATTCTTCTGGAATTTCGTGACATTTCTCGTGTTTCGGAGGCAGTAACAGCTAAACGAATGAAGACAGACCCGTATAGTCAGCGACGGAATTGCAGCCCATTAAATGTACTTTTCAGCGATGTATAGATTGCGTTGATATCGCAAGGGGTTCCTCAGCTAGGGGCATCAAACAACGGTGAGATGGCAAAAACAAGTGTTTATACATACATAATTATTTCCTACACACACGGCTGTCGCGCACTTACCTGGCGTTAGCTAGGCTTTCTTGTTTTGAATTTGTTTAAAGCCTTTTGTCCTTTTCTGTTCTCGTATGTTTTGCACCTTTGTATTTTACCGCATTCTAATAAGTAAGTAAGTAAATTAAATTGTTTCTATATTAATCATTCATGACTGTCAGATGTATTGTCATTTCAGCAAATATTATTATACACTAAGGAAAGACTAGAAAAATGGAGCCTAAATGCAAATTACGTGTCAATGTTATTATCAGTATACGTCAGTATACAACATGCAGATGATGAAATTTTTCCTAATTGACTTAATTTTACTTGAGGTGAACAAAAATTATAACTCACTGTCATCCGACGGAAGAAGTATAGGCCTAGGGCTTATGCAAAACAAGCTATGGATCATCGCATGTACTGTAGATAGGATTGTTGACGATTGAGTTGCTAACGCTGACGCTGAACTGCTGTGGCTGTGTTTTGCATTCAGATACGAAGCCCGTCTGCAAATCCGTTATATCACACTCATCGGTTGCTGAGAACCAAGCAGTCAACTTCACTTGCAGTATGACTTACGCGTGGCACTCAAGCGCTCAAAAAACTAACGTCATTCCCAGTGTCAACGTCTCCTTCGGATGGGAAGGAGCAGCCACAACTCCATCGACCAAGACTCTTTCACCGAAGCAGTCCTTTGAATCAGAGGAGGCCACGATGACTATTGACAGTGCGAAAAAGCCTCAAATTCCGGCACAAAACTGCACAATACGTTTTACGTTTGCTCTTACAGCCAGTTTTGTACCTCGACATACATTCGCCGCTAACTCAGTGTCATATTCGTGTCGGACTGACCCGATACCCGTACGGCGTAAGTTTTTACACTTGTACGTATATGAGCCTACGTATTTCTGTATAGCAGAGAAATTACGAAATCGGCTGAGTGCAACTGTTACCGGGTCTCGACATACTGTGCACGGATTTTTGTAAAATTTAGGGAGTAAATTCTCCTTGGAACCAGTATCTCATTTTATTCTTAAAATTTTACCTATTTAGCCACGATGGACGTCAAAAACAGAGACATTATTTGGCCGTGACGGCAGACAGATCGTTTCACAGGCCTTGTAATTGGAGCTTCATAGGCCACAGTTAAGTAGCTACATATACACAATTACATTCTATGCTGTAGCATAATAGCGATATTTACATAACAGGCGACCACCAGCTATGCCTACCATGTTCTTTCTTGTGTAAGGTTCATTTTCTCGGTCTTGATCATGGTCTCGAAAGTCGCTGACATGAAGACAAAAGAGTGAGACCAAGACCAAGACATTGTACACTGTATTTATCAGAGATGTAATAAGTGTCTGATGAATATCGATGTCAGATTGTCCGACTACAGTGACGGTGAGTCCGTCGCGTGGACCGTACAAGGCGGGTGACGTGTTAACGTGTACGTCTGATGGTTTCCCCCAGCCGAGCTACACGTGGACTGACATTGATGGAACAGTCGTCGCTACTGGCCCGAACATCACTCTTACCAACTCTTCGTTCGTCCTCAACTGTACGGCGACCGGCAACATCACGCATCCATGCAGTGCCTCGTTCACAGTATCTGGCCCTGGTATGTTGTTAGTTTTACTTCTGAAACAAATGAAATTGATCAGCTGTTGAACGTAAGCTTTCATATGATACGAGAAGTGTAGAATTTTTAATTCTGTGGGTTTTAACGTCAAAAATTACATCGCAATTAGTCAACTCAACACTGTTGCCAATTCCAAATGCTAGGATGTCCATAAGTCATTTTTCCTGTATTGTGAAATCATTATCATACAGTAGCTTATGTTAATGATATTATATCGAGAGTATCCTAAGTAATACTAAAAATGACGTAGTTTTAGGAACAAAAATCGGAAGTAATTTTTCAAACGAAAAACCGCAAAAACCTAAGTGAAATGAAAATCGAAGACAAAATTTGAATCAGAATTAACACTGTCACATGATAGAAGAGTTTAACTTGGACTCAAAAGCTGATTATGGTCAGCTTAATCTAGCACACGTGGCCAGAAACAAAAAAGTGTAAAACAGAAACCAAAACAAACGAACGAAGAGAACTGAATTACAATGGAACCAGAAAATACTTTGGGAAGTATGCTGAAATACTACTGCAATACACTCATCGCTTAGCTTAAGCATTTGTCAATTGTTGAGAAATTATTGTTCATCGATTTCTCACATGAATTAGGGATCAAACGCCGTTGCCTGTTGACATTTTTTGCTAGTCATATTATAGTTTCAACGCATGGAGTTATAACGAATGTAATCAGCTTTTACTCATTCGATTAGACTGCTCTGAGTGGGCGAAGTTACATAGGTTAAACTATTTACTAGGTCGAATAACATGCGAAATTTTACACTACAAAACCTTTTAAAACAGTAGACTGCCACTGCACCAAATTTTACGATGCAAACGTAGTAGGGCGTACACGTATATCCCGTCTTCTGGTCGTCTCTGCTGGTGACACCTGCAGTGATCTATCAGCTGCGTGCCATGTTCAATGACTGTGAGTGACCGTTGAGTAGTCTTCGGCGCCAGTTACAATTTCATTGAGCACCTGCAGTAACATTGGCTGTGGTTTACATTGAGTTTAATATTTCTCAATGACAAACGAACTCACTGACCTCACGATAACTTCGCTCTGATTTTAATGGCACATGAAGTGATGTTGACGTGTTGCATACCTAAATTTGATTAAAGAAATGTTTATTGCAATATCATGTCAAGACTGGGGCTTATCTGCGTCTTTCTGTCGTTTACTTAAAATGTACACACTTACAGTGTATTCAAGTCTATTGAGCTTTGCAGTGAAAAAACTGCAGACATGCCAAAGCCAACCTCGTGTAGTCACGTATTTGCAACAAACATGTTGCTGCTGTCTCCTTGATTGTCTTGGGTTGTCATGCAAAACCATTTATCGATAAAGTAGTTTATAAGGTATACAAATAAAAAAATTACGCATATTTCGACTTCAGAAATTCCAGTAAGTAAAGGCCGCAAACAATTAGGCGAACTAGTTGGAAACTAGTTAGTTGCCATGCCAACCCGGGTTTCCAACTACACCGTGTCCCAGATAAAAGGGGCCACTTTAGTTTTCGTCAAAACTTTTTTGGTTGCCAATAAGTTGGCAACCTGATAGATCCTCACGACATGCAGGTTGGCAACTTACTGCACAAGTGGAATGTAGAAAACGACCAGGCTTGCAACAAGTTGCCAACTAGTTTCCAACTAGTTCGCCTATTGAGTTGCGGCCTTAAGTAATGACGAAGACACTAGATACTGTGTTCGACGTAGTTAACAACATACACTTAAGGCCGGTACCCACGACCCATACGTACGGGCTGGAGTTACGACCCATTCATACGGGTCGTGTGCATCGGTCTTTGATGTCTTCTCCGTGCAGTCACATTCAAGGCAAGTCGCCGTCACTGCTGTTTACATTTCCGCCGCCATTCATCATAGTTTTTGCGCCTGAGTTTATGCTCACTTATCACTGGCGCCGGTGACTGCTTCAAAGGTCACTTAAATTATTGAAAACGTCTCTGAGCCCATTGCCTTCAACAATACAGCAGAACTAATCATAACGCCCGAAAGTGAATCGTGTAGTGCCGTCTTATGAACAGCAAATCACATACACGAAAACATGATCTTACTGAATACGCCAGTAAGCAGCGGTTTTGGACATTTTCGGTGCGCTGTAATTATGAAAGAAAGCTGACCGTACGCTCATGTAAAATTTGCCCGATACCGAAATTCGCTCAAACATAATTGCAGTGGCTTTTACAAGACCAAGTTTACACTGATGACTGATGGCCATTACACTGTTCTGCATATCGTAAAGACCAGTTCGCAGTTCACGCTGCATTTTAATTGTGATTGAATTATTTCTAATGGAGACGTAATGCAACTGACTGAGAGGAAGTAAAAATGTCATCATCGAGTAGTGCCATTCCCGATGACCTCACGTGACCTTCAAAGTCACTTCATTTGTAATTGCAAACGTATAAAAAAGTAATAGCTCATACATTTGAACATGGAGCAGCTACGATCGATGTACCTATATTGGTAGACTATAAAACGTTGGCAATTATTTACTGTGCGTGCATTTATAATCTTATACGTGTAACATGACCTTCCGTCGCACTTATGCAGAATGTCAAAACAGCTGAGCAGTTTGAGATGGTTTTTAGCGCGCGTCCTCGTACAAAAATCCGTATAGCAAAATATTGTCACAACATTTTTGTTTTATCCTTCTGTTTATGTGTTCGTCCTTGTGAAGCACTTGGGTAATATGCCAAAACGGCTAAATGTAATACTGAAACTTTTCACCGCCAGGTGGCGCGATCATTCTAGCTTTCTCGAACTAAAAGCCGTGACGAAATTTCAACAGGGTCATCCGGAAAAGAGGCCTTAAATGCCGATGTGTGAAGAAGTCTAAAGATAATGAGCTTCTTGGAGTTTTCACCACGCTTTAGTTATGATGTTATAAACAATGCCTGCCGAGTCCTGTTGATGTTCGTTTGGTAAGTAAGTAAAGTAAGTAAGTAAAAAAGAACGATTAAAGTGTCTGAAAATGACGAAGTCACTGCGCAGGCACTACAAAAGTTATGATGAATGTCAGAATGTCA
>Ga0056114_1001403_pt1 | contig 10912 bp, 3 predicted proteins | sample WorMetHERISLAND1_FD_77005 | JGI IMG/M metagenome (GOLD analysis project Ga0056114, IMG submission 77005) | Marine gutless worms symbiont microbial communities from Max Planck institute for Marine Microbiology, Germany - Olavius loisae HERON... ...
GGATTATGAAATTTTCACCATACGGTAGCCCCATCCCTCTAGTTTTTGCGGGATAAATTTCATCGAGAAATTCTAAGCGGTTCCCCCCGCGCCGGGGCGTCAAACAAGGAAGGGGTGGGTAAAATCGGCAGTTTTCTATCTTTAAGCGTGAGTATCTCGAAAATGGTAGCAGATACGGCTAAAGTTACAGTTAATGACTAATAGGAAGTCACATATGGGCTTTCTGTTGACACCAAGATCGATGACCTTGGATGACCTTGAACTGCTGTAAGGTCAAATTCTCTTTGAATTTCGCGACATTTCTCGTGTTTCGGAGGCAATAACGGCTAAACGAATTTAGACAAACCCGTATTGTCAGCGACGGAATTGTAGCCCACTAAATGTACTTTTCAGCGATGTTTAGATTGCGTTGATATCGCAAGGCGTTCCTCAGCTAGGGGGCGTCAAACAGCGGTGAGATGACAAAAACAAGTCTCATACACACCTGGCGTTAGCTAGGCTTTCTTGTTTAAAGCTGTCGTTTGAGTTCCATACATAGCCAAGAGTTATGGCCGCCCCGTGTATAACACAGAGTGGCTGAAAAGTTTCTTACCTGAATCTACCGTCAACATCAGACGTATCATCACTGATATTTAAATGAGCATACAATTAATTATGCACAAATATTCGCAGACGGTGTCCGGCCTGCTGCCCGGGTGTGATAGAAGATGTAAATCCTTGGAGGCCCTTGTGTAGTACATGTGTGATACATTTGTGTGTGTGTCAGCGCTCTGTGGGACATTGAGACAGGCCAACAGACGACGTCGTTCAACGGTCACACTGGCGACGTTATGAGTCTATCGCTGTCACCTGATATGAGGACGTTTGTGTCCGGAGCCTGCGATGCGTCGGCCAAGGTAACACTCCTCTCTACTACTGTACCACGTGACCCGATTCTTGTGACGCCTTGCTGCTACATAGGTCATTTAAGCTCGTATTAACGTGGTCGGGAAAAGACCGAAAAATGCTGAAACTGTGGTGTATGTGCTAAAATTTCCAGAATTTCAACAATTTTATGAGTTAACAAATTTAACAGGATTGAAGACTCATCGTGGATCGTTTGATCAATTACACGGTTCAGATGATCTCCATCAAAAGCTTATCAGGAGGAGCTAACAAATTTTCAACACCTTTCTTTTCCTTCACTTTTGGTCTTGGACTATTTGATGATCAATTGGCTCAATGCCCGTTGGTGTCCACCGTCTGCGACCCACGCTGTATAGCTGTATATTCTGAACGTTCCGTGTAGATGCTATGTTCATGTTACATTACTTCACTGTGTCTTCCAGCCATTCTTTCTTATGTCTTTCTCGCCTGTCTGTTTTGTCTTTCCGTAACTAAAATAGAATTGACTATCAGTCTGCTATTGTTTAGAACTACTACATTTGGATAGTGAACGAACACGTCGGTCTGGTAGGGCATGCCGCCGGTGTATGCAATTGTATCTGTTTTTGGTAAATGACGAAGGGATAAGCCCCTATGTCAGTATGTCTTTAATTCATTTGAAAGGAAAATGTGCAACATTAAATTTGTGCGTTAGGAGTCAAACAGGGAGCAGCTGAATGCCATAATAACAGAGTGTTCAAAAGTAAAACAACAAGAACACATATGAGTACAAGTTATTAACCGAACTAATCTCTCTGCCCTGCCTGAGATTCAAACCCAAGCAGACTGACCGTCTACAGGGCGATGTAGGTCTCCTTGTGTTAGTAGTTTAATTAAATACACGCAGAAACAGAAACTTAACCATAAGCATGAGCAGAAAAGTATCAGCTTAAGCAATACGCCATTTCCCCTGACCCCTCACCGGGGGCGGGGGCTCTGCCCCTAGGCCCCACCCCAGACCCACATTATAGGCTCGCGTTTTCGCGCTTGCTAAGGGTGCGTGTGTTACTAAAAAGTCCCTAGAATAGGCCCTGGCGGTGAATTCTTCGACGTCACACTGAATATCTGAAGTGCGACATTGTTTTACGGGTCGCCAGTCTGTCCATCAATCTGTCCGCCTGATCAGGCTGTTCCTGTACTGACAAGTTTCTGGTGAGTGTGATACCTTTGGAGCAACTTAGGTGAAACCAACACAATTCGTAAAGTGGGACTTACAGATGACCTAGATTTTGGTTACGGGGGTTCAAAAAGTCAAGGTCAGGCCGTCAGGGTCACTAGTGGCTAAAATGTCACAGATATCGTTTCGACGATCTATCAACTTTGACTGTTTCCTTTAAAAATATGTTGACGTTATTCATAGTCTTATAGGCAAAAATAACCCGTGTGTGATAGAGAAATTACTACACATCCGGCGCCGCTATTGTTAGTACAAACAGACGTCAGTACGTCATTGTCGTATGACCTGTCTGCGCATGTGCCTGCGCACGCGCACTGCAGTACGTCACCCACACACGCAGGAAATTAAACTACGGTCGTTATACGCCAAGAATAACGTAGTCATTCTTCATGTTATTGGCTGAGCTAGTACTCTGTCAGCTGCTAATCATTAATGAGTTTATTTTTAGATTTTCTCTCTACGTCTCTCATTGGGTGATTTACACTGTTAGGTGGCGCGGTGGTCTAGTGGTTAGCGCGCTCGACCAGCGGCCGCGAGGTCGCTGGCTGCGTAGCAACCGTGGGCCAGTTGCTGTTTGCACCCTGGGTCTGGGCTTACTCAACCATTCATCCTCTCGGGGTCGGTAAATGAGTACCGGCTATAACTGGGAAGGTATAAGGCTGGTACGTGCGACGCTGCTTGGTGCGCGCTATGTACGCACCTCTGCGCCTCTGAGGTTTGTTACTTGGGGCGCTATATCAAGTGATATCAGCACCTTTTACCTTTACGTTTTAGTGATTTTATTGAGGAGTTTATCAGGATTTATCTTGCGTCCGTTGTTTTACCGTATCCACTTTCTCAGCACCTGATCTCTGTCTGGACAGCCTGCAGCCTGTTGATTTTGTGTTGTTCGGTCTGCTTCACACTTCTCCTTAACCCCAACCCTACACTTTCATTCTATTATTACGAACGTATAAGGCGACGTAATGTCATACGACTGCTGTAGGGTAGCATGCAAGTAAATCAAAGCCGAAGGACAGGATAGCAGTGAATAGAAGTTATCAGACGCACGCTGCCGACACTACTGTGTTTAATGTACAAGATTTCTCTTGTGGTCAATCTACGGGCTGCATTGTTTTTCAGTGTCGTAAACTCGTGTGCGGCACGTTACAAGATTATGCGGCAATAAACAGGTCTGTAGAGTGAGCGCACTGTAGCGAACTGCATTGCTGAAGGCCGATGAGCACGGGGAAGTCCCGGTTCACTCTGCATGGAGGATGAGATTGGAAGCACGTGGCCGTTGTATACACTGATTGACTGCATGGATGTTTTATTCTTCTGATTGTAGCATGATTCAACTGTGCTGTACGTTGTAGCTGTGGGACATTCGCGATGGAATGTGTAAACAGACGTTTACCGGACACGAATCAGACATCAACGCCATCACCGTAAGATCACACTCTGATGATAGGCTAATGTTTACTCCTAGTGACGACAGCTTAAAGTACCTGTGGCATGGTCCGTGGACATGTAGCGGGCTCAGTTGTCAGCACTTCTGCTGTGGACGAAGTTGTGCGTTCAATGTTTTTTTTACAACAGCTAGCAACCATATCACGCGGTTGACATATTTGTCGCGACGAAAAAGCCAGTTTATGTCCGCTGTGGCCGACCACCACTCCTTCTTCTGAGCTGTAAGAAGTTTGAGTTTAAACGGTCAGCGTTAGATGGACTCGGATCTGGGATGGGTAAATGGTAACAGCACTAGATAAAGCTGATGCTACGCTGACGCTTTTAAGCACTATAATATCGGGAGCCATTTACCATTTTGTGTGTACAAGTGCACGATATATTGCATTTATAGTCAAGATCGTTAGCAAAGATTGTCCTCAAAGCCGTTGTATGCCTCCTTCAATGACTTCATAGGCACTAGGCTTGTGTTTTTCAGATTGGCTGCCTGTTCCGTGACCCGTCGTCGTTTGGGTGACAGTAATGTAAGGATTTAAACGAAATTAACGTTGAAGAATCTCGACATCTCACTGATGAACTCATTAGATTTTGGGCGTTTGGACTAAAGGTCAAGGTCACGGTGAGAAGGGGCGGAGCCATAATTATCGCGATGCTCTGCAGGACACAGATATACTGTAGTCTGTCCGTCTGTCTGTCAGTGCCGCTGGTGTACTCTGATTTTTTAAATTATTATTTTAAACATAATTGATTACACGAAGGTCTTCGATACTGGGTGGCATAGAAGCACCGATCTGCTCCCAGGGGATCATCACGACATTCCAGGTCGAATAGGCGTGAGGTACGCCGTACACTTGGCATCGCGTGGTTTCCTGGCGACAGCACTTCTTTCTTGTTTTTCCGTGGTTTTTTCACTGATACACGTTTGTTTATGTTTGTGTGCATGGTCTCGTTACCAGCTCGAAATGAATGAGTGAATGAATGAAAAATGAACGTGTTTGTAGCCTAATAACATGATCAAATTTTAAGTGTTTGATGTAAGTTTAATTTATTGAGTCTGGTAATTATACCACAATTATGCTGCTTTGCATCTTCTCCCAACACGTATGAGTGTGTTTTTGTGTTTTATGTAATCTGTCCTTGTATGTGCGTGATTTGCAGTTCTTCCCGAGTGGTTTTGCGTTCACGACTGGGTCGGACGACGCGACCTGTCGCCTGTTTGACATTCGCGCCGACCAGGAGATTGGAATGTACTCACACGACAATATCATCTGTGGCATCACGTCGGTAGCGTTCTCCAAGAGCGGTCGACTGCTGTTTGGCGGTTATGATGATTTCAACTGCAATGTCTGGGACACTCTCAAGCAAGACAGAGCCGGTCTGTCTACCTTACACTTCATTTCTCTTTGCAGTCTGAACCAGAGAACAATTACCATTTTTAGCTGACCGTACTTAGTACGGTCGCGCTTTTGCTACAGCTGGTAAACTGCACTGCAAATCATTCGTGACACGAATGATTTGCAGTGCAGTTTACCAGCTGAAACATTGAGAAACTGGGATAAACAGAGCAAAGAAAGATCTACGTGAAAGGAAACAAGCCGAGGAGACATAGAAATTGTAGACACAGGACGAAGTAAGTTTAAGTAAGTACTGTATTTGTAACTCCTCAATAACCAGAAGGTATCAGAGGCGCGCGCTACAGGTTCGCCGCGAACAAGTGCGTTTTGGACTGTGACATGGAATTAGGTCAGTGTCATGGCCAAGCAGCAAACCTATAAAAGTCTGCGAAATTAAAACCAGCCCGTGGAGTCGTAATTGAGGATAATGGTCAAGATTAGCCATATGGTCAGTGGGCCGTCCTGCGTCCTGTAGTTGTTTCATAGTATTCTCGCAGTGACTTCATATACAGCATAAGCATAATACAACATTGCCGTATACAACAGTCAGTGTATGCTGGAAATTATTATATATATCAACTTTATTTCGCCAGCTGGCAGCAAAATATGCAAGTACAAATACAAATACAAAATGTAGGGCGACAATACAAAATACATTACTAAAATACAAAAAAACTACAAGTAAAATAGAAGCATGCACAATAAAGCTAAAACACTAGACATGTAGAGCAATAAAAGGAATAAACAGACGTTGTTATAACATCACAATTATTACCGTGTATTATTATCACATCTTATGATGGCATTGTATAAGTCGCTCTTCTTCGATATTGTTGAAAGTTCGGATGACTCAGGAGGGGAGATAGGGCTAAGTAAGTAAGTACAAGCATTTTTGTGGTACACTAAGATCAAAGTGGAGTCTGAAATGTCGGGGGATGGCAGTGTATTGAAATAATAATGTTAGCACAACAGATGTTTAATTTTGTGTTGCCTAGTGAACTGATTGAGAAACGTGCTAATATATTTTTACCAGTTAGTTGCTTGTTATAATCGGTTAATATTGTCACTTATTTAATTCATTTGTTTTTTCTCCAGTGACTTTGAGTGGCATTTGAAGGTCATTCCAGCGATCCAGTTCCTAAATTTGTAAAAATCTTCGTAACAGATGAAGCCACACATTCTAAATTTGGCGAACAGATAGATCAAGTATTAGTTGGTCTAGACTGATGAAATATGAATGCATGTAATGTATTATTATGTATGTATGCTTATGTTGTAATTGCTGTTGTTGAATGTATGACAATGTTTAACTGCTTATCAGTTGAAGACTCATTGTTGAAAAGAAAATGTAAATTCATGTCAAAGCTTAGCAGTAGTAAGAATTTGCTTATATCTTTTTTTGCTGACGATGCTGCAGGAGAACTCTCTCTGTTTCAGGGACGATGATGCCTGTAATGGACTATATTCATTATTAATTTTATTTGCCTTAGTTAAGAATTTTTAGTTATTGTATATGTGTGTGCTACCGATTTCGTTGAATAAAAATTGTTATAATTGCTACCATCTTTGGTGAATAAAGATGTATATATTGGTGTGCCAATGACATTGACAGGTGTGCTTGCTGGGCATGACAACCGAGTGAGCTGTCTTGGCGTGACTGACGACGGCATGGCAGTGGCCACCGGGTCGTGGGACAGCTTCCTCAAGATCTGGAACTAGCTACGTTCGTTGCTTCGTCACCTCACAGCGGGCTAGTGAGCAGGCATCGTCATCACCGGCACAGCGTCCGGCGGGCGCCTTGCAGACCGGACTTTTCATATCAGTGAGGAATGAGCGAACCAACGACCTTGGGCAGGTCACTCCAAGGTCATTCTATGGCTTCAAGGTCATCCGTCGTTGCTTCGAACTATTCCGCCACTGTCGACCGGTCGTCGTTGTTGTGTTTGTTCCATAGCTCGCGGTGCTTTGTTTGTTCAAATTGCTTACTTACTTACTGGGCCGCGCCGCGCCGCTTGCAGCCAGCCCGTCAATTAGTTGGCGCTGATCTGACTGTTAACGTAACGTATTCACTGTATGACTATTCTTGTGCACGTGAGCGCCGTAATCGCCGCCTTGTCGTGTTGATTGTCAACGAATATATGATGATATTATTATTATTATTATTAGTATGAATTAATGTACGATATAATGCTGTCATATAATTGTAAATGAAGTAAACCCATTATAATTATAACTGTTTTTAACTGGTGAGAAAAATTAATATCAGTAACAAGGCTTGCTTTAATAGGTTTGTGAAGCACAGCTTGAGATGCATTCACTTTGTGTTTGCTTTATTCTTTCTGTGTCATTGATAGGATTTATAAGAAACATAGTGAATAGATTAACTTTAAGCTTAACTTCAAATTTTGTGAACTTTTGGGGAACTGTTTATTTCGCTTCGGGATGATGATCCTCAAAAATTGGGTGTTTCTTGCTGCAGAAGCTTAGTGCCGAGTGCAGACTGCACAGTGCACAGTGGCATCACATCCGTCTGTCAATATATCTCTCACACAACTGGTATTGTATACTTGAAACGACTAAATATATTATCACCCTGCTAACTGCTTTCTAGTTTCCCATACTGGACGTGGTTGACTAAATTCTTGATGGGGTATGGAAAAGTCGCAATTTTCGATCAAATTCTTGCGGTATCACTATTAGGAGCGATACAAGATAGGGCCATAGTTACTATGGAATGCTGATAGTTTGACAAACTGAGTCAATTCGAGTGACCTTGAATGGCATTTGAACCTTGTTTTAACGGTCCAGTTCCTACATGCTGAAAAATCTTTGGAACAGATGAAGCCACGCTTTCTAAATTTAGCGAACAAATAGATTGACTGTTATTTGGTCTAGACTGTCGCTGAGAAACCGCGCGACGCTTGCAACGTGCAGTTTGTCAGCAATTGCTTGGCTTGTTGTCGTAAACAGCTACATTGTATTGGAATGAGGTCTGTCCAGTGTCCACCCAAAATAAGGATACTAGTTCCAGTCCACCATAGGCTTACGTGAAATTGTGTCTTGACAGTTGCTGACCTCAAACGACGCACGTCATTACCGCAGATTGGATGCTACTGTGGCCTTCTGCCAATTTGGTTTTTCTTGTGTATTATCATGATCACCGGGTAACGCAACGTAACTACATGTATAACGCATGTAAACAACGCAAGTTGTCCTTTATAACAACTATGTAACAGTAAAGTTCTTCCGAACCTTATGAGCCCGAGGGGAGGCACTGGCTACGTTTCAGGTAGCACGATAATTTCTTGTGAATGCATGAATTTGCTCCTGCATGGCAGAGGTATGAAGTCGTGGAGGATTCTCCAACAGTTTATTATTTAAATTAATCATTCAAATTAAAAAAAACGAATGAACATATGGCAGTCAGTTCTAGTTATGTTGTAATAATATGTGTAATTTAATGTTATGTATAATATACATATATAAGAAATGTTGTTTGGTATTGGTTGTTGTGTGTGTGTGGTGATGTATGTGGTCGTGCTGTAGTGATTATATTTAAATGGCTGTGATCACTCTAGCCGTTCTGTACAGTCTGTTCCAACTATTTACATACTTACCATCTTCCACGGTTGCGTCACTGCCTTGTCGCCGTCTACTTCCGGTTCGACTCACTTCCGGTTGTTATCGGACGGACAGCCTGGTCTGGTCGCCTATTTTCTGTACGACTGAAACTTTTACGTTTCGTCGTCGTCGTCGTCGTGTTGCGTTTTAGCCGACGAATTTCCGTCGAATTGTGTATCTTATACAGATAGTGAGACTTTTGTGGTGGATTTATTTGTCGTCAGTCAGTGTTATTCTAGTGATGAAAACGAGCCGTAATTCACCATTACTGGCTCGCCTCATCTCTGCACACCGTCTTTACTACACTCTGGCATCCGACTCTTCCTTTTTCACTGCTTTTGAAAGCAGTTTTTGACGTTTTCCGCCGCTAGCTCTTCTATTTTTACTCTCACTGACCATTTCTAATCTGTCGTGTCTTCGAATTATAATATCATATTTAAAGTTATTAATTTTGACGAGTAGGCCTATGTAGAGGTTTTTTAGTGGCATTCTCTGTCTGTCTGTCTTCCTGTTTAGGCCTACACTTGTTCTTCTTCTTGGGACGTCAATTCCGCATCGTCATGAGAGCATATACATATAGCGGAAGAAACGATAATTTTCTTCTCACAGTCTGAACTCCTGAATACGATTTACTCACTTAAATTAGAGTTAAAGTCCATGAGGCAGTATTAGTTCGTTGTGTCACTATACGTGCTTTATGAGTATTAATCATAAAGCGTCGGCAGCCTTTGAAACTATTGGCTGTTGGTCTCGGTAGTGTAAATAGATATTTTGCATGTAGCCTAATCTGTGTGCATACAAGGTTATGCTAATCTGTGCTCCTGAGTTTAGCTGCGTCCTTTGCCGATCCTAGCAATTCAGTCAGCTGTGCTTGTGCGCCTTATGATGTTCCCGTCGCTGCCCCGCCCAGCAGGAGGCTGCAATAGGCATTGATTGCTGTTGTCCGTCCGTCCGTCCTTCTGAGCTTCTTTAACTCCAGAACCGACGGTCGGGTGTAAATGTACCTCATGTAAGTACAACTTCGGATCAACGGTCAGGTTTACGATAATCCAACAGAGACGCCGGATGGGCGGGCATCGGCTTTAGACCGAAATTCCAAGGATGGCTACATACCGTCTCGGCCATCGTGGCCGTACGTCCTGTTGTCAGTAATGTCAGTATGTAAACCTAACATAAATTCGTTTTACTCTGTGCAGTCGTTTGGCGTGCTCACAATTTTGTGTAAACCGTTTTGAAAATGAAAATTCGTGGCTGCACGTGTCTACTATTAAGACCCGCGTTTGTTGCTGCATCAATGGAGTCACGTTACTGTGAGTGTTTGTCTTGGTAATATACGGTCGTTTCCCGGGTGGTTACTTTCCCGGATGGGACGTTTCCCGGAAAACTGTTCGTGAATGGTAATCTTTAGTTTCAGTTGACGCTGAAGTCTTACTGATCGACCATACTATACTAAGGGACAGTAACGACAGAGAAAGGCAGGCTGTTCCAGGATGTTGCGCCGAACCAGCACACGCTAGGCCGCTGTTAACCGGCGCCTGACGGAGCTGTGGTCGCCGACCAGCAGCTTGTCGACATCACGGTTCTTACGGGAGGCAGGCCGCTTGCAGCTGCACGACGAAGAATGAATGACTTTTCGAAACAGACTGTACGCACTGAGTAACTGACTGTACACTGTTGAGTAGACGTTAATTTTTTAGTGAACTATGTATTGGTAATGGTTATTTTCGCGCGGTAATATTTTTTATCACAGCGGTTGTAACTTATAAGACATATCGGGTTAAATTTGATGGAAAAATTACAAGTATGTGTCTCATGTCTGATTTGTCTTAAACAAGTGTTACTAGCTTACGTTCATTCACAGAAATTTTCATCTGCACAAGTAGGCCAAGTCATCAAATGTAACATACGGGAAACGTCTCATCCGGGAAATGACTGTAAACCTTTGTGTTCGTCTTCACGAGTCGCTTGCTGACAATAGCACTTCGCAAATTGTTCACAGCTTTTTAAATGTCAGTGCTTATTTATAGTTAGTAATGATAAATAAATAAATAATTTGTGAATCAAGTCCGTTATGCATCGGGCTTTTTTGCTATTTCTCTGTATTTTGAATTATTACACTAATACGCGGTCGCATTGAGGTTGAAAAATAATCGTATAACCATAGGCGTAAACTTCTATAAGGCTGCTAGGCTTAAGCCCTCCCACTTTTTAGGCTGCAAGGCTTTCAGGCCTTTGAGCCCCCCACTTTTCCAGCTGCATTTTCTCAAAACGAAGGATAAAAATGAAATAACTGCAAATAATCAGACCAGTTTTATGGAAATCGATCCTTGTAAGCTGCAAGCTGTGAGAA
>Ga0056114_1001404_pt1 | contig 10910 bp, 5 predicted proteins | sample WorMetHERISLAND1_FD_77005 | JGI IMG/M metagenome (GOLD analysis project Ga0056114, IMG submission 77005) | Marine gutless worms symbiont microbial communities from Max Planck institute for Marine Microbiology, Germany - Olavius loisae HERON... ...
AATCAGCGATTTTCCAGCTTCAAGCGTCAATATCTCGAAAACAGTAGCAGATACGGCCAAAGTTACTATTAATGACTAATAGGAAGTCATATATGGGCTTTCGATTGGCACCAAGAAGGATGACCTTGGATGACCTTGAACTTCATAAGTTTGAATTTTCAGTGAATTTCTCGGGATTTTGCAGATTTTGGACGCAACAGCAGCTAAACGCATGAAGATTGGCCAGTATTGTCAGCGACAACGTCGTAAGCACGTCGAATTGGAGCAATTTTTGGGATGCTTTTGCGTCGCGCGGGTTTGTCAGCGATAGCTGGGCTTTCTTGTATTAGTTGTGTTTTGTTTTCAGGTTTTTAATTTTTTTCTTCTAACAATTAGTACTGTTTTGTTCTATTTCATTGTATTATCATGTGTTACTGTTATGGCAGTGTTAGTGACCATCTTGGTCCTTCTGCTTTTAATAAATTTGATTTGATTTGATTTGAAAAACCCAACCATATTTTGAAAGTGCATACTGTTTAATTCTATGTATTCTTTTGAATTAATTTCAGGGATTTATATTTAGCAATAATAGAAGTTATGAATGAATATCATTGTAGTATTTCATGTGCTGTCAGTGTACAACGTGTCCGTTTGATATATGTAAATTTGTTCTCTGTGTATAGTGCAATGACTGAAAAAATTGTCGGTGCGCTGAAGCGCATGAAATGTCCACATCGACTTGAACCACATCAGATTCAGGGTCTCGACTTTATTCACATCTTTCCCGTTGTTCAGGTAAACACCGAGAGGATATTATTCTCAAATGTATTCAGTGCTTTTGAGTTGACATTTGTAATGTTCGTCATGCCATTCTAGCTTATCGGTATTATTAGGTTTTACAGGGTTGCTTGCTGTAAGTGCTCCTTTCCCTTCTGTGTCCTGCTGAATATACTTGATTACAGTCACACACTTGTTGTTTTTTTTGAGTACACAAATGATGTCGCTGATGATAGAGCCAATGTGTCTTGTGCTAGTGGCTGGTGAAGAGAGCTATTGAGTGCCGAGCAGAGACCGGCGACTATGTTCGTGCTTATTCAGTCTCACAGTTCAACAAACATCACAGACTTCCTGAGGTTATCGATTGCTTATTATGCACAAAATGTCGTTTCCTATCTGTACTCTATTATTAAACGGTAATTATTAACTGTTTTAAATGTAAACTGGCAGATTTTGTTATTAGTGATGTACGGATGTCAGAAAATCTTGTCATAAATTGCTAGCAACCATTGAACTAGAACTGTAGCAGAGTTTGATAAATCCACACATACAGAGGTGGACACCAAGGTTACTTAAGCAGCTATATCAGAGTAGGTACACAGTTGAAGCTTGCCTGACTGTTGACGATGGTAGCATCGAGGCACTGTGTAGACTAAAGTATGCTGGTTAGCTGCTGATCTGTTTCCTTTTGATGTCTGGAGTCAGGTCAGTACTTGCCTATGTTGGTATCTTGTGACTGTAGTCCAACTCTGTTACCTTTGACTCGTGAGGCAAGTAGTGAGTCTGTGTGATAACACTGCTTGCTGCACAGTACATCATGTTACAATGAGTGCCATGCTGCTACAAAGCCACGATCTTGATGACAGGCTGGTTTATGTACAGATCACTTCCAGGTTGTGTGATAGAGTTTAGAGACGCAGATAGGCATAGATATCTTGTTCTAGTGCATAGACAGATACTTGTGCTGATGTAAGCACCATTAGTGAAATCTACAGTGCCCTGTTGACTTCATCAAGACATTATGTTAGGTTGATTCCAATACATGCATATTAATTGTTGTTCATAGGATATTGCATTTGACAGTCAGAAGCCAAATAGCATTCAAGCTGCTTCAGTCGTCAAGGTATGACGTTATTTGCATTCCGCTGTTTGTGTGGGATGTCAGTCAAATGCATTTCACTGGACATTTATTCATAGCTTATGTGAATAATTATCAACATGTTGGTGGTTGTACTCAGTGAATTTTGTTACAATAAGCATCATTCCGACCAACTGAATCTGTTTATTCACTGCTGTTACTGTGATCTGATGTGACCACTGTACTTTACATTACACTCTGCACTTTGCAATGTATTTTGCTGCATAAACTTGTTAAACTCTCATATCGTATATTCCCGACTACCTGTTGGTTTGTTAACATTAGTTGTCTGTGTTTTTTTAAATTAAGCTACTAACAGATATCACCTGCTGTAGTAAAATCAGAGAGAGATGGGGAGAGATTTTGTAACATTTAGGTTACTGAGTTGCTGTAGCTGGTGACGTCAGAGCGATAACTTGCCTTCCATCAGGAATTAGTGCATGAAGAAATAATGAGATCAGTAATGATATCAGTTGTTGCATCAGTCATTGAGGGTTAAGGGGTGTCTCACTATCTTGTGAACCATATCTCAGGGGGGTGACTGACTGACCCTCATTGAGCTTCACATGGTACTTGCCATTAGCACGATAAAGTGCTGAACGTTTGTGGAGAACTGTGTGTATACACGAGGCAGAGGCAGTTGATGTCATGTGATTGCTGACAGAACACCTATCGTCCAATGCGCAAGTATCGACGACATGATGCCAGTCAGTTGACAGATGAGAAGATTAGAGTGCAGTCTACACTGTTGGAGTATGGAAAGTTAGTTTCCACGTGATGTCTTGCATTATTTAAAACCACAACCTGTCATCTGTTTAGCAGTCACTATAGTGCCTCTGTTGGGTTATACAATGCAGTAATGGCTGCCTGTTATTAACACTAGTTATCATTTTATCTGTTGATGCTGAACTATGTCATTTATGTGCATGCATGGTTGTCGATATTTTCTGGTGTTTTTGTTGTCAGTATCAGCCAAGTGATTGGCTGACAAGGCTGTGTGTTTTGCACCTGTCAAGAGATTGGTTTTGAAGATCATCTCCGAAATGAAGTCAATACATATAATGTATCAAGGACGTTAAATACAACACATCTCAACTCAGTTTGTGCATAGCTCTGTTACCAGAGTATTGGTTTTCATCCTGAGTGTACGGAATGTTGTTGTAAAGAACACAAACTGCATTTGATTGTGTCATAAGCAAATTAAATGCAATTTTTGTCCTTACTGTATTACACACCTTTATCATACTGCTGACATCCCAGCAGACAATGGCTGAGGTCATCCAGTTAACTGCAGCTAAAACTGTGGGGAACACGCCTTGCGACTGTCGGTGATCAAACTTTCAGTGTAGTATAATCTCACCTGTGGAACAGTTTGTCATGAGATGTCACCAAGTGTCTAAACTTTTCGCCGCTACCTGAAACATTTTTTGATTAGCTTGTCATTTCCTGGACACTAACTGTTTTTATTTTAGGCGCATTATAATATTTAGTTTCTTAGTTTTTCCTTAGTGGACCTTGAAGTTTTTTTTATTTAGGCCAGTTTAAAAAATTACAATTCAATACAATACACCTGATAGTAGTGGAGTGGTTGATGTGTGCAGACGAGGTTGGGTGAAACTAGCAGCAGGTTCACAAACTGAGACTCATAATGAAACGTCTTCAACAGGTCGTGATGAACAACTCACTGACGATGCCGAGTATGACGAGGTTGCTGTTTGCTGCTGTTACACACTGCACTGATCTGTGCTGTGCTGCACTGAGTTGTGCTGCACTACACTGAACTGTGCTATGCTGTGCTGCACTGATCTGTGCTATGAGTTGTGCTGCACTACACTGAACTGTGCTATGCTGTGCTGCACTAAGTTGTGCTGTGCTGTGCTGGTTTGTGCTGATGTGCACTGTGCTGCTGTCACTTCAATGTCATGCAACAGCAGTGTGACCATGTCCTGTTTTGTGGTTTAATGAATGTTTCTTCTGTTGTTAGAATTGCATTTTTCGTTTTTTACTGGATGTTGTTGACTTTTCATTTCACCCTCAGTTCACTGACTCATCACAAACTGCATCACATCTGTGAAAATTGCTACAAACCATCAAGAGTGATCAGTCTGCTAGTATATGTGTGTGTGTGCATCTGCACATCATTCAGAACATTCGGACTATTTAATCCGCTTGACTGCCACACCTTTAGCATTTACACAGAAATACAGTCTGCAGCTTCTTTTGTGTGTCTGTCTGTCAGAAGTACATCGAGTCTCTCATGAGTAGCATGTCTCTGGCAAGTCAGAAGGAGGTAAGGTTGTCTATTATGTCTATTACTGTTGTATCATTTTGTTAAAGTTGATCATTGTTATTTGTCGTAAAATGTTACACTGAACCTCAGAGTGTTGTGAAGGCAGCAGGTAAGACATTTCGAATCTGATAACTTTTTGCTGAAGGCTGTGTTTCATTTCCTGAGAAATTTTAGTTTTTACACGTTCATTTTGTGCATTAGTTTAAATGTGTTTCTAGCAGTTTTCACCAGTTGCACCTCAGTGAGTTTCTTAGTATTGAGATTGAGTCTAGTGCTGATGACATGTTTGTTAACTGACTGGAGCCGAGTGAGTTGGTTTCAGTCGGTGAATATCTTAGTGTTTGTTATTAAGGGTCGACTCAGTGCCAGTGGAGTTGGTTCTCTCGTTGGTCTACAGTCGGAGCAGATACAGAACATCGCTGCACACTACGCCGACAGAGTATGTATGCTGCTACTGTCATCAGTAACGTATAAGCATTGGGTCTATTGAATGCCTCATTGTTAAGCCTGCCCCATATGATACCATAACAGCTGTAACGAGGCAAGTGCTGGCTATTGATAACTGTGGCAGACTGACTTATCGAGTTCTATTAGCACAAGTAATTATATAGGGGAAATTATACGGGAGAAATATAGGGGAACTCGCATTTTGGTGTTAAAATATGAAAGCTAGTGACAAACATTGTTAATATTGCATTGGTTTTTATGTCAATTTTTTTCATTAAAAACCAGGGCCCATAACACTTGCAGGCCCTAGGCTGCAGCCTAGTGCCTGCAGCCTAGTTAGCTTAGTGGCTAGTCCAGCAGACCCGCCACTTGACACGGGCTGATAGTAGTCATTGTCATCAACTGTGATGTGTGTGAGAGACAATTATATGTTGATCTCAGTAGACAAAAACAGAAGATGATTATTATGTTGCTGATGTAGTCTGTGGAAAGTGAGTGAACACTGGTAACAAGAGGTGTCTGGATGCAGCGTCAGTTTGATGATCTGTTATGAATAAACAATACTTCTGGTTTAACATCACATACAGCTTTAGCTGACAGCTTTAGCTGGTAAATGTATCCCATTCCAATCCAATAATCTCTGTGGTTTTCCTGTGGCATGATGCTGGTGAATTCAAGTGGTAACTGTGATGGTAGTATTGTGTGAATGTTGTTAGCAAGCTGAGCTGGGTTCAGTGGAGCGAGTGGCCGGTGGTGTCCAGCATCATTACAGGCTTGTAGCATCATTGAAGAAACAGATTCACCAGCACACTGCCCAGCTGGATGAGGTCTCTCAGTCATCACGCACTAAATCAAACAGGAACTGCAAAATCTGAACAGTTTGGGATGATGCGTTGATTGACAGTAAATGCAGTGGAATAGTAATGTTATATTAATACTGGCTCAACTGGTCGTCATTGCAGAGGAGAATAGTGTTGACAGTGGAGCCGGTTGTTTCTAATAACTGCTTGCTTAGTTGTCTCAAACTCCCCTGTTATCACACGCAAACCGTGCAAAGTAGAGCTACTGAATTCTGCAGATTGACTTATTAGAGCTAAACCATACACGAGGTTGACCCACTCCCAACAAAGGTTGAGCTCCAACTATTTCATACCTGCAATACTTACATTCCAACTGTTCACTGGAGCTCTGTGATATTTGTCAGGATGACTAAACATACATAGCCAGGCAGTGAATTTCATGGGTTGGTCTCATGCACCGGCCATCCCTTGGGTGGGTTGTACTGAGTGATTTCTAGCTGTCATTTCAACAGTAGCCAGATCAGTGCATGAGTGAATGCAGTCGCAAGTCTGGCACTGTACCACATGGACACTAATGCACACATTAATAATGATAATACTGATAATAACAAAAGGCCAAAGACCATTGGTAAGAACTAGCCACACGACTTGGGAGGTTCTGACTGTCATAGCTCCACCTTGTGGCGGACTAGTGACCTCCACACGCAACATGCAGTCTCCGAGTGGTGGAATACAAGTTCAGTAGCTGTACCTGTTTGATCAGGGCCTACGAGAGGGAGTAAAACCTCCAACTCACACACTGGTGAGAATCGACCTCTTCTGTGCCAAAGAGATTTGACCACTTAGCCAGCGTGCACCAGTAATCACTCATCTCATTTACTTTTTTATGATTACTAAATATTGTCATTACTCCTATACGTGTTTGTGGTTGCTGAGTTATATTGCAGTGTATCAGAGTGTGCAGTTGGTGGTCTGTGAATGAGTGACTGATGGTGCTGTTTGTTGATAAAGGCAAAGCAGAAACATGACACCGTGACACAGAGTTACAACGACATGAGAACGCAGCTGCAGCACGTATGTTACATTTCATTTCACTGATGTAACCATTCACGTCCTCTGTCACCATCCGTCTCTGCTGCACGTCTCTTCCACAATTCCCTTTCATCATAGTTTGTCATTCTCTCTCAACTGCCTTTCACTGACTAATGACTCTGCCCTAACTTCCTACTGTTGAACTGTTTTTCACAGCTAGTTTTTTTAGTTTTGTTTCTGGTCGTACGTGCTAGTCCAAACTGGCCTTTTGTTAGCTTTTCAGCGCATATTTCTCAGCAGCCAACAGTTTGTTCACTTCATTGTTCGTGATTTGCCACTTCTCTCTGTCGGCATTTCTATCTTTGACTCACGTATCTTTGTCATGCTACCAGATTTCACTTGTGAGCATATTTCTGTATAAATTATTGATCGCATAAGTCATACGTGCAGTCGACACAGTCATATTTGCTGTGATTTAATTGATTCGTTCATTCATTCATTTATTATTACGCCAAAGCAGCACAACACAGTTCACAGAAATCAGTGACAACACACATACTATAGTCCAGTACTGCACATAAAACATTTAAAAACATCAGGAAAAAAGTACAAGAAAACTAAGACTGGCAACAACTAAATGTCTGCAGCAAACGAATTCCACTCTGCCAGTCTTTAATAGATGCGACTGGTTGCAGTATCAACGTTACATTGTATTGACTTCCAATAGCAGCAAAACGGTTGAGTACTAGACCTGATAAAGAATACAATATTAGGTTATCACTGGTGTACGTCGTTTTTAGAAAAGCAATTTATTCTGATCGATGCGGTATGTGATTTAATGTCTTGCTGTTGTGTCTTGGTGTCACAGTTACAAGATGATAACGTGATACGAGACAAAGAACTGGAAAGATTGGACGTTCTTGAGAGTGAAGCCGATCAAAGGTGATTTTCTCGTCTTTTCTGCTGCCGTTTCATCTGCATGTTGTACACGTGAACTTCTTCACTTTGTCAACTCCAAAAATGGACTTAAAATTTAAGAAGGTTTTACGTTATACTTGATATGCCATTTTGGGATTTTTTTCATGGCTGGGACTTGCGGTAATGCATTTGTGTACAAAAATTGAAATGCCTTCATCATACCAAAGACAGGAAGGTCCCAAAGTTTAGAAAAGATCACATGATGCAAACTGTATAAATTATTGGGCTGATTTTTAATTCCTATGACAGACGAGACAGATGCCAGGAGTATCATAACTGCTTCCCCTTCAGAGGACTGGAGGAAACCACCAGGACGTCCTCAAACTACGTGGATGAAGACTATCCAGCAAGACCTGAGATCAAACAATCTCTCACTGGATAAGGAGATAACTGTGGCTCAGAATCGTCCACTCTGGAGACTGATGTCTGCGTTTGGCGCTACGCACCCCTAGTGGTGCATGCCACACAAGAAGAAGAAGAAGATGACAGAGTTGACTATGGTCTGTCAAAATTAAGATAACAACGAAGATTGGTCATAACTGTCGAGTTCTGTAAAATCGTGTTTCTTGTCTTATATACCACATGTGGGGCATGTAACTTGGGATGGGATGTGTGCCACTGCCGAGTAAATGATGAGCTCAGTGAGTATCTGAGTGAGCTTCAGTCGGTGAAGATCTTGGTGTTAGTGTGAAAATGATGAAAGAAATGTCTGCTTATTAGACAATGAGACGTTGTTGTTCAGGACTGACTCACGTCAATTTGATCCAGATGTTTGAGTCACATAAACAGAATTATATTTTGAGAATCAGGTGGCACTAGCCAATGCCGAGTTGCCTCAAGGCGTTGTCTCATCTCAAGACTGTATTGTCTCTGTTTTAAGTCAGTCGCCAGACATGTTGGTGTATGTTGTATTGTGCTTAGTGTTCTACAGCGGCTGAGATCTTTGGTGTCAGTGAACGACAGTTTAAAGAAACAAGAAAGTGAATTTCGTGACAGCTGCAAGGTACTGATTACAAACACTGCTGGTGGTCTATTACTTACTGTGTCTGGTAATAATGAGGACAGGTTATAGTGGTGAATCTGCAGTGAGTTTGCAATGCCAAGAATTTCAGTTAATAACTGGATCAGATGCCACAAACCATCATCGTCTTGTGTTTCCATTTTCATCGTCTTGCACATGTGCCTTTTGTCCTCATTTCTTTTTTGATATCTCGTTTTGGTAAGTAAAATTGCAGTGACATGTTGAAGACAGACAGACAACACCTATGTTCATCATTGACCACAGCACTGGCTGTACCACTGATACGCCTCTGAACGATCAGTGATCGAGCGTTCCCCGTCACCACAGCAAGAACTTCAAACAGTTTGTCATCAGTAGTGACGTCATCAGAGTGTCTCCAATCATTCAAGACTAAATTCAAGACCTGTCAGTTTTCCCACTCTTTCACATAGATGACCATAAAGTGACTGAAGTGCTGGGCATTTGTTCACTTTAAATTTTAATGTAATATAATGTAGAAAGTATTTCTGGTTTGTTTTTGATTTGATGTTTTATGTTTATGTCGATTTTGGGTGGCTCATACACACCCTGCGGACAAGTTGTCTGGTGACTGCAACATATCAACATGATCATAGATTCAAAAATAAAACAACCCAAGATTGACATAATTTGAAACCAGACTAGATAATTTGACGAATTGTTACCGCAGCTATTTTATTTACTTATTTGTTTCTCTATTGTTGTTGTTGTGTCCGACATTGTACAGTGGTAAGACATCTATTGAGAATGACTGCTAGTTGCAGCAATGGTGATGATAGTGTGTGGATCACGAGTATATTTGGCTCATCTGATATCAGCTCATCTGAGCGGTCCTGTGTAATACGTTGTTGTTTATAGCAAGAGAAGGAGAGGCTTGAAGCAAACATTGCTGAACTGGAGAAGGAGATGGCCTGTCACAGCGTCAGGTTCATATCCTTATATTCGTATATAAAATGTTGACAGAACGCAACAAAAAAGCACGGCTAAACAGTAACTATGACGAGGAGATAAAATTACAAATAATATAAATCGTCAGTATGCGTCTTTGTACAACATTCTACTGAAAACAGTGAGTCATTGATATGAGTGGATTTCCTAGTTAATTGTCTATCATGTTGTCGAGAGTGCAAGTTATAGGTACTGTATGTTATCATGTTATGGATTATGCTCTGTTACTAGAACGTCACATGAGACTGTGCAGTGTGGTTACCAATTTCTCTTTGGGAAATGTGTTTTTACAAGTTGTAACTTCTAGTTAAACATTCTTTCCTCTTTCTGCAGCTGTTAATTGGAATTCAGTGCAAACTTAAGTCATTGCCGACATTCAGATGCTGTCCAAATACTCTGGTTTGTTTCATCTATAAAGGACGTCTACATAACTATGGCAAAAAATAACAAAAGGGATATGGTAACACGACTTAGCTACAGATCAGTATGTCCAATGATGCTGATAAGTCTGCCATGTTGCTGCTCGATATTCCAGTATGTAGAATCTGAAAAACTGCAATATTTCTTTAGATAGCCATTAGATTCGAACAGTTCAGTTAATTACAGTTTGCGATACTTATCCAAACTGCCAACAAGATGTACACAACTGTAGTGGTTGATTACAAGTCTGAGTATACAGACATGCGGTCTTTGTGTTGCACTTTCAGCATCGAAGTAGTGTTGTACGGATTGCAAAAACTTCCATCTATCCGTCTACACTCTACACTTAGAAGTTGCACACTTCAGTAGTTGACGATCACAAGTCGTCCAAACTTGTCTGCTGTTCTCTATACAGACACTTCTGTTGTCATCTAATAAATCATTTGTTTAATTTGTACCTACTAATTGTTATAGTGCCTGTAGCCTATGCAAGTGTTCCGAGACCAATGCCTGTAGTTCTGTTGTTATTTAAACATTTAAGGAACATTCTGATATGATCGAGCAGCAGTGTAAAGCTGATCAGGAGAAGTTCAACAAAGTACGACTGCTGCTGGTATGCATTTCGCTGGTATCTGCTAGTTGCATTTCATAACAGTTGTAAGCTTTCCACAGTACTATATGTATTGTTATTGCAGGTAATGCAGGAACAGATGGATGACTATAACTGTCAATGCCATGTCGAGTTGTAGTGCGGAACAGCCTGATAACGTCCAGTCAGTGACATTGTCAGGATTTTTGTGCCATGTTGATGGTGCCATGGCTTGACTAAGACTTAGGGCGGATTGCACAAACCATACTTAAGTCGGCACTTAACTAAGTGAGCATTAAATTTAAGAACCACTTAAATCTCCACTTAGTCAGATTGCATTGCAACAACCAATTCTCTACTTTATTTACGTAAGTGGCAAGTTAAGTGAGCAGACGATGTAACGATAGCTCTGATTGGCTGCAGACTAACACCCACTTAGCAGATTGTAAATATTTACGTAAGATGGCCTGGCT
>Ga0056114_1001405_pt1 | contig 10908 bp, 9 predicted proteins | sample WorMetHERISLAND1_FD_77005 | JGI IMG/M metagenome (GOLD analysis project Ga0056114, IMG submission 77005) | Marine gutless worms symbiont microbial communities from Max Planck institute for Marine Microbiology, Germany - Olavius loisae HERON... ...
AACTAACGCACATGTTTTTAAAAATTTCGTTTTTTTCGCTGACAACGTCCCAAATATTAAATTTAACGGCGCTCTCGGCACAAACAAGCTGGATGTTTGGATTCTGCCACTTAGATGAAGTCATCACTCGGCAACGAAAACAAACCTTCGGGTAGGCAGTTTTCGATAATTTTTTAAAAATTTGTTGACTTTAAAAACCAATCACGATATGCAAGTGGGTTTTATGATGTAAAAGGCAGTTGGTGAGCTATTTATCTTAAAAAGTGCAGAACCTTTGCCTATCATCTTTAAGCCCTGACCCTCAGTATAGTCCTACGAATTCCGCACAAGTATTTTGCGCGTCCGTCGAGTGTGACTCAATCGAAATTTTTCAATACTTATAGTACGGGAAAACAGTTGCAAAATAGAGTAGATGTTTTATATTAGATTCTGTTTGTTATAATTTTGCTTCGTTATTTTATGCATCATTTGTACTGCTTATACATCGTATGTGTTATGTTTGTTGGCCATCTTGGTTCGTCCGCTTTTAATAAATTGAAACTGAAATTAAAAATGATGACGCTATTAGGATGTGACAAAGCTTAGCCGTTTAGACACAGAACAGAGCATGCGACCGACGGCAGGCAGACAGACCACCTGATTAGCCTCGTGATACATATGTATCGCACGATAAAAACTGAAAAAACTGAAAATAAGTGATTCGAGTTGTTATTATTCGTTACGTTTCATAAAGCGTTGACAAACGTGAAATTTCACATTTTGTGCAGCTGTGTGAGTCACGTTGTGTGATTCAGCCGGCGTTATGTACTGGGGCGATGCCTCCACCCAGAGAATCGAAGCAGCAAATATTGACGGATCTGGAAGAAGGTTTATACGTCTGGACCAGCACGCTATCTATATCGCTTTTGCACTTCATGCCGGCATCATCTACTACACCAACTGGCATACACCGTATGCCTATTTACTAATCCGCTTCAAATGTTGTGAGACATGTACGAAAATCAATAAACGTGAAAATTTAGGACAGTGTTGGCTGTAGTATTGTAACGTCACCACAAATCCAAGATGGCGGACGATATTAATTATCAGTTATTATCAGCAAAGTTAAAAACTGTTAGGGAGCACTGTATGGAACTAATGCTGGTAAAATCGGTGTTAGCCGGGATACTGTTCCGGATTTTAATGCCACGGTTGCCGGAAAAGTATTTGTGTGCATCAGTACAGTAATGGGGTAAAAACAGTTTATAAGTATGATCTCTTGTCTCAGTTGAATTATCAGAAACTTGAAAAAAATCGTGAACGTCGAGGCAGATGTGACAAAATAACAATTTGTTTGTAAATGTCGAGTCAGCAAGAATACGCCTTGCTTCGATTTGCTCCAACCCAGTTAGTCTGAGTCGGTCAGAGTAGGGAAGTGTTTTAAGGCCAGTAAGCTTTTCGTTTTGTAAAACGGCGTTGAACAACTTCTAGTTGTCGTATGTCTTTCAGTAAACGAGGCGCCCAGACATGTGAATTGACTTCTAAGAGCGGCCGAACATAGCACTTAAAGGCTCTAATAAGAATCTCCCTATTACGAGAGTGGAAGGATTTAAATAAGCTGATAAAAGTGTACTTTGCTTTTTGGGTTATGCTAATGATATGATAGGAGAATGTAAGGTGCTACGAGGTCTGATTCCGAAATCCTTAACGAGTTCACTGAGTAGTAGCTGATGTGTTCCTCAGCTGTCTCTAGTCTAGAAGACGAGGCGGGCGCCAGCATTAGGGAACAGACTTTGATCTATGAAACAGAAACCAACCAACAGCAAGTTGCAGTAGTAGCGAATTGATCGAGAGTATAAAATGCTGTGTATTAATTTTATAGATACCTCGGCAAAGTGAATGTGGCAACAAGATCAGCTGCAAATATAACTGGTAGTACACTATTCCGGCAACCAACTGGCATTGTCTACGTGCCTGACAAAAGCGACGGTCTGTATATTTCAGTGTTTTTTTGTTAATTGTTCTTTATGTAAAAATCTCTGATATCAATTCAATGTTATGTAGATTAAGCTGTTGTAAACTCTATCAGTTTAGTCGACGTTAAGACACACTTTATGATATTTATCTTAAACATTAATAAAAAACTTAGTACTATAATGGGCTTATGACATTAATACATAACAAAAATATTACAATAGTTTAGTAGTACTGGATAACAAAATATCGTGCATTATCCCTAAAAACAATATAACATACCAGTTGCAAATATATGTGCTGAATTCTGCACATTGCCAATGTCTGACTTACATAACTTTCAGATTTTACTATTTGTTTATTAAAATTGCTTATGATCGTAATATAGATTAGCTTACACTTTCAGCCGGTTTTTTCTCAAAAAAAAATATATATACTTCATAGTAGTTACAACTTACAATACTCGGAAGTAGACAGTTTTTATTCTGAATATTATCAAAGCTCTTTGGCACAACGACGCATTTTGTATCAAGGCAATATTTTGCGTATATCTTTATCATCAAATCCATCTTTACTGTATTGTGATGGCCATCATTACAACAGTGCGCAACCCATATACATTCTGTCACTTTCTTTGCTAGGGACATCAGTATTCTGTATACTTCGTTTATAGATGATTGTGGCAGCATTGTCTTTCTCGTACATATACATTGACACTAAATCTGTGTTCGAAACAGTGCGATTAGAAGATGAGTATCACAGGAGCACGGGACGACTGCAATAAATCTACATACCTGCTTAGCAGGTCACATGCGTTGACAGTTTCCAGATGGTCGCTGTAAGTTCTAGTTTCTGTTATGTTATGTTTGCACTGATGTAGTGGTACATTGTTGTTTGTTTGTGTTCTGCTAATCACAGCGACAACAATCATGTCATTGTCATCATCCGAATCAACGATCACGTCATCAGCGACAGTAAACGACGGTAAGCTGTGAAGCAAGTAGTACTTTTAGTGTGGTGCAATGTCATCGTGTTTAGTCACTGTTTACATTTATTCTGTAGCGATGTGTAGTCGTATTTATTGTTTAACTTATTTATGCAAAAAACACCGACAACATCTTCTTCCCTATCGACGATCACTTTATCAGCAACAGAAAAAACTCAGTTGTGTAAATAAATAGTAATGCATGCATTATACTGTGACGTGAAAAGACAGTCGACTTAGCTAACGCCATGCGACTCACTCTGCAATAACACCTTACAGAGTAGCTGCAGATAACGACAGTCCGGTAATACTACCGATTGTCGGTGAAAACTGTTTCGTTGACAGTTTCCGTATGGTTAAAAAGGTTAAAGCCCTGATAAGTTTTTAATGGGAATCCATTTCAGAACTATAAGGTGTCGCTTGCCATATGGGATCACACAATGTTACCTGCCACCCGACACAAGCGAACGCACCCCGCCTTAACCCCAGTCAGTGAAGGCTGGTACTCGATTTACCTACCCCGGAGGGATGGAAGGCTGAGTTGACCTAGGTGGCTCGTTACATACCGAGATGGTTTTCCGCCCACAGACAATCACCCATCCAAGTACTAACCGGGCCCGGCGTAGAGTAACTACGTTGGTCGAGACCAACGCGCTACCACTAAGCCACGCTGCAATTTCCATTTAATATCACTTTAGTACGGTCGCGCTGATGCTGCAGGCTTGCGTCTCTCGTCTGTCTGTCGTCTGTTTGTCTGCCTGTGTGTACGGAATTTATTGTGGCTAAACGGTGCGTCCTAGAGTAAAATTTAGGCTACTATTGAGAGCCTATAGGAAGTCGTATATGAGAAATCGATTGGTACTAAAATGAATGACCTTGAACATTGTTTAGAGGTCGTGTCAAGGTCACGTCAACATTGCGTTACATTTGACGTTGAATATCTCGGAAACCTTTAGAGATAGAGGCTTGGTTACAAATGGCAAATGGCAAATGGTCACGTGACCGATGACGTCATGTGACCCCCAAAGGTGCTGTGAGGCAGTACGGTCGGCTCTCCTATGGACAGCTTGGCTTCTTGTTGCTAATAGCTATATGGTACGTTGTTCGTTTGTGTTCTGCAAAACACAGCAACAACGACCATGTCATTGTCATCGTCCGAGTCAATGATCATGACGTCATCAGCGACAGAAAACGATGGTAAACTATGCAAATAATACTTTTACTGTGGTGCACTGTCATCATTTTACATTTATTATGTAGCGATGTGTAATTCTATTTATTGTTTTATTACTTTGTGCAAAACACAGCGACTACGTCTGTTTCCCTGTCTAAGATCACGTTATCAGTGACAGAAAACTCAGTTATGTCAATAGTAATCGCTTTATACTGTGACGAGAAAAGACAGCTGATTTAGGTCACGCCGTGCGACCGCAACAACACCTTACAGAGTAGCCTAGAGCAGAAACGGACAGTCCGGTAATGACATCGATTGTTTGCGAAAACTGTGGAAAATGAAACGGTATAGCTCAAAATTATAGGGATCGATTTTGATGGCATGTCAGAAATATTCAAAAGACTCTAGAATAGGGTACGCATGTATCAGTTTTCACGTATGTTTGCTTTTTATCAGCATTTCGTCTTTCAAACCGGACACCGAAAATAACGCCAATTTTGATGTTACAAGCTTATCAAGCAAACGTACCAACATGAACGAGGTGAAATATTTTAAAAACATACACCTAAGGTCATAATATTTGGCACACATAATCTGCAGACATCGAATCAACAAATTACTGCTAATGTAGTTTTACTTAATTAATATTCGTCCTAAATTGCATCACCAAAAGTGTAAAAATTAAGTGTTAAAATTACGCGTCACACTGCCTGTTAACACGTCGACTGTTCCAAACTGTCTCAACTTCACCATTAATGCTGTTCTTCGTCCAACCTATATCCGGAAACTATTATAAACTGCTGAGCATTGTAACATTTACACTCATACAGATTTTGGATCAAAATTTTGTTATCTTTACTGAACGGCGACAAAGTTGCCGCGTTTGCTTGATACAGCGTCAAAATTCGCGCCATTTTCGATGTCCGATTTGAAAGACGAAAAGTTGATAAAAAAAGCAAACCTACATGAAAACTGAAGCATGGAAACTCTATTCTGGAGTATATTGGATATTTCGGTCAAATTTCATCAAAATCGATCGTTACAATTTTGAACTGTACCGTTTCAAAGTTGGTGCATTTATTTTGTATTTGCAACAACTCGGAAAGCGCGGCCGTCAATCATGGACCACTGGATAGACCTTATGACAATGAAGACTGTATTGGAGCATTCGTCGAACGAGGAGAACACTGTGAATCCGCGTCAACTGTTGAAACAAAGTTGGAGGTGGATCTGTTGTGGTTGCCGTAGTCAGTGTAGCTCGTGCAGAGACGCAGTTCTTTGGGGTTCATGCAAGTTGCAATGGAGTCCTATCGTTGGAGCGTAATTGACTGTTCCCGCATACTCTCGGCATTTTGCTTACTAACTCACAACTTGTCTGTTCTCCCGTAGTTGCTGGAGCGAATTGTCAGCACCTGCACATCAGTCTGTCGTGTGTAAACTTGTAACGGAATTTGCGCGTGAAAATCACAACCCGCAAAAGAAAATCTTTGGATAGTCAACGTAAACCAAACGATAAGTCCGTCATCACGACGTTACTCGACTGAAGTGGGAATAACATTCAAGATCATTAGATAATGTAATTCCGGTAAAAACAACCTTTTTAACTTTTAAAAGGTTGTTTTTTAATTGAATTTCATTATCTAATGCGTCTATCGTTCAACCTATGAGTATATTCAAAAACATTCAAGATCGCTTCATAAAACGGGATCGCTCTTGTGGGTGCGATACTATACAACAGTGGGTTGCTCCACAGAATAGGATCGCAAATATACTGCGCTCCATCGTCGAACACGCATAATCTCCGTACCGATTCGGACTCTGGTAGCTGGTCAGACAGTATTAAAAAGACAGCTCTACAGCAGTCACATTATATTGTAGGATCGAGTGTCGCGATGATCGTTGGAGTCGTTCTTGGAGTTGTGATTTTCATAGTCGTCGTCCTGTCTCTCCTGGTTAATTTCTATTTCAGGAGGAAAGCTGCGAAAGCTGCCACCAACTCGTAAGTTTATAAACGTATCATACTTTACTCCTGTATCGAACACGGTGAGCCATAATTAGCGGAACCCTTGGCTTTTATCGCCATAACTCTGGTAATAGGTGCTATTTCTCAGCAAAACTGTGTGTCGTCATACTTAATATAATGCTACATGAAAATGAAATTTACCTGTTCTCCCTTTACCTTGTAAAGTGGCATCATCATGACGTCATTATTTACGTTGGTTTTGTGTTTATTATGATAGTATTTACGAAGGAAGTTAAACTTGTGATAACATTTCTAAAAGAAACCAAACGTTATGGAGCAAAGCGTTACTGACTTTTTTACATATTCACTTGCTGCACACTTTCCATTGCCATTGCCTCTCGTGCGATGCTGTACACTATTTCACATTGTCAGCTAATACACTGTGTCCCAAAAACATGTGACTACATTTTATACAATAACTTTAACAATAAGTGTCCGATTACAATAATTTTTGGCATAGTCACTAGTCAGTCGATACGTCATCGAAAGATGGTTTGTTTCATTTCTCACCTCACTGGTTAGGTGAGGTGGGAAGTGAAACCATCTTTCGATGACACGTAGAATGACTGATTACTGACTATGCCAAAAATTATTGTAATCGGACAGTGTTATTGTTAAAGATATTGAATAAAATGTAGTCACATGTTTTCTTTGGGGGGGGGGGCACAGTGTAGTGTAGGCCTATTTGTTCTGCTTTTAGTTGCCAAATGACTGCTGGTGCTACAACGGCCTTGACCTTTCGTAAACTGAAGCAAATAACAACCAGAGAGTCACTGGGCGTAGGAAAAAACCATGATTCATCGCTCGCTTTCCTTGCGATAGCACGGCTTTCTTGTACTTATTTCTGTGTGCGTGCGTAATAGTAAACGACATACATTAATACATTTTATGTACTTCTTATGTTCAGATCGACAAAGTCTGAGTCCGGCAGTTCACACAACAACCCGGACGATCTCGATCGCAGTACGTACGATAAGCCGTGGACGATGGAAGACGACAGACGATATTCTTCGACGAGCGTCTACGACGACATCGATGAATCGAGAGCAGGTTATGCCGAGCTACCGTCTGTGAAGCCGGAGGAACAAGCGACATCTAGTGATGCTCCGACATCTAACGATGATCCGATATTTAGTGATGCTCCTGAACCGCCTCCACCGCGTCCTCACGAGTACCTGGAATTAATTAGCGTGTCATAGTCACCGATCATTAAATATAATGACGGAGTATTCACAAAATGTCCACAAAATCTACTCACAATACTCTGCAAACGTCTATCGTTAAATGCTCAATACAAGCTGTTCAAATAGCACTCGAAAATAGCATTAGGTGCACGTCCGAAAGAATCGAAAAACTCTCTACGACCGTCTCTGACACATATCGCCACCCAATGTCGACCAGGTTCGTTGGAAGGATCGGTGTTGCAGACGAGTAGACGAGGGTGTTCGGGAAGAGTGTCGATGCTGAATACTCCGTCATAGTCCGGCAGGCGTTGACGCACAAAACGATCAATCTGTTGCATGTTCAGACTCCAAAGTCGAAATTATATTCCTGTCGCGATCCACTTCAATCACGTTCTCGAATTCGGCATAGGCAATCACGCTTATGGTAGCCGCCAGCGGTGCCGCAATTTCAGTACCACGCGCACGCTGCCTTGTCTCAGAAGACTAAAGTGATCGTCTTCACCAAGGTCGGCAGTCAGATCGAACGTAAACACCACAACACAGGTGCTCCGTCAGCTACATTGGCTACCGGTACTATAGCACGTCGACTTCAAGGTTACGACGCTCGTTCATCGGTTGCTGTCTGCCATTAATTTTCGCCATCATACCTATAGCCGACGACTGTCGTCTTGTCGATGATCGTGAGCGATGACTACTTTATGATGCGGACATACAGCACCTTCGGTGACAGGACATTTGCAGCTGCTGGACTCGGACTATGGAGCAGTCTTCCATCGCACCCAAAAGAGGCGGACTTACAGTACAACAGATTACGACGGTCGCTAAAGACATTTTTTGTTTGGATGGTGGGGTCAAATGCATCGGCGAACCAGTCAGGGGCCAGCTGTTGAATATTTCGAGAAAAAAACCACACATTCGTTCCCTATTTTTACGTCCGCCACTTCTGACGCTCTCACTCTGTGGTCTCGATGCTACTTTTTGATATCGATCTCGGTCTTGATCTCGGTCTCGTGAAGTTCTGGTCTCTGGGTTTCTAATCGATCATTGGCGTCTAAATACTAATCATGTAATTTAGTCAACATGCTAAAATTATCACTAAATATTTGTCTAACATTACCGGTTTTACCACAAATTCGTATTTGTTACTTACATACTGACTGACGTCAATTCCACTTCCTGTTTATAATTTGTACGTTTTACAGGCACTTTGTTCTTTTATGCATTTGACTTCACTGGTCGCGATCTCGGTCTCGGTGTTGTTGGTTTTAGTCTCTGTCTTGCAGCACTCGGTTGGTCTCTATCTCGGTCTTGGTCTCGGCCTCACATTGCCTGGTCTCGGTCTCAATCTCGGACCTAAGCACGGATGTATATAAAAATTCTCCTGGATACCGTACTGGCCACGGATGTTAATAAATATTCTAACGCAAATAATTCCGTGATTTTCACAATTTTACGCCAAAACAACGACCGGCAACTCATGCCCACAGCCCACATGTATGCGCCAACAGTGACCTTTGCACGGTGACGGTCAGTTTGCGAGTTTGCAACACCCGCCCACGGAGCTCTCAGGCTGCAACGAACTAACCGCGCCGTGAAACTGGGTCGTCCAGTGGGTCGTCGATATAAGTGTATTTCAACGTAGTCTGAAGTGTTTATACTCGCGATGCTCGTATAAAACACTCCAGACTATGTTGAAACCTACTCATATAATAACGTATGATTTATTATGTTTATGTTCATTTCAGCAAAAATAGCTATGCTATTGCTGATTCAGCGTGGCCGATCACGTGCCAGATGTGTGACGTCGCCGCTGGCAGTGGCGGATGTAGGCTCAGGCACGCCCCCGCCACCTGAGGTGCGTGTAACGCTTGGATACGCCAGTGTAATCTATCTTCGGTAATTGATATCTACTGACATTCGTAACGCCAGTTCGCTGACTAACTTATTAATTAATTCCTGTTAGAATTTTACACTAACAATGGCTTGTTTTTATCTTGTGTTGTCGTCACAGTGGGTTCGTACTGCAGGTTGATTAATAATCGCGAGTTTTCTAAATCTCACATGTGTTTTGTGGCATGGAAATTAGCTAGTATGCCTTCCAGCATGCGAAAACTGAGATTCTATGGCTACCGGACATTTTACCATAGCATAACCCACAATACGGTACGGTACGATAGGAGAGTTTAACGTGGACTCAAAAGCTGACTATTCAGCTTTATCTAACACTACATGTTGAAAAATACAAAAAAGATGACACTAAAACAAACTAGCGCCAGTGCCCCTTTAATTCAGTACAGGTTCAGGTCCGTGAAAGCAGTCCGGAAGGAATAAGAGTGACTATGGAGGAAAGGATTTGTAAAAGAGATGAGTTTTAAGTCTGGAGTGGAAGGTAGAGGCAGTGATAGGTGATGAGAGGGAAGGTGGTGACTGTGATGAGGTGATATGTGCAGGATGAGGTGAACCAGGAGGAGTGTGAACATAATGAGGTTGACGGAATGAAGAAGGAAGCTGATTCCACAGGTGAGGTGATGAATATGTGAAAGATCGGTTGATGTATATATTTTTCACACGATGTACTTGCGTGGTTGCAATTGTATACTTAAAAGTGGCTGCACGTAACAACCCTGGCGTGGTAAAATGTAATCCAAGAAAGTGTAGATTGCAAACCGACGTAGGAAAATTAATACGGTCTCAACCATCCGGCTAGTGTGTTGTGTGTATGCGAGTGCGTCTGCACCATCACAAAAGCATAGATGGCTCTATTATCACAGGCTGCATTGTAGTTCAAGCCCTTTACTAACGGCGACACAACATTCCTATGGGAGCCTGGCGTGACTTTCTGACTTTCTTCCACATAGACCCCAAACCGATTTTCACGCAAAATGGCTCAGACGACGTGGATTCATGCAAGGATGTGTCTTTTGCAGTAAAAATCGCTACTTTTCATACCCCTGATCTCCAGGTCCCGAAAATGTCATAATATTGGGGAATTTTGGACTTAAAGACGGGGTTGAACGCATTTTTTTCTTTTTGGCATTGTGAAACAAACTACAAAACGGCAACAAATACGTAATTATATGAAGTCCTTAGTATATTAAGAAGTGGATAAAAGCGTTTTTGTTCGATTTTGGGAACTGTTATTTGCTGTTAGTTATTCTATGGGGGTGACGAAATGTGACGTCATACCTGACATTTTTTCGACACACAATAATGTATCTGCTGTATTAGCATCAATTGCTGTGCGCAGGCATTAGTAACATGAAGACTACTTAAGTAAATATAAAATAAGTTATTTACACCGATTATTTACTATTAACGACCAATTACATCTAGCCATGACGTCATACCTGACGATGTCTGCAGCTGAGGTGGTACTCAATAGTTTCGATTCAAAAATTGATTTCTCACCGAAATCATTAACAATTTTTTGTCGCTGATATACTTTCATCATTTACTAGGCTATTCAAATGTATAAGTTTGGCCGGAAAAGAAAAAAAATCACCGGCAATAAGACGGCGACATTATGCGGCCGTAGCATTATTGTCGATGAGCTGGATCGGTCAGAGTTGTCCGTGGGTCTATTATCGAC
>Ga0056114_1001406_pt1 | contig 10906 bp, 7 predicted proteins | sample WorMetHERISLAND1_FD_77005 | JGI IMG/M metagenome (GOLD analysis project Ga0056114, IMG submission 77005) | Marine gutless worms symbiont microbial communities from Max Planck institute for Marine Microbiology, Germany - Olavius loisae HERON... ...
ATCAGGCACCTAGGTCAACTCAGCCTTCCATCCCTTCGGGGTAGGTAAATCGAGTACCAGCCTTCATCGGCTGGGGTTAAGGCGGGGTGTGCTCGCTTATGTCGGGCTGCAAGTAAAATTGTGTGACACCATACTTCGGTGGCACCCCGTAGTTCTGAGATGGCTTGCCCATGAAAAACTCATCTGGCTTTAACTTTTAACTTTTTGAATTACATTGTGTGTCTGTTAACAGACCTCAGCGACAGTTGCATCCTCACAGCGTTCGACGACAACTTGACGTCCAACTACGCTGACGACATATTCTCCAGCTCAGACAGCTATCCAACGTCGTCGCAGCTGTTGTCGCCGACTGTGTCACAGCCGTCGCCGTCGACGGTCCAGTGTCAGCCGTCGTCGAACTGTCATACGTCGGTCACTTCTACTCACCATCAGCCTTCCACCATGTCAGCTCAGCCAACACAAAATCTACACACGTTAGGTGACAGCAACTGTTTCACTTTGTACATATGTCTTCTGTTTTCACCCACCTGTAAGGTGTTGCCTTCACTGGACCACTACAGGTGATATGGTGAGCTACAGGTCCAGGTAAATAAGTCCATAGTCTCTGTTCATCGTTCTGTTTTTAACAAGGTTAATCTGTTCTCACATGCATTATTAAATGGTCGTATTTTGGTGATTTATCTATTTTCTCTGTTAGTTTACATTGTTTTATACACTGCTGTACTACCTGTGACTGTGGTTACCTTCTTGACTGATGTGTCAGTCGATTGACCAGTTGCTTAAAAGCGACCAGCATGTGGTATTTATTAATCACATTTATTCGCCGTTAGGGCATGAACACAAGTACAAATGTAGAGTGTAGACGCAGTTGAAATTACACAAAAAGGTACAAAATAAAGTAAAAAAAACACTAAACATGCATGCCTCACAAACATAAAAGTGTGAATTAGATAATTAATTTTTACGGTAATGTTTGTAATGTTCATGGTGTTGGTGATGATGAATACAATGAACGAGTATATGTGACTGCATTGTAGATGGTAATACTGTGTGGTCCGGTAACAGCACTGCTACATACATGGGTCAGACAAGCAGCGCTAATTACTGTGAGTCGATTAATAACGTCATGTACATGTCTAGTACATCCAGTTCACTCAATTATACATGTATATTCAGGCTGGAATAGTTGTAGGTTTGTCACGTCTATTAATCTGTTCCACAATTGGTTGTTATTCATCAGAAAGAAGTGACATTGGTGCTGCATAACTCATGGATAACACAGTAGTGTGGATGTTATCTCGGGAGGTACCGAACACCGCATTTGAACTTGGCTGTGGCCAAGTACTGGCTACATTTTAGAGCTGAACATGGCCGAATAATAGCAGGCCAAATAAACGAGCAGTTACCTTATCAGATCTTTGTTTTCTGCTGCTGTTTCCGTTTTCAGAATCTCAAATATTCGCTGTATTATCTAGTTAATAAATTATCTGAAATTCGTTTTCCTGCTATAATGCAGAACACAACAAACATAACATTACTATACTGTACTATGAGTGACAACTGTCTGGCTTCAGCGGTATTTGATGTGGAATTTGGTCACGTAGTTGAAGTTGCATTTGATGCAGTTGTGATGTGAACCGTTGATGGAATGTCTCATCTGTTCTGAGTCTTTGCAGTATTGTTCGTGTCAGTATCATTTCAAGTGGCGTGTGTGACTTGTGTCTTGTCAGGGGGTGGACAGACGGTACAGGCTGATACGAGCTCTGCACCAGTCTCTAATCTGCCTCGTACGTTCTGCGGTTACTGCTGCTGCTTATAGTTTGCATACAATTGTATCAGCACTATTGAGTGCAAATACTCAGCACCAACAAAGCCTCAGTGGTTGGCACATTGGAACCATCCTGAACTGGAGAAGTGTTAAATGATATTGACCATCAAGAATTTATCTGGATAGACTTCTCAGCCAGATGACAATATCTCCTACGTTTGGCTAAATGTTAATTTTCCGAAGTTACTGCACTTCAGGCTAAATCCTCTAAAAGGTGGACCTTTGGGATTCATGAAGCATGTTTCTGTACAACTGCGTCTTGCTGCCCAGCCAGCGTCATTGAACCACTGCTGGTTATCATTGACAGATATTTCACAGTTTTGTATGGCTAGCTTATTCTGCCATCTCCTGTTAGAAAAGATATCCAGTCTGTAAGAAACGCCACTCTGGCTTTCACTTGAGGGATCTCACCTGCTATAATGACTGAAAGACAAGCAATTATAGCAGTGAAATGTGACATCTTAGCGAGTACTGTGTGTTAAAAATTTCATCCTGTGGCAACGGATGGCAATGATCGTTTTCCTGGCAGAACCTCTGACTGCAGATGACCATTGATGAACATTGGCAGCCTGCTGAGTTTGTCTGTGTGTTAATTTCTGCATTACCATTGCTGTTTGTGTATGTAGTCTAATGTTCTGATATTATGTATTGCTCTATTGAGCATTTGTGGCTTCTGTCTCGGCAAACATGCTTACATGTCGTTGCTGACATGCCAACATGGTATCAGAAGACCTGATAAAGTACAATATCTGTGTGATCGGTTGTTGTGACTGCAGAGCCGGAGTACTGGTGCACGGTGACGTACTTTGAGCTAGACCAGCAGGTCGGAGAGACGTTCAAGGCACCGGCTAGCTGTCGGTCGGTCAGTGTCGACGGTTACACAGACCCTTCAGGTGTCAATCGTTTCTGCCTCGGCAAACTGTCGAATGTTCACAGGACAGAAGCCAGTGAACGGGCACGGTCAGTGTCTTGTGGTATGCATTGTAAAAGTGTTATTCCAGTGATGTCTATAGCGAGACCTTCGGTGTCGACTCTCAGCTCAGCCCTTGACACACATGGAAAACGTACCGGTTTTAACCCTTTAAAGCTTACTGTTGCCATATGGGTACAGCTATAAAGCATCCTGTGCCAGAACGGGTTAAGCCGTCATTTGTAATTTTTGACATCGGGGCACTCTGACGCTCAGGACTGAGCGTCAGAGTGCCCGGATGTCACAAATTACAAATGACGGCTTTAACATTTCTAAATTCTAATTCTAGTTATCTTTGAGCTGCATATAATAGCACCTTGCGGCCGCTAATGCGTTGTTATGCCATTATGAAACTATACAGTCATCTTCCTTCACTGTTGATGTAATGTGGTGATGTTGAACAGATTGCTGTTAATAGAACTGTATCTTTCCTGTTGCTGCTGTGACGCTCTGCTGCGTGCTGTCAGGCTGTACATCGGCAAAGGTGTTCAGTTGAGTCTGAATGGAGAAGGTGACATCTGGATCCGATGTCTCGGCGATCACAGTATTTTTGTGAAGAGTTTTTATCTCGACCGCGAGGCTGGCAGAGCGCCTGGCGAAGCCGTTCACAAGATCTATCCAAACGCTCATATCAAGGTTTTTATTCTTCGCGTCGCCGTTTCTTCAACAAGACATTGGCCAGCATAATGTGCTGATATATTTATAGGCCAGCAGTTAACAGTTGATGCTTATGTTGGCTCCGTGTTTAAACAGACCATTTTCAGTTGCCAGCCAGACATCAAGAGGCAACTAAACAAGTAGGTTTGTTACTTTAGTGTCATTGTCAAACAGTAATTTGTTTTCACTTCACTGATATTGACGTTAGGTAACAGAAGGATGTGAAAAACTTGCTTCAACAATCACATATGTACTTGCTTTTATGAGGTATGATATAGCCTGACTGAGTTAACTCTGTAGAACCCGTTAATTTAAAAACGAGCTGTTCTAGTGATATTGTAGTTTCGTTGTTTTCAGCTAAATGCCTCATGTTTGTTTGTTAGTCCTGTGACTAAACAGCTGCTAGGTAGTTTAACCATCAACTATCTGAGATAATCATATTCATAGACATCGAGTCATTGTCGTCACATTCTCTATGTGACATCCTGACCATGGACAAGCAGGCTATGTGGTAAGGCAGTTCTACTTTATCACACTGGTCTGCCCTATCGTATCTTTGAGATGTTTGACTTGTACAGTGTACACTATTACTGATCTATCCTACATTGCTGTGGCTACTTCCAAAAATACAAGTAATTTCTTCTGCACATAAATACTCGAACTTTAGTCTTTGATGAGTTTTTTTGGCATTTTCATCATCACCAGTGCAGTTGTCGCAGGCTGTGACATTGACTATGGACAGCAGTTTACAGGTCATGGTTGTGTTTGCGAACATCTTAAAGTGACGCAAATAATGGTAGAAGACATGCTGCCTGCATACTATGATGTTAACGGTCTGTTAACATTAGGTAACGCTGCTGACAGTTTGGATTGTGTCTGTGTACTGAAGGTGTTTGACCTACGACAGTGTCACAGCCAGATACAGCAGCAGGCTGCAACGTCGCTCGCCGCTGCTGCAGCCCAGGCTGCTGCCGTCGCTGGCAACGTACCAGGACCCTCCAGTGTTGGCGGCATTGCCCCGGCTGTCAGTGAGTGTCTTCATTAAATCATCGCGAACCATCTGCTTGTTAATTACTGTCAATAAATATGTATGTGGCATGCATAAATGCAACATTGTCACAACACCAGAAAGTGACGGGAAAATGTCAGGGAATTATAGTCACCCTTGAAACCTGCAAAGATTGTTAATAGTGTTAACAGTCATATAGTCCAAAAACATCATTATAGCATAGGGAGAGTAGTAATGGCTAGGGCTGTGCTAATCGGCCATTTGCATTTTAATTGAACATTTAATCCAACATTGCACTTCGAATCAAATCTAAAATCAAATTGGCTGTAGAGTTCTACATGTTCCATGTTGACCTTGATATCTGTTTTCTATTTGTACTTACTATGCAAATACCCCTCACATCACACGTTGTGCTATATTGTAAGAGTTACGTGTCAGGTAAATAAGCCAGTAAGTATGTAAATGTCACTCTATGAATATTGCAACAAAAGCCTCATTTTGTCATTATTTGAAGTCATTTTTTACAACATTATTTTAAACATTTTATCGCATGTTTTGTTAAATTTCTGCATGGCGCCCATCTCATTAAGGGGCATCTTTAAATCACTAGGATGTCATATATGATGATGCGATGATGGTTGTCAGGTCTGTCGGCGGCAGCTGGTGTCGGCGTCGATGACCTACGTCGTCTCTGTGTCCTTCAGATGAGTTTTGTGAAGGGTTGGGGTCCCGACTACCTTCGGCCGACCATCAAGGACACGCCGTGCTGGATTGAGGTACAGCTGCATCGGCCGCTACAGCTACTTGACGAGGTGCTCCAGGCGATGCCGCTAGTTGAGCCGCAGGTTGCCATGCCAGCTGGACCGTCTACAGGTGAACAACACTCGGACCCAAGTTTCCAGATTCTCAACTGATTCTCTTGGCTGTCCATGATGCATGCTTGGATGTGAGGCTCGGTTTGTGTTATTGAATTCATCAACACAGTCACGATGTGGAAACTGCGTGTTTCAGACTTTGCTATGGCTTGCACTGCGCCTGCCTTCGCCTTGTACTGTAGCACTTGCTAGTCAACAACTCAAAGTGAATACTCACATCGGACGAAGAAGCTAGTCAGGGAAAAGTCGTACATTGGGATTGTAATACTGCAGTTCACGTGTTGAAGCTTTACATACAATGGTTTGCTTTGTTAATTCCTGATAGCGCGAACCTTGGTGGATGAAAGGCAGCAGTGGTTAGGCCTAGCAGTGATTTCAACGTGGCTTAGCTCTGTCGTCGACTTCTTATGTGTGATGTCATGTGCATACATTGGAGGCAGTTAATTGACGACACAGTGGAAAGAGTTCACTGCAGTGTTGACTGATCACATTGTTCCTACAGTTCGTGACAGTTGAAGTGAAACTTTTGATCACTGATCTTGCCTGAGACCTGCTTGTATAATTAGCTGGGTTGTTGCATTCCGTATTGTTGCCAGCCGGCTTCAGAAGTCTTTTAAGTTGTGCTGTGTACTGAGGTAAACATGCTTATACTGTTGGCAGTAATAATGTCATTTCTTTTGCAAGAATGACCGGGTTACCGCCGCTCCTGAAAAGTGCTGATTTTCAGTCGTCGTGTGCCTGGTAAATCAGTTCACCTTCACCTTGTGCATTAGTCGCAGTTGACTTATTAAATAAATTCTGTAACTAAACAGATGTAATAAAAACACATTGTATTTCGTTATTTATGTTCACAAAAGCTGCTGTTGTATCTACATCATCACTGAGCATGACACGTACAGCACCGTGAAATTATTGTTCGAGGCTCGAAACTACTAAAATGGTCATGAATTAGTGGTATCTAATTGGAATCCTGGATGTGCAAACGTCGCATTTAATGGGAAATTTGTCAAAATTCAGCTTTTTGTACTGTTGATTATGTATGTAGATGAAGGCACATTTTGGGTGTCGTGTTAAAAAAGCCAGATAAGTTCTCGATGGCAAGCCATCTCAGAACCATTGTATTATTTTCTCCGGTTATAATGTCTTTAGTTGAATTTTGTTTTTGCTTAACATAATATCACAGTTCATATCAGGTTTGGTATCCATTGAGGTGTTTGTTAATGCGTTTAATCATGAGTTGATACTGTTTCGCCACTGAATCTGTTGTGCCATGAAAAAATTGCGTGTTATCTTAGTTGCAGATGCTTCAGAATACTTAGTTTTTTTATTTACTGCTAAACAATGGCAGCGGAAAAGTTTTTTTCCAGTTCTTGGCAGTGACACTTGTACGAAACATACATCGATACAGTTGAGCCTGCAGTGGATGTTCTGAGCCACAGTAGACTGTGATGCTGCTGCTGCAACTGGCCTTGTGTCATCTTGCTGCATCTTCACCACTGATGTAGCTGTGTTTGTGGTTATGCAGCCACCGAGCCTTGTCTGTAGTGAACATGTTGGTAGTTCGTCATATCGTAAGTTATTTCTCATTTGTTATGTGTTATCGTTTGCAGTTGGTTCCAGTCGATTTTGTTGTCGCTGCTTTTACTGAGTTGTATTTAATGCTTGTATGTTCTCTTTGTACATGGTCTGCTGGCTTTTAATCTTTGAGGAAATACTCAGAAAGTGTTTTTTGGATGATGGAAAGCTTTGTATCGCCATTGATGGTGGTCCTGTCTGGCTGTCAAGTTGATTTGCTAAGTTTCAGTAAATACTTTATAAGTAACATTAGGCCCCATGTGGGCTCAGGAGTGTTGTAGAATAAGCCCACCTCGTTTCCTGGCTGAGCGTTATAAAAGGCGACTAAACCAGGGTTGTTTTGTTTTGCTGTGTTTTGCATAGTTTGCTTTTCTGGGTTGTCTTTAGTTTGTATATTGTCTGTATTTTTAATTTGTCTTCTGTCCTGCATTTTCTTGCATGAACCAATGTCAATGACACTGAATAGCTTAATTGTGCTGGTGTTCCGTTAAGAATCTACTCACTCACCCTGATAAGTGACATTATCCAGCGTTGGCTTAAAATTGCAGAAGTCCAGAAATGATTGGATTTTACAAAAAAAATCCAGATTTTACAAAAAAAATCCAGTGTGCAGTAGAATATCAATATCAATATGTGTCCATCATAGTAAGCATCTATTTGCATCCAAACATTTGTCTTCATTTGATGCCAGTGCTACTGATGTGAACTGTAGCATGCTTTTATGAAAATCCATATGTATCGCTGCTCTGTGCAAAAACAGATTTTGTATTTGCCAACAAGAGAAAATATTAAAGTAGTTGAGAAGTTGTAATTTTTCACTCACTGATGACTTGTGAAGATCAGAGTAATTAGACTCTGTTGCCAAATTAAGTCAAGCTTTCCTTCACCTCTGTTGATAGAGTTTTGTCCTTGTCTGATAGAGAGATGAAAGTGTGTGTATGGTGAGTAGCAAGTATGCGGCTGCTTCAGTTGAGTGTGACGCCTGCAGTTCGATGTTGGTCGGTATTGTGCAATGTGCATGGCAGTGTTGTGATGTTATGTGAGGCTTGCATTGAAAGGCATTGTCAAGCTTGCTTTGTATTCAGCTGTTGTACCTTGTGAACGTGCGATGTTCCTAGCAGAACAAGTGAAGTGTTAATTGACTTTCTGGGGCCTCCAGACTTTGTGTCTCTGATAGAAAGTAACCCTGCATGCTTGATGACCGTGGCTTTGTTGATTGCCCCGTGTGGGCTTGGGAGCTTTGTAGAATAAGACCATATCATTTCCTGGCCGAGTGTCGTAAGAGGTGACTGAACCGGGGTAGATTTGTTTTGCTGTATTTTCCGTTGTTTGCTTTTCTGGGTTGTATTTAGTTTGTGTATTCTCCTGTACTGTTTTGTTTGTCAGTATCAGTCAAGTGATTGGCTGTGAAGACTGCCTCTGAAAGGACCTAGATTGTGTCATGTGGTGTGTTAAACTCTACCCAACTCCTTTATGCTGCTTTCTGTGTCACTGAACCTTTTATTTTAGTGTTAATAAAGTGTCGAGCAGTCAACTCTCGAGTCACCAATATGTGCCAAGTTGTATGCGATCAAGTTAACATATTGCTAGTCAGTGGTTTTATTGGGAGTATATGCGTTGCTTGTTATTCAAGAATCACTTCAATATATGCTTGTGTATAGTTGTTTTTTGTCTGAATGCAGGTGAGCTTTATTGTGTTGAGGCGAGCCTGGAGAGATTGAGAAATAACTGGATGACTAACCACCCTCCTTCAGTGTTTTGACACTGCTGGCTGGATAAACCAAACTGTATATTGTATAAGTATCACGGTACTATCCTAGACTTGTGGGTGATGCTGTATTTTTTACATCCGGATTTTTGCCAACATTGTGTTCTATAATTCCGTCACCAGTTATACTGCAAATGTATGAATGTAACATGTCATGTACAAGTGAATTAATAACTGTTAATGATTTCAGGCTTGGCAACCCTGCCCTCTGTTGGAGCCATCCCCTAGTCACCCCATATTAGTGTAGACTAGGGGATTTGCTGTGTTTTTGTGTGTTATGTGTCTGTTATGTGTGTATTTTTTGTTCTTTCAGTACTTTGATACTGTTGGTTGGGTCTTTTTGACCTGTAAAACCGTCTCCTAGATAACCTATACTGTGTTAGTGGAGACGTTAAACCATGCTCAATCAATCAATCATTTCAGGAATTTTATGCATTTTCAGAGATAGGAGCTTTTGTGTTCGTATACAATGTTCAGGAAAAGTATACATTTTTTCAAATATTGTTCCATATTAAACTGAAATTTATGCCAGTCAACTGTAGATGATACTACTGTTACTCTTACACTGTTTTTGCTAGTGTGCTGTTACTTTTCTGCTGTGGAGAACCGTTGGCGATAATTTTGGCAGGGATTTCACAGGCTGAATGGCCCTCTGTCGCCCAACCACCTGTGTGAAAGCACTGAAGGGACTCGATGATTCTCTGGATTCGAACACTGCGAGACAACAAAGTGTCCTTTTCCTGAATTCACTACATAACTGTTTTATTACAGGATTTGTGAGTGTTTTGATGAATAGTTAAGTCTGTTCACTGGGGTAATTTGTATGTCTGTTGTCGATTGTTGCTAGTTTTTGTGTCAGTGTTTTATTTTATTCGAGAACATTAGATATGGTAGTGATTATGTGAGTGAATGTACCTGTATTTTGTCACATCATTTGTGAATTAAATTTGACTGTACAACTACAATAGGCTACAAAGCAACTAGATATGTAGAATCAGTGTGCCCTTCTTTGCTGCATCAGTAGCTTAGGTAATGAATCTCTTACTGTCCTTATCAGTGATTCCAGAACAGTGAAAGGTTAAACCCTGCTCAATCAATCAATCGACATCTGTCTTACCCATCTCTAAGGTTGCTGCAGTCCAACACTGCGATCATTTCCAGAATCCTGGAGCGCATTGTTGTGTGTGCAAAAAAGCTGTGCCATGCTGCTGTGCTCAAAATATATTCCTGCCTAAATGTCCCAGACAATATTTACAACTGGGTGGTGTCATTTTTTCGGGACCACTCCCATAATACCAGATTTGGCAATCAAATCTCTGTATTAAAAGCCATATTAATATCAGCCAGTATTATTCAGGGATCTGTTATTGGTCCTGTTTCTTATGTCATCACAGCGTCTGATCTCCAGCTGGTCTCCCAAATAAACTTCAAATTGAAGTACGTACAATGATGACATCCATTCCCAGCCAGCAATACTAGTATTCACTCGTTCACTCCTGTTCATCTGAACTCATCAACATTAGCAACTGGGCATGTAACAGTAACCTGCAGTTAAATCGAGCTAAATTAGCAGAGATAGTTTTCGGTCAAACCAAGAAGCAGGAGGTTACAGTCTGAGCCACCTTCAGTAATCTCGGGACTAACGCAAGATGCTTAGGGTGACGTTTAGCTGAAAATTATGTCTGACAGCATGTCAACAATCTGGCTACTGCTCCCAGTCGCCATTTGCTCTGCGAACACTCCGGGCGACAACATGGATTGCCAGACGACGCTCTACAAGAAATGTTTTAAGTGGTAGTCATTAATAAGTTGACTGACGCATCTGCAGCTTGGTGGGGATTTGTCTCTGCAGATGACAGAAATCGATTGGAAGCATTTATATGGAAATCTGTAAAACTGGGTTACAGAGCTAAATGGTTGACAACTGCACAATTATATGTGATAACACTGATTGCAAACTGTTTGCTCAAATTACCGGCAGTGGTGTAGTGGCAAATTTGGAGCTGGGGGAACGCCGGACGATGGAGGGGTGGGGTCAGTATGGGCGTCTGGGGGCTGTGCCCCCAGAAAATTTTTTTCAAAAAATCAACCTTGAAATCGCCTATTTTTTCTTCATTTTTACCCGCGCGACGCTATGCTAGCGCGGGTTATAGAGATCGCAACGTGTCTGTCTGTCCGTCTGTCTGTCCGTCACGCGCCGGTATTGTGTCAAAACGAAGAAAGC
>Ga0056114_1001407_pt1 | contig 10905 bp, 7 predicted proteins | sample WorMetHERISLAND1_FD_77005 | JGI IMG/M metagenome (GOLD analysis project Ga0056114, IMG submission 77005) | Marine gutless worms symbiont microbial communities from Max Planck institute for Marine Microbiology, Germany - Olavius loisae HERON... ...
GCTTTTGTACGCCGAAAGCCACTTTTTCAGCACCCCACCCCTATTCGGGCGAAAATTTCGGGGTGTTCCCTTTGGAGCAGACTCGTCGTGTTGGGGTTGCAAAGAGCGAACGTCCCAGGCTAATTAATGGTGAAATTATTTTTGAAGAATTCCAACCTATGTGATCACAATTCACCAACGTCACAGACGGACGAACGGACAGACGGACAGACGACATGCGATCGCAATACCGCGCTTTGCACTAAAGTGCATCGCGCGGTAAAAAGTGAAAAAACAGTGAAAAAATAGAAATGCAGCTGCAGTTTTAGACCAGTCCAGCTTTCAGTCCCCATTTCAGGATTTCAATGTTCTCGACTGTAGATGCTGACAGTTGAGACCTTGCGTCAGTAATCGTTTTACCAACTGATGAGAAGTCTAAAGTGAACCTCGGTATGAAATACACCATTGAGTGATATTAAGTATGTAAGAAATCACTAATTATTAGGCTACATAGAACAGTCTTGGTCTGTTTCGCTGAAAAACATACACAGTCAAAATTTTGTACATAACAGTCATCGGACCCAATCCAATACAATCCAATCCATGGATGAATCCAATCCATGGACATCTCTGTCCCAGCCCCATCAAATATTGATAGAAGGCGTTTTGGCTTAGGCAACTGTAGTAGCAATTAAACAGCAGGTACATCCCGAACCGGTGTAGAAAAAAACACAAACAGCTGGTACAAATGGACATGGTCCGTGAAGCGCGGAATGCCAAACCATCAATTGGGACGCTAAAATAAAGTTGTACGACATTAGATTATTACGACATGTGGTCGATAAAAATGTAGCCGTTCACTTTTAATGACAACTCGATACTAAACGCAATGATAATCCACAGGAATTAATTTCGCACTGAAATGTTAATGAAGAAACAATTGCCAATACAGTCGTTGCTAAATGGAAAACGGCACCACGCTGCATATCAAACTAGTAATAAACAAACAAATGTGCAAACGTATATGAATTTTGTGAAAATATATATAGCAATTTATACATTTTGACGCCTTTTAACTGCATGAAAAAGTGTCAATGTCTCATCAAATCGATCCAATCCATCCGTTGAATACACGCCCTACTGACCCCAATAACGCTGTTGAGTCGATGAAATGATTATGACAGACCGAAATGATGACTGCAAGCTAGTTACCGAGTATACACCACCACTAGAAGCATTAGAAACCGCGGGAGAAGCTTCAAGCACCAAGTATTCACTCGCAGATCCCGAATCTAAACAACATTGACAACCAACAGCACACATGTAGTAACAGTCTAAATAACTACTTCAGATGTCAACAAGAAATAAACCAGTACGTCGTCCGCTCGCGGTCAACCGTCTCCCATATAACCTATATTGTGTTGGCGGGCACGTAAAACACTGCTCGATCCAATCCAATCCGCTCGCGGTCGTTAATATGCCACCTTTAACCTTTGACCTACAAACTGATCAACGTGCACGCAGAATTAATCACGTCTATACATGTAGATTTTGAATAAATACACTTTTGGAGATATAACATGCTAATTGTCAAGATCCGAAATCCTATGAAGATCCGGATCCAGATTAGTACGGACTTAGTCAATCACTTCCATTGAGGCAAAAGATCACTAGCATTTCAAGTTTTATCAAAATTCAACTACAACTGTATAACAAGTCATCGTGCCAACAAAGTTGTGACACCGAAAGGAAAGACGGACGGGCGACAGTGACGAAGCACCTGCCAGTGGGCACAGCACAAGTCATTAACAGTAATAAAGACGGCATCCATCATAATTGCTCGGCTTTCTTATTAGCAGAAAACAACCATCAACTTTCACTTTATGTATATACTTGTCTAGCGACGTTACGCGATAACCGCTGCAACAGTTCTCGTGTATAAGATAGTATACTCAGTTAAGCGATTCCACATTTACGTTTACATTTACTTTTACTTACCGCAGGTTCAAGATTTCGTAATGTTTTTGTGACAGACAGACAGACAGACAGACAGTCTATCACATATGTGATTTGGTGCCGGACCTGCGATCGCGAGGTCGTGGTTACGAACCCCGTCCATGGCTGCTGTTTAATGAACGCCAACTCCGTGTGTCACCCTTACAGGGTTGGTTAATGAGTAGTAGCCTATGGGGCGAAGGCCTAGTGCGGCTGATTGGGGCGGTGGTATATCTGTCGTACTGCACCGGGGGTCCAATTGTCCGCTATCGCGGGCAATGGATGGCTGCATACCGCGCCGAGCTACCACTAGCTCATGTCAATCAGCTGCCAGTTCAAAGACGGTAAAGCGCGGCACGATACGATACGATACGATACGATAGAAGAGTTTAACGTGGACTCGAAAGCTGAGTATACAGCTTAATCTAGCACACGTAGCCAGAAACTAAAACAAACAAACAGTGCCCATTTAATTCAGTACAGGTTAAGGCACTGTGCTCAGGTAAGCAGCGCTATTAGCAAGCACGCAGATTTTGACCTTGACCTTGACATACCTGTCGTTGACTCAGAACAGTTACTGGAACGTCGCAGAAAGTTCATATGTTATGTGAATGGTGGTGTAATTTTAAGAACAAAAGGTCAAAGGTTAAGGTTACTGGGAGCAAAAATGCAAAAATCGTTTTTTATACTTTCGTTCCCAATGACCCTTAACCTTTGCCCTTTAGACCTCAAATTTGCTCCCGAGATACTCGTGTACAGGTTATATCGCCACCAAATTTGAAGTTTCTATGGCTCTCCGATTTCCAGTAAATCGACGACACGGAACGGACGGACGGAAAGACACACAGACAGACAGACAGTGTGCAACACTTAATGCAGCCTCCTAGGAGGGGCCGCATAACAGGCATTAAGCACATGGTTGTACCGTCAGACTGCAGCACAGTGATGCTGCAGTTATCAAACTCGACGGTTGTTGCTGCTGTTGCTGCTGTTACAGCTGCTGATGAAGACGTATCATCGACGGTTGGATTTGTGACGAAGAACTTTTGTCGACGTCCAGCATCAGCCGTAAACTCAGAGTTATCGGCGTGTAATGCGACTGGCGTGTCTTGTTTACTGCCGCCGTCTGACGACACGGATCCACCAAAGCCATCATCCGTCAACCTCGTCTTGCTACCACGACTCCACGTCGACGTCACTTCACGCAGCTCGTCGTCTGCAGTCGTCGGTTCGTCGGCCTGAACGCCTTCGTCGACCACTTCCAGCATGGCGGCGGCCGCACGCACAGCCGCTTCGGCAGACGACGTGGCGGCGGCTACGGCAGCGGCGTTCTGTTCGGCCGAAAGACGAGCGATGTTTGCCTCGAGAGCTTCGCGGTCACACTGCGTCACAATCGCCTCGACAGCCAACCACTCAGACACCGTCGTCTCGTACTGATGTCTCGCAGCCTCGTCTTGAGCCGCGCGTTCTTCCGCCGTCGCACCGAACTTGTAGTAGCCGAGCAGGTACGGCCACACCTGGACACATAACAGGTAAACTATCACACCTTGATAGGACAAACAGGTGAAGCTGTCACCTGGACAGGCGAAAGTGTCAAATAGATGCCACAGATGTCAGACAAAACTGTCACATCTGAACATTCCAGGACCCGTAAAACTGTTGTACCAGACATGACAGTGAAACCGTTAACATATGTGACAACTGACAACTGAATGTAAGTTCTCTATGGACTGGATATATTTCCGCTGGGACTTTGGAAAACAATCAACTGTCACTGACATTTCGTCGGCTACAATGGTAAACTCTACTGATTACTGAATAAACTTAAATTGTATAAAATGAAAGGCAGATCACACTTTACACTTACACTATAAGGTAACTGTTGCGCTGAGTTACATACATGCAAATTGTATTACAATTAATTTCTATTAAACGTCAATAAATATGATGAAGAAAAATGAAACATTTAAAAGATTTTAGTAATATGATAAGCGTTGTTTTCGGGCAATGACGCATTATCCAAAGTTGTTGTTAAACCAAAAAAGTTAAAAATAACCTAAAGTAAATGAAATTAAGAATGTCTGTATTGTTATTATATTCAAATAAAACATTTCTAAGACGTCTGATAATGAGCAATAATTAGCAAATTTCAAATATGTACCTCTTTTCGCACATCGTGATCACATCCACCGTTGTACACTACCTTGTAGATCTCATGTGCACAACTTTCCTATAATAACATCGTAACAATCAATCACAATATCTCGTAACTTCTAAATAAATCTGAAATTATGTTTTTTTTCTTGCATTGCACAAAAATTACGTAACCGTGCGACTGATTCAACAAAAATATTATCCTCATCAGCAACAACGACAGTGGCGGATTCAACGACCAGACAACATTAGACAATATACGAAATCATCTGCTGAGACTTACGTCGCTGCCAGAGTGAAAACCTCGCCAAACGTCGTCGGTTAAACGCTTTGAAGAGTCCAACGAATCAACCACTGTTGCGTTGACCATGCCTGTTAGGTGTGTCCGCACCATCTTCAGATGTCGACAGTGCAATAGCCCTACATGACACGCCATCTAGCAATCACTTTAATAAGCTCAGACCTATTACAATTTAATGATCTTTCACTTTAAAATTCAAATAAGCCCAATGTTATGCAATAGGTCACATAGAAAAAAAGTTCCTAAATTTAATTTGAAGCACTTGAAGCAGTACTTACAACCGTAGAAAGCTCTCGATATAATTTGGCCTTTCATTGAATGGCATAGTTTCTGCACGACGACTCTGAAACACAGACAATATTAGTTTTTACATAAAAATCGTGAATTCTAACGAAAAAATTCGCACGCATAACACAGCTCAATATACTTTAAAAAGAGTTACAGACTGACAGTTGCATTGTGAACAAAATGAATTTAACAAGCACAGAGACTATGCGTCAACAGAAAATTATACTGGAGGTAAATTAAAGAAATTATTTGTAGTAGTACAATATAAAATGCACCAGTTTGAATAATATTCGCCGTTGAAAAGTACTGTGACCTTGAAACCCGGGGTTAGCTGTCACTCAAGGTCACTGGAAATAACACCATTCGATAGATTGCACGTGACTTCATTCACATTCTATAGAAACTTAGGCGTTAACTTGCACCGTTTCTGAAATATAACGTGATATAGCTGCAAATTCGCAGTTACAACTCTCTGCGACTCTTGCGGAAGCATCGCGCGGTTTATCTGAAACATGCGAGGCTGTAATCTGTATAGCCTATAACATATTAGCGAGCGTTGTCATAGCCACGCTTGGGGTCGGCATGCCCGTAGTTAAAGAAATTTTTGCATAAAAATTTGGCCTTGCTATACCTTTTTGACCTTAAATTATGCATCATTCGGCTTTAAGTCACTAAAATAGTTGGTAGCCATGATCTTGTCATGCGATTGGCTACAGAAAGAAAGCGATGACGTCTGCTGTTATTTGGATCGGCCGCGCACAACAAATGTTATCGCTTGCCCGAGCTTTCTGAATTCCATCGCCAAAAACTAGAGTCTTTGAACTACAGTTAGGTGAAAACTGCATGATCGTACATGTAGATCTGTTTTCGTTGACATTAAACGTACCACAACGAGACGGACAGACAAACAGACAGACATTTATGGGTATACCTATTACTGCGCTTAGCGGAGGCGATGCGTGGTAAAAATTTAAAAGAATAAAGTCAACACTTACGTGGCCGTGTGGTACGGTGCCGGACTTGCGATCGCGGGTTCGAATCCCACCCGCAGCTGCTGTGCACCAACGCCAACTCAGCGTGCCATCCCTCCGGGGTCGGTTAATGAGTACCAGCGAAAGCTGGGGAGTAAACGGGCATACCATGCGATGCACTAGCCCCATATCCGTGGTCTTGCGGCTTCGGCTGGTGTCCGGCTGAAGGCTACAGGAAACGGAGATCAGCGCCGCCCCATGGGCCCTTGAGGCTCGGGTATGTGTTTAATATTTCTGAATACAACTTTTAATTAAATACCAACTTTTAATTATTACCTGTTGCCCTTAGAATCTGTTGTACTGCTGGTGCTGTAAGACTTGAAATCGTCTTCGTTTGAGGTCATATTTTCCGTCGTTTCACGTTCGTCACTTTTATCAAAACCATTGTTCTTTGTCTCAGTTTCCGGTTCTTCTGCTAGAAAATAGGACATTCGTTTGAAACGATGAGTTAATAACTGGTTGGAAAATTTAGGTACAGCACTATTTATGTACAAGAATACAAGCAGACTGTTCACGTCCTGCAAGACCGTCAAAACAGCTCGTAGTTTTTATACCTTTACCGTTATCCGAACAAGACCTATTACTTAGTGACATTCACACCATTTAGATACGTATATTTAATAGTTTTCGCAGCGCCTAATAGAAGCCAAGGATTGTAGAACCACTCACTCACTCACCGCTGCACAGCTTGACCGGCTGAGGGTCGTCACATTTCACGAGCTCAGTGGCTCCAATGTTAGGAAAACTTACCAAGAAATGTTCCCTGCATCAAGGTAAAGTTTACCTAAATTCCACTAGCGTATTGAGAAATCACTCAGTAAATGAGAGAAAAACTCCAAGCATCTCACAAGTCACAACCTCCTTGCTTAGCGCAGTTGATTATGAGATGAAGACTAGCTACATGTATGGTTGAAGCAGACACGTATACGCACTCAGGGGAAACTTTTGGCTGGTGCAAGCTACGATGTGGAAGACGTAGTCAGCCTCCTCGTCGTCGTCACCAGATGGCACTGTATCCGACGACGACTCGGACGACTGTGACGACAGCGAGCACGAGTGAATCCTGCTGCTGGCCTTGCGACGTAACTTGGGAAACACTGTACCTTAGTGTCACATCACAACCGTACCGATATCAACATGTGTGTAAAGACACAGGACAGGCTGATACAGCAATCGTCGTATCATAGTTAACCGCGACGATCAATAAACTATCAGAAGCGGCAAATTTCGACCCGAAACCCCCTGGACTGACCAATAATAAGAGTCATGTGATCAAAATTTCATAAAGTTTCCAACATCCCAAATGGCGGATGACCGCCATATTAAAAATATCTTCTGCCCATGAGACGACTTCGTTCAGATTTCTTTTTATCATAACGCAGAATCATAGTCATTCAGCTATGACCAAACAATTACAACTTCAGTTTTCACTTCAAAAACCGAGATGGTCACTATTTTGAATATCATTAAATCGCGAGATCTCAGCGAAATATCAACCGATTGACGCAAATCCTGAATTTGAATAGAGTTACATAACTAAAATCCAATTTTTTGAAAGTACAAAACGTTGTCATAACTCGTCAGCTGGTGCGTTCCGACGACGTGCTTGGCAACAGACGGCATAGTGACCAAGCGCCTGTTTAATTTTTAACTTTCACGGCAATAAAAATAACATGAAATAAAACACCAAACATTAATGCAAAACGTATTTTTACACACCAGTTAACCGCGAAATGGCACAACTCAGTTTCTCTCGGCGTCACTACATCAGAACTACATCAGAGGCCCTATCATGTCTTCTGCGTTGGTTCATAAATCATAATGTGACAGACAATACGCGTCATTATGAGGACAAGTCAACGGATATGAGACGAGTAATAGCAGTTACCTGTGCCATTCTCGTACCACAGCGGCGGTTCGAGGCGACCGAGCGGCATGAGACCAGTTTCCACACACGACAGAAATGCTAGCAGGTGTCCACCTCGTGGGAAGTGTAGCGGTGGTCTCTGGACTCCGTCTTGTCCAACCAACACCAGTATTCCACTCCCATCAGCTACACATATCATCAATAGAGTAACTTCAACATGTACTTCAGAAGAGCTTTCTAATCTTTTTAACATATTGCTCACATTGCTTCAAACGTGACTACTAGCAGTAGTAGTACAGTAGTAGTAGATGAAGAAGTAAAAGAAGAAACAACAACAACAATAACCACACACAAAGTTCCATCCTGCTATATAACTATAAGTCGTAATTTGTGACGAGGGGAACACATCATTGTGAACTAATGATTAACACATAGACTCAAAAATCGACTCGTCTGGTCAAGTCGAGAACCTCTCGTCTGTGGCGCAACTGGATACACGTCTCGTTTATAGGTTTGACGATAACAGCGGGATACGAAACAACAGAAAGGACAGATATTGCTGGTAATATTATGCGAAAGCTAACCTTGGCGATGACAGTGGATGTAGACAATTTCATCGAGGTTGATTGACAGGGCGTGATCCCAGTACAGACTACAAGCACATTCGTATATGCGTATATACTGTGGGCTTGAAGCTCCAAACTACATTACATGCTAAGCTGAGATCACATCGACCACAAATAGGCCCCCTACATAGCTTTCGCAACATCGTCTACATCGCTGTGGCTCTTTGCAGAGATTATGGCGGCCTCAGATTATGCCGTCACACAGTCACACTTACTTACTCAATACTTACTTACTTATGTCAGGCTCGATCTTCAAGGTTTGCTGTAAAAACCGCCTCCCACATAACCTATACTGTGTTGGCGGGACGTTAAACCATACTCAATCCAATCCAATCAAGGTTTGCTGAGCGACATTAATTGTGTTGTTAACTGTACGTTCTACAGATCATACTACTCATATTAGCACCAATAATGTGCATATGTAGGCTACAAAAATGTTTTATACGTGTACACATCTAGATTTTGGGCCCTAAAAGTCTGTTCCGCAGTGTTTGTTCCAGGTCGCTGATAAATGGGTGAAGTTGTGTGCACGACCTTTTTCATCAGTTTTCGAGAATTTTCAGTCATAATTCGAACATTCGTGGTGCAACCAAATATACTACAGCTCATCAGAAAGAGCCTTTCCAGCTGTCAAAAAAGCTGAAACCTTGTTGATATCGACCTTCAAACGCTGACGCTATTGGAGGATGCAAAAAGGGTATGTACGTCCGCTATCAGTGTGCCAACTGTCAAGTATGGTGGAGATCAGACATCGCACGCCAGCCCCAGAGGAAGGGTTCGATGTTTTTATTTGTTTTGTTTGTTTCTTTGTCACGATTGGTTTGGTTCAGCGAACCAGGGTTCAGCGAACCAAACCTTTTGCAGCCTCCAAACTTTTTTGATCCCATTAGTAGCTTAGCTGCTATAATCCCAGAAATTATTTTGGGCAATATCTGTGCAAACCAATTAACGAAATATCTGTCGTAAATTACAAAGTAGAAGCTAAATTCGCGGTGGACCTCTTCGTTGGCAGCGACTCGTCGGCGTCTTCACTGCAGCCGTTCATCAGTTGATTCGGTGTCCACTTGACTAACAACTGGTCGCCGTCCTGATGTAGCGACAGATAGCCCGCCAACAACTCAACGTCGCTATTCTGTGTACAAACAAATACAGCGTTTACACTTTCCTTAATCATCTCCAAATTATTAACTAGTGAATAAAAAATAATTAATTGTAAACAAACAACGAAATATAAGCGTAGGGCCTATACACTTTGGACACCCGATATGTGCTACTTCATGAACGCCAGAACAAAATCTAAATGTTTTCCTGAACGTAATCCGACAGCATACATGTTACTTGTATGGAACGATGGTAAACTTGAATCATTAAAACAAAAACAACCAATAATTACTTTACAGGCAGCGATAATAATTCAACTGTTTATCGGCAAAATGCCCTAACAGTATGTGGAAGTAAAGGGAAATTTTTATTTTTGTTCGACCCTATAGTAAGTTTTAACGGCCATTCGTGAAATTTAAGACGAGTCACGAGTTGATCGAGTACCGGTTGGACGCTGACGTTGTTCTTGCCGTAGAGAAGAACTGATCGCGAGTTCTGATGTAGTGACGCGACGTACTCCTTGGCGGTCGGCGGCGTCGAGCTTCCGTTCAGACTACGATTGCAGCTGTCCTCGCTGCTCGTTGAACTTAAATGTCTTTGAATCTGTGCATCAATGACCGGCTCAACACAGCATTCTTCACTGGAAGTACAAGCTCAATGTTGCCATGACAGCAAACAGTTGTCACTGTCTTCTCAAGGCCTTCAACGGTGCCAATAATCTTCCAGTTAAGTTACAATACATAGAACCGCAACCAAGCACATCATAGAGCAAATATCAGCAACGTGTTTGAGAAACATAATTAAGAACTCGAATGGTCTTCAAGGTCACTCAAGGTTATCGCTAATAGGAACGTCAAAAGAGATCACATTCGCATTTCCAATCAGTCTTCCACAGTAGCCATCTCTCTTGCACTGCAGTTTTCGAGTTTTTATCAGTTGTTGATAATTCTGCAGCGAAAGCGACATGACAGAAAATAAGCTTGACTAATGTTTTAATCTATTAGATAAATAGATGTTATACATTAGCGACATAATTCAGTTTTGCTATAATAAGTTTAATTGGCGATGTGTGCGCTAATTTGTCGAGAATTGGACCTCAGAGGCTTTCACTGGCTGAAATGATCCTTAAAGGTCACTCCAGTCGTCGGAAATTATGGGGCTATCGCGATAAGTCACACACGAGTGACTATTGACGTTGCATAGACATATGGTGCCATACTCCTGTATTACATTGTTATCGAGTTTTTCATGCTCATTGGCTGAAAATCACATACTTTATACAAATTACTCAAATTACAGTCTTGTACATGGACATCCGTCACTATTTGCCAAAAAGACAAAACGCCATCAAATTTGCTGAAAAATAGCAGAATCATTACAGGTGAATCGAATTTTTCATTTCTATTCTGTAAGAATAGAAGTCTGTAAAAAGTTGGAGTTCTGTAAGAAGTTGGAGTTTAAGACTGTCAGCGTTGATGGACTCGGATCTGGCATGGGTAAATGGTAAGAGCGGTAGATAAAGCTGATGCCATGCTGACGCTTTCACTTTCAAGCGCTCTATAA
>Ga0056114_1001408_pt1 | contig 10904 bp, 7 predicted proteins | sample WorMetHERISLAND1_FD_77005 | JGI IMG/M metagenome (GOLD analysis project Ga0056114, IMG submission 77005) | Marine gutless worms symbiont microbial communities from Max Planck institute for Marine Microbiology, Germany - Olavius loisae HERON... ...
GAGGGGAAAACCCCCTTGCACCAGAAAATAAGTGGAAGGACTATAACGGCTTCCTGGGGGGGGGGGGGAATGAACATTAGATGACCATGAACAGACAAACTAGAAGGGGCTTAGCCCCTCCAAACACCCCATACACCCTGTATCTAACAGAAATAAAGGATTATCACAAAAGACAACAGCATACTTACATATACTCGACGTCACTGAGATGTTAGTAAGAAGATCCATATGCTGCATAACCACCACTGTATGGCGCAGGCGCTGCATTTCCCCCATACGCATTTCCACCATAGCTTGTATAGCCAGTCACCGTACTGACTGGATACGAAGTGCTGTATGCACCGGCAGTAGCAGGTGCAGCACTGTAACCAGATGCACTGCCATAGCCGCCTACAATCCATACCACATTTTACTTGATACTGTAAAACCATTACAATATGCTGGTCTTAATTTTGTGATTTCACATGCAACTATATTTTCACGTCTTTAATTTTCATGGTGTCAAACCTCATAATTAAACACAATGACAATGTCAATGAGGTTTATTTCACACTTGCGACCAGAACAGTCGAATAGATAAATACAGAACATAATAACATATTAAAACAAAACTATATATTACAAAAAAGAAGATGACTAATTGACTATGTAGGCAAGGTTGAATTTTGGATTAGCTTGATGCTTTCTTGGTAATTATTTAATGCATATATAATGAAGGAACAATGCTTTTTGATACGGAAGGATAGTCGTGGGAGAGAAGTGACTGTTCTGAGCCGGGATAAAACAGAAGTGTCACACGGGGGCGGGAGGAGGCGGTGAATGCAGGAAGATGGGTCACAAATGTCTTAAAAGAATGACTTTGAAATGTCGTAGCGCCTGGAATGCAAAGAGTACAGTAAATCCAAAATTTATAATGCCGTTTCATTTCATGTTCTCAAATGCACTCACACATTAATGTCTGAACACAGATCATGTCATCAATGGCCACGAAGCCATCACAAGGCATGTATCTATGTCTGTCTGTCTGTACATATTTCACTATAAACACACTTAAATCAGTTCTCGACCAATTTCAAACCTATTCTTTTACTTGAGAGGTCTGAGAGCAACAAACGGACTTTCTTTAAAAATTTCTGAAATATTAATTACTAATGAAGTTAAGACCAAATTGGCTAATGCATGGCTTGTTAGAACAACAGGCTAGAGATTCTACGCTCTTAGCGCTGTGGCTGTAACTTGCTAATGACGATAAAAATATCAATTATTTATTTACTCTGTTATTGTATCACACTAGATCACTTCTACTTCAACAGAATCATTAGACATCAGTGGCAGATTGTCAAGCGCTGGCACTTGCATACTTTCACGTTTTCAAATCGTGACTTAAAACTGTTAAATTTACATGGGCCCTCACGTAACACTTAGCCAACCAGTTACCAGCACCTCTTAAGTTATGAGCAAATTATGCAATACAAATTCGATTATTATCATTATTTTAAAATTATTATTGCTGCTGCTGCTGCTGGTACTACTACTACAACAGAAATTGAACTATTAGTGATTAATGAATAATTCATATGTGGTTAACTGCAAAGTAAGCAATAAAATTGACAGGAATTAACATGTTCTGATTTTAATGGTCAGTGGTCATGTCTAACTGAATGTTACTGCCGGTGCATACAGCATTTTGTTACACATAATAACAAATGTTTAACAGTATATGTTCAGTTCAGTCAGCCATGGATTTCGAAAGCAAACCAACTTCTTTACCATGCCCAGAGTCAGTCACATGCACATGGTTTGTTCACAATGCAACCCAATATGCCGACAATATTGACTTTGGTATTTAACACACTAAGTTAGATTAATGACAGATATTTATTGGGTCTAATATCCCCATCTAAGAAAATAACTAAAAATCCAAATAAATTAAAATTAAGTGGCACATACTGCTGTAATGACATCAAATGAGACAGAGAAATAGGAAAAACCATGATGTGACGTCAATTACTGTCAAATAGTTAACGGAAAATGCGGATTTCATACCTCCGTATGGACCTGCAGCCTTTACTGAATAGCTTGCACTTTTCATTGCTCCTCCACTGTAACCATACTGATATCCAGTTCCAAAGCTTGCAGGATTAACATATTCACCTACAAACAAGTCATATTAATGCAAATTATGACTTACTGAAGAGAACAAATCATCACGGAGTTGACGAATCACAGCACTCCGCCAGCTCCAACCTTTTGTTACGAACCACAGCCATGTTCCAAGCATATCTGTCCCCGGCACGGCGGCAAGTCTGGAGCTAGCATTGTCAATGGTGAGCTGTGGTCAGTGGTGAGTTAACACTATCATTGCTGAGTCAATGGTTCTTGGGTCGTCCTCTCTTGCATGTTCCTTCCACATGGCTGTGTAGCAAAATATGAGGAAACATGTTGTGTCCGCGCAGACATCACAACCATTGACCAAAGTACGGTAATGACAGGCCAGCGTCATCTTGTCATCACTTCCTATACGTCATTGTTGATTCCCAGATTTTTTTAAAGGTGTCTTGTGTTGAATACCCAATCTCTTCTGATAACACGGAGAATTGTGTGCAGAACTGACATCCCAAAGGTACGGTAGAGAAATTATCAAATGTGTGAAATATTACATCTATTTTATGGCCTTTTGGAAAATAACGGGGTAGACGGTAGAGAATATAATCAGATACACATTAACATTTTAATTTTTGAGTGTTGTGCATTCCATTTTGATTTTAAACTCTTCAATTTCTCTCTTGATCATGTCTATGCTGTTGCTGGTCTATCTCTGGGTTTAACAGCATCAACCTCAATTCATGCATTTCTTCAACCATGGATACAACAGCATATGACAACTACTGATAAGCAAGTCACATTTCTTAACCTATGGATAAACTGCTAATCAGCACACTAAGGCTATCTGTATTTGATTTTGCAAAATTTTTACAGTAAACCGATATTTCCATGCAGCAATTATAATTTCCTTATGTTAGCAATGAAATTCCACAGACAGCACTGCCTAATAAACAAATACATTGGTAGAAATCATCAAACAACAGATCACAGAACCGTCATCACACGAGGCAATAGCTATCGTGAGCTGCAGTGCTATAAACTCACCTGGAGTATAGCCTTGTTTCCAGCCAGACTCTAGACCTCCGTAGGCGCCATATGTACCTGTAAACAGAGCAGTAAACAGTGCCGAATTCACCGAGAAATCAATCCTCCTCCGTAACTGTTATCAGTCTGGTTTGCATCACTGCACCACAATGTAATAAGTTCAATCACATAAACGTCCGATAGTTTGTTTACGCGTCACTCTACCACAATACTGACTTCTCAGCTGGTTATTAGCTACTCTCCACCAAGTGCTCACAAATCTCTCTCTGGATTTACACAATCCCCTCGATGCACCTCTGCACCCAATCATGAACTCTCTTTTCAGTTGCTCCATCTCCAAAAAGCACGGGGAGAGGCCGAGGAGAAATTGACATAAAAGTGGAGATGAAGAGAAATATGAGCAAGTTTGGAATGAATATGGGAAGTGTTCCAATAGACAGCTGTCCGTCATAGTGGCATGGCCAGTACTAGTACACTTACAGACCACAGTGTAAATGAATATTACAGTACATAGATGTTAAGAAATAAAAACATACTCCCATAAGCACCGTAACTAGTTGCACTGTATCCGTCACCTCGGCCACCACCGTGCGAACTCCTTGCCGCACCGGAATCAAAATTTGACGGCCGTTCACCATACGGACCAGGTCTTCTTCCCCCTAAGCACCAACGTCAGAACGTTAGAAGATATCAGTTAATATCAGATACAATTTTGAGCTACATTGTTGATGCCTGCTAAACTCAAAATGCTGCAAAAAATACAGCTGTCAAGCAATTATTTTTTTAATTGCAATAACTCACACAATTATTTTAATCGCACGTTAAAGTGTTAATTAACGAATTAATTTGATAGGTCTATTAATGTTGTATGCTGCCATTAGCAAATGACTACACGTCTCATCTACGAGACATGACCACTGTCAAACCTGCCATCAAACAATGATGCACGACCGATAAATCAGCAGACATTATTGTTGTTTAACTGTCGAGTTAGAGCAGTACTGATGGATTGTTGAATAGAATGAATACTGAATAGGTATTAGGGCTGTACCAGATTTCGGCTCCGGCTCCAGCCGGAATCCGGCACTTTTCCAAATCCGGCAGAAATCCAGCTCCGGCAAAAATCTCACTGCAGCCGGATAGTTTTGCCAGAAGTCGATTTTTCCCAGACATGAGATAGCTTGGAACTGTAGTAACTTAATCTAGTAGGCCTAAATAAGCAAGAAATACAGAAATTAAGAAAGTCTTAACGGTAACTGCTGCACAAAAAATAATCACTCGTACTCGTTCGTAATGTTTTACACACTAAATTCCAAATCCGGCAAAATCCAGATCCGACCGGATTGACTGATAGATTGAGCAAGGTTGAACGTCTCCACCAACAACACAGTATCCAGGAGACAGTTTTACAGGTCAAAAGACCAACCAACAGTATCGAAGTACTGAAGGAACACAAAATTACAATAAGTGCTCTTACAGTACAGTAATTGTATTTGGTCTAACATCAGTAGAAAAAGTTTTCAAAAATTTGATTTTTCTGCACATCTGAAATCTAGAAGCATAGGGCAAATAGACTGAAAACATACAACATACATTCAGCCATTTTGACGCAATTCTAGAATGTAATAGACCAGAGAACACACCAAACTGCACATTGCATTCAGCACAGCTTCACATGCGAAGGGGCAATAAAAATGGTTACTGCAGGAGACCACCAGGTTGCCTTTGTACTACAAGGATGAAGACTATCCAGCAAGACCTGAAATGCAATAACCTATCCCTGAATGACGCAATTCATGTGGCTCAGAATCATCCAATCTGGAGACTGATGTTTGTCTACGTTTGGCACAATGCACTCCTAGTGGTGTATGCCAGGAAAGAATACTGCAGTTAAACGTTAAGTCAGTATTCTGTGCAGCACTGTACTTCAGCAGTGAATAACACTTACTGTTGCCGCGGCCTGACGACAGTAGAGACTGATCATCACGCGGCAGTGCTTTCTTCACCTCACACTTTCGTCCATTTACTGTGTGCATTCGAATACCTTCAGAAAAACAACAAACGAAACATGCCCAGTAAGTATACCAATGTAAGTTTTCCAGTAAAAAAAAACTGTTAATTGTAAACATTTGTTGAATAAGTGATACTATAATTCTTTACAACAAATCAGACTTGACATGTTGTGATGGTATAGTCAGTGGTGTGGACACACATCATATGGAAATAAGTGAAGGCAAGAAACAGGGGGCTCTAAACAATTTTGGCAGCATTGGTCCAAAAAGGAACCACATTTATCAGTAAAATACCAACCAATATTGAGCCTGGAGAGCTATTCAATGAAAACTGTTTATCTTAATGCAAAACTAACAATCATTAAGCCTATAATGTTGGATCTATACAAAGTCCAGTTACGGGTTTTATCGCAAGTATCTCAAAATCAACAACTTACTAGTCATTAATCATGTAAACATAACTTGTTACCACTACCAGTACACAGTACATAAAACTGTAATGCTTGGTCAATTATAAACCTAAACCAAAAACCATGCAAAACCGAAATTATGGTTTTCAAGTTTTCTGATGGCATTCATTGAAATTTAGAGTGATATTCAGGTATAAAGTTCTGTTAATATGCAAGGTTACTATCAGATAAAACATTAAATTAAGCCCAAGAAACAGCCATTTTGTGCAGTTTTCAAAAACCGAAACCAATACCAAACCCACGGTTTATAACAAAATACCAATCAGGAATGTGCACCACCTCTAGTTCTCTCAAACCAAAACACATTTTTGAACATTGAAACTGTGACAGCATTTCATAGGCATCAAAAACTAGCAAAACATTTCTTGTCAAGCAACAAGCAAATACAATGTTGATTGGCTAAGACTAAGACCAAAGGCTAAGACTTTCTCAAACCACGTCTTGCATCTACTACTGCCGCCGCCGTCCGCTGCGTCTCAACGTTACAATATGTGCAAACGTTCACATTCACTGCAGCTACCTGAACATTCAGCTCATCTCTCAGACTGTAATTTCATCATACGTATGCAGTACAACAACACATATTAGACTCTGGTTGGCCTCTCCATCATTGGACCGGAACATTTTATTGACAATAATATATAACATTTTAACATTTTTTTAATAGTATGCCGTATTATCCACTTGTATAAGCCTGCGTTCTGCTGTGCTTTATTAAACGAATACTGATTGATTGATTGATTGATTGGAAAAGGCATAGTAAGTAAATAAGTCAAGTAATAAAAAGTAAGTGTACATACTGCACAGTTTGTCCACATCATCAGCGTTGTCGAAGACAATAAAGCCAAATCCTCGGCTGTTGCCCGAGACCTTGTCGGTCATGACTGACGCTGTCTGAACGTTGCCGAACTGTGAGAAGTACTCTCTCAGATGACTGTCTTGCGTGTCTTGACCGATACCGCCAACAAACACTTTCTTCACCGCGTCGCGATGCTCAACATTAGTCATCTCCTAACAACATCACACGTTCTGTGATACAACCCAGCATAATGTTCCACGGTTTTCAGCTGCATGAAATGTGTACAGATTATGCAATAGAAAACATTACCCAAAGACAACACGCTAGTCGAGAACAATATCCTTAACCGATAGCTGTGATGATGAGCAAATGCTTGTACTTATGAACACATTTATTCACCAAAAGCAGACAATGAGAACAGGTACGACACATATATACAAGAAGAGGAGAAAATTATGATAAAACATAGTGAGGAAAAGTGACACAATAAAACCCTCATGATGACCAAAAATATGCTAATTATTTACATACTGATAAAATTCTGGCATAACATTATTGACAGATGTGTGTAAAGGAATACAAACAGTTTTACTACATTTATCATCATGCCAGATACTGACTCAACTGCTGTGTATTAGAATATAATAGTTTGTGTTGCTATGGGCATCCAGCATTTAAAAACTACAAGTGCTCACAGCATCGTCTTTTGGTGAATTCTGGTTGCACAGCCATATGGATCCATCTGACTTGTATAATTAACGTTGTAGTGCACTGCATAAGACTGACTGAGCAGCAGTGCAGCTTGCATTACGGTGTATTGTCACGTATCAAGCTCCACATTCAGATTTAATAACTGTGACAGTCTTTATAAGAAACATGCCAAAATATGATCAGACACCATGAATAACTGCCAAACAGGACTGCATGGCCAAAAAGGGAAGTTGGACAACAACTCACAAGAACGAAACATCCATGAAGAGTTGATTTTATTACCTTTAAGAAAATCTCTCAACAAATAACCGTAGATCTCACCTCGCGAGATGTTGCTCGTTTGGGATCGACTTGTCTGTTATCAATTATATGAGGGACGTTGCTCAGTGCCCTGTTTGCTGAATCAGAAGTGTTGAATGTGATAAATCCAAACCCTCTTGATCTAAACAGCACCAATGTAAAGACAAACATTTTCAGCTTATCAACAGCACCATACACAATTCACAATTATTGACATATAGAATGTCATTTTCACATTTAACTAACTAAAACAATTTCTACCTGCTGGGTAAGTCAGGCAGCTGACTTACACAGCCTATGTCAATTTGCATGCTGCCTTTGATTCACTCAGTCGATCATCGCTTTGGTTACTGCTGACGAGGCTCGAAATTCCAGACAAGATAGTCAGATTAATCATGGCCCTGTACAGCAACTCTGTCAGCTGTGTTCATGCATCCCAATCTGACTGTGCGTGGTTCACAATGAAATCTGGAGTGTTTGTTGGCACAGGATTTTTTGCCACGGGCGTGGACTGATTGTGGGAAAGAACTGTTGGCACAGGCATGAACGGAGTGTCATTTGGTGTGGCTCATAAGCATCCACTCTAGATACTGATGTCTAATTTTGGCACACACTCCTATCAGAGCATGCCAGAAAAGAAGATGAAGAAGCCAGCTTGCACGTGGGACAAGTGAGCTGGATTTTGAGGCCAGATCCCGACCTGATAATAGACCTACAGCATCAAATCACTATATGATAACAGCTTACCACAATACTTACCACAATATACGCCAGAAAATATGCATAATCTATATCACAAACAATCGAAATATAATCAGAGAGCAACTTTGTTTACTATCACTGACAGACAGTCACCTCTTTGTGGCAGGATCACACATAACCACACTGTCATCCACTATACCCCACTGCTCATAAAAAGCTTTCAAGCCATCATCTGTTGTTGCTGGATTCAAACCACCTATAAACAACTTCCGTTGCTGCTGCTCTGAGCTTCCCTGCAGCAAAAAAACAACAGATACAAGAAGTAAAAAACATGCAACAAAACAATCAGCAAGTAAAAAATAACGAACATTATACCATTACCATGAATAATTTTATGTCAGTGGAGCATTTCTGGTTATTGCATACATATGCCCAATGTTTTAGACCTGTAGATGGTAAAATGTATGTTGAAATAACCACTTCTACAAACAGATTGTGCATTTGCCAGTGAAGTCGATGTGGTGGTAAACTATTAGTAATGATTACAGTTAAATCTTTACCATTGAGAAGACTTAGTAACTACCGTTTAGATAAACAAGTCGGCAAGATGTTTAAAACAGTCGGCCAATGTTGGTTTTTCAAACCAACCTAAACCCTAACACTACACGTGAACATGTAAGCTGTGGCTCCAACTGGTATCAGGACTTTTGTACCCTAGACTATTCATTTCCTAGACTATAGTATTCGTTCCCACAATGGACTATTATAATGTTGGCCATTCGTTCCAAGAACAAAAAGTCCCTCTGGACTATTCGTTCCACGGACCTGTGCTAATGAGGAGAGACCACGGTTGTAGTGATGTCACTTTAGTCTCTCTTTCACATCGGCGACCACGACACACGCTGCACGAAACACATCCTGTCTGTCCAGCCGTCATCAAGCTTCTCCCCTCAGATGGATTCGTTCCTGCTGCTGTTGCTGCTGCCCAAAGGAATAGTGGCGCTGGCGGCGCTGGCCGGCTCACTATTCCTACAATTAACTCAGAGGCCACGCCCACTACTGACCATTCGTTCCTTCCCAATCGAGTGCGACATATCATTACTAATAGCTTACCACCACAATCGACTTCACAGGCAAATGCACAATCTTTACCACTGAGAAGACTTAGTGACTACCATTTAGATAAACAAGTCGGCAAGATGTTTACAGGAGTCGGCCAATGTTGGTTTTTTCACACCAACCTAACACTAACACTACATGTGAACATGTAAGCTGCAGGACTTTTGTACCCACGACTATTCATTTCCTAAACTATTCATTCCCATAATGGACTATTATATTCTTGGGCCATTCATTCCCAAGAACGAAAAGTTCCCTCTGGACTATTCGTTCCATGGACCAATTGACCAATCAAGTGTGGCATAAGTAACAAAACAACAAAACAACACACGTAACTTTTTAGTGCTGCCTGACTTTTCTAAAAACTTGTCGTAGTCTATCGCTGACAAAAATAATCGGGGACGTATGCTGGTGTCTGGTTGTTAAATTTTACAGTGCGTTCAGGTTTCTGAAATCGCTTCGTTTTTATAACTACAGAAACAGACTGCCTCAGTCATCTTGGACACAGTCTTGAACGCTGCCAAACATTTCTTTGACGTCTGCCAAAGATGTACAAAGAAGGTGTTTTTCACTGACGAGAAAAACTTTTATCTCAAGCCTTCTGTGAACAACCGTGTTTGGACTGTTGGTTGAGACTTGTCATTATTGAAGTGTTATGTTTATTACGTGTCAACCGTTGATAACATCTTGATTCTTGCGCTGTGACGAAACACCGCACCGCACTACTAGCAGACGCGAACGGCGAGTAATTGGACGTTTCGGCCCTTCGTCAGTTCGCCCCATTGGACGTATTCAACGTTTCCTCAATGTTTCCTAGTTATTCAGTTAAAACCTAAGCATTGTATTTCGGCGTGGTGCGCGCAATCGCGCGCGATGGCATGGTGCTGTGTTTCGTCACACCCAGATTATTGAGATTTTGGTGATGTTGCCTTTCAAAAAATTTGAGAAACTTGCTCTCTCTCTTTGAACGCCCATAGCTTTGTGTATGCCTTTGAACGCCCAGTGCTCCAGTTTCCCACTCGCACCTTTTAGTGGGTAACGTGTTTCCAACAAAATAGACCTCATGATTACGGGAAATACGAGTTCGTGATCCCAACAGAATGCGGCATTATACCAGGTCCATATAAAACACGCATCGGCGCACATCGGCATATCTAGGTTCATACAGAGGCGGGTTGGTTGTTAGCTTCGCTATGTCATATGGCAACCAACGACGGCGGAAATATGGCTAAATAAGCTGAAATTGCTGGCATTGGGTCTAATACTTTACAAATTAAAATCCAATATATCGATCTGCAGAGTAAAAGCGCCGATGTGTCGATGTGGGCAGTGGATAAAATGCAGAATTGCGGAATGCGGAAAGTAAAATGTGGAATCAAAAATGCAGAATGACACTGATTGGTCGAGGCGACAAACCAGGTGACCGCTGTCCTTCCGCAGATTACCAGACCAATCTCTCAGACAGCAATGCGGTAAAATGCAGACCAGCAGTGCGGAAAATGCTATCAAGTTATCAATTCGTTTTTTGACCAATGACCATGAACGCAATCTAGAGTATTTAGCAAATGTTTATTGTATGCTGTACAGTTAATTTGGTTTGCTAATAAATGGACTGGTGCGTATGCTTGGCAGCATATATGC
>Ga0056114_1001409_pt1 | contig 10902 bp, 4 predicted proteins | sample WorMetHERISLAND1_FD_77005 | JGI IMG/M metagenome (GOLD analysis project Ga0056114, IMG submission 77005) | Marine gutless worms symbiont microbial communities from Max Planck institute for Marine Microbiology, Germany - Olavius loisae HERON... ...
AGGCCTATCTCTGGAATACGTTATATGATCCATGATCATGAGAGCAGCTTTGCAGGAATATGGGAGAGAATAATGCGCGAGGAGTAATTAGATTGGTCACAATCTAAAATATTTCTTGTTATTATTGGTATTACGGCCGGGATGCGAAGCCCGGACCTGTCGGCCCGAAAGCCACTCAGCCTCATAAACAAACGGACAGAGAGAGAGAGAAACAGACTATGATATGGGCGTATGATAGGCTATAAGTGAAGTCATACAGTTGAGACTGGCGACACTGGCTCAAGCAATGATCCAACTATTCAACAGTATGTACGGAACAGAGATTCCAACAGCAAAAAACCACAGAAACACGGCAAAATCTGTTGCAGTAAAACTAATCGATCGACGTTCAAGTCAAAGTCCGCAAAAAAACGAGCGGTGTTGTGTCAGCGCGCTGAGAAAACATGTGAACGAACGTTCTAAACAACAATACGCAGCGTCAACGAGCAATCTGCAGACATCATGTACATGTCGAGAAATGGATTCACTTGGTCAGAATTAGCACAAAACTGATGAACTAAACCAAACATTCACTACCTTAACGTTTCGGTCTATGTCAGAGACTTTCATCATTAACTTCTTCTGATGACAGTCTCGGCCAGAGACTGAAACGTCAACATAACAAATGTTTGGTTTGATTAAAAGGAGTTCTTTCTTGTTTACTCTGTACACTTGTAACTGCTACGAGATGTTTTAATATCATACTGTAATTAGTTAATTATTAATAAATAAATGCCTAACAGTCACTAATCAGCAATAATTATACAATCATTACTACTAACATAAGAAGCAAACACAACATTACAATTGTAATAAATTCACAGATACAAAAATAAATAAAAACAACAAAGAATAAATAATACAATATATAAACAAACCAGATGTGGGTGTACGTTGAATATTCTAGCTCTGCTATCAGTTTACACATCAAAATAAAATTCTTTCATCTTTGCATCACAGTAAACATAGCAAGCGCAGTTAACAATGACAACAGTGCAAAAAATCACCACATTCGCACTCGCAAATAATGACAACTTCTAAACTATGAGAGAAAACGTATGCAACTGATAACAAGAAAGCCGTGCTGTCGCAAAGAAACCACGTGGTGCAGCGTCTTTTTGCCTGCACCCAATAACTCTTACACTGTTATTTACGCCAGTCACTTTGTAGCTATTAATAGTACTGTCTATACTTGAACTCGAACCTGACTATGAAAATAAGTCATAAATGGCTTATCTACACGACGTCTATTCCACCTGGAAGTTTGGGACAATCCCCTGAGCAGACTGGTGCTTCTTTGGCAGGCAGTAGCGAAGACCCTAGGCTATTTATTGTCAGAAAATTCCAAACTATATGAATATCAGGATACACCAACGTCACAGATGGACGTACAACATAGCATAGTATAACAGCGCACTGCAGAGCGTCGTGCTGCAAAAATCCAAACTAATGGCTTTTTATAGTAACAGAATTAGTCTGCAGGAAACAGAGGCTACAGAATGAATACTTAATTCTCATGGTGGAAAAGTAAGCTAATAACTGGATATGATCCTCGAAGCATCGGAAGACTTTCAGGAAGACATTTGAGACAGCACCTCGAGCAGAAAAATAAAACAAGAATATTTTGAATAATTTTATGTCAATGCATAGACAATAATACAATAAGGCGCAGCACAAGACAGCAATAACGACTGGGTAGAAATGAATTAGACCAGTTCAGCATGAAGCAGCCCAGGCTGTTAGACAGACCACCCACGATGCTCTGACAGACCACACATCAAGGTAGTATAGTAAGTAAGTAGATTTATATAGCGCATAATGTGCAATACCTCTAATGCGCTGTATGCACTAGTACTCAGCAAACAAACGAGTTTTAAGTAACTGTCTGAAACTGTTCGCAGTTAACAACAGTTCACGCAGTTCGTCGCACAGGCAATGCCAGGCAGCCAAACCCGCGACAGAAAAAAAGCCCGAAGACCATATGTGGAGAGATTGTGTCGAGGGACGAGTAGTTGACGACGACTGGCAGAACGCAGACGACGCCGTGAGTGTACAAACTTCACTGTTCTGTATGGCACAGTAATGACTAGTTCACGCTAAAAGTGGTTTACACGCAGAGTATGTGGAGTTTGTCTGTAACGACATCTGGCAGAGACAAAGTTGTCTCACTGGCGGGCAACCAACAATGATGCAGAGAGACACTAGAGTCTCTTGACTCAACGAGTCTCTACGGTACTTGACTTGGCCTGTGAGCCGGTCGCATCTTTACGAGGCGCAGCTGTAGCTGTAGCGGTAGATGGCTTCTGGTTCTTGCGAGCGTTCTGCTGTGACGTGGACTGCTTGGCCTGTAGACGCGCCTCACGGTGCTTCCTGCGCAACCACCTGCAACGCACCCGATAACATCTCTCACCTCACTGGCAGCTTAAACAAACACCCACGATGACGTCTCTCAATTTCACATTTTATTAGCAACCGAACTTCAATTAAAACGCCAGATGTTGAAAAACAGCCATAAGGATTGGCGATTGGCGTCATCGCAGTCCAGAAGAGATGCATGGAATGTATGGAGAGGTTCATAGCCCATCCACATTGATATGTACAGACACTCTACAAAAATATGGGACGAGCTCGTCTCCCATAAAAATGCCTCCTGGGCCACACAGCAGCTGAGGTCCTGCTCAACACAGAACACAGTATGCATCAGTCAGCGCCAGTCACAGCTTCAAGAATTTGACCGTTTGTTTATTTATTTATTACACACACGACAGCAGTATAAAATGATTAATAACATACAATATACACAAACATTGCATATGCAACGAATAAACACAGAAGACGATAAAAGCCACAATCTCCCTGCCACAATATCCACAGAATAATTCAATAAAACCAAAATAATTCCTTAATGGTACGTCTACTGTTATCTGATCCCGACCTGATCTGCCTGGACACTGGAGTTACCTGTAGAACTTGACAAGGAAAACTCCTTCAACTGGTTAACGTTAGTGCGTTACTGTATGACATTCATACTTCTTGAAGGCTCTTTCGGCTTCCCTCTTCGACCTTTTCTTGGTGTCTGTCGTCTGTGCCTCTTTCTCGCGCTCCTGTTCGCTCTGTGCTGCTTTCTTCTGTTGCTCACGTTTCACCTTGAGCCACTCGTCAAACGCGCTCTTCGCCTCGTCCTGCAAGATCACACCTCAGCACATTTACTAGACTATCTAGTCAGCGGTCAGCATCAGCAATAAATGACGACGGTGGGTGTAGACACAATAGCAGCCTGCACCAACAGACATTCATTCATTTCTTTAAAATCAACAAATGACAAAACGCATTGCTGTTACATCAGTTAAAGTAGTTATATATTACAAATAATTTAGTTAAGTTAGTTAAGGTTTTCGTTTTGTTTTCTTATGGTACCATTTTTGGTAAATAAAGATAAATATATGAACACAGAGATAAAAGTTAAGTAACAATTTTTGTGCAATAAATGCCTGATGAAGTAGTTGCCGTCGGTGAGGTGGCCTGTGCGTGCTGGTAATTGTCTGTTATGTGTTGATGTACAGTGGAGGTTGTAGTGTTGTGATGCTGTGGTGGATGGTGGGAGAAGGTAGTGTAGTGAATGTCCAGTGTTACTACAGAGTTTGTGAAACAGCCGGTCATCACAATCCTCCAGAAGTTCATTGAACGTAGGAAGATCTGGGTGACAGTAGTTCACAAAGTAAGTCAGTTGGCTCTGTCTGAGGGTTGACGGCTGCTGTGCGCTCAGTTTGCATTCATCGCTAAACCGAGTGAACTCTCGGAATGGCCTAGCCATGATGTCAGCACTACAAACGTTAGTATTTACGTTATTATTTTATTATTACAATTATTATAACTACTATAAATATCCATATGCGTGACACTCAGGAATTCTGGCAACCGATATATCTCTTTGACTGGATGAACCTACGTACGTAATAAAAATTTGACGACTGGCATGCAACAAGTTGACTGGGATGATCTTGTCTCAGCACATTGACTTAGCCCGTGGACGCGTGATCTGCTAATATAAGCCATCACTTAAAACACAAGCTAAGTTGCCCGAATAGTCCATTGGCTAAACAATTGGGAATTAGCCTACTGGAAAGGAAATTTATAGGTAGCCTATAATTCTTTCGTTAGCTGTTGGTTCCTCAAAGGAATTGAGGGGAATTATGTATTAGTTCCAGGTGTTAGTTATAGTTACTGCTTACTGCTGTCAAGAAAACATAGCTAAAGCAGGGTGCAAGATTACGAGGGAGAGCCCTTGGGCCCTCCCTCGTAATCTTGCACCCTGCTTTAGCTATGTTTTCTGGACATCAGTAAGCAGTAACTATAACTAACACCTGGAACTAATAGATAATTCCCTGGTGGGAGCTCATCCCCCACTACTTTCTCACCCCTTTGCTTAATATCTAATTTTCAGCTACTCAGGGGTTGACATAGCTGCCTTGCTCGTAGTTCTGTCTACGATCTTTAAAAATTAGACTAAAAGTGCCACTAACAGACATCACTCAGGTGTGGAGGGAAATCGTATACTCACTCTCCATACCACACCACTTCTGGTTGCTGGCGACGCAGGCCTCCTGCTATGTTTTGACAACTAACACATGGGACTAAAGTGCTCTCTAATCAAAACACAGATAACACTGAGATGTAGCCAAGTTTACGTTTCCATCGTTTGTTCTGTCTGTCAGCAGGATTACTTGAAAAGTTGTACCATGGATTTCAATAAAATTTAAAAAACGGCAAGTGTGTGCTACCAGGAACAACAAATCAGATGTTTTCCAGATCCAGATCACAACAAATTGGAATGTCAATCTGGGCCATGAATTGTTTTAGTCCGTTCTGAAGCTATAAGTTTTTCCCCAGGACATCTGTTAGCATGATTATCGCGTTTAACCTTTGACGCCCACTGTTGCTATATGGGTACAGCCAGAGCGGGTTAAGCCGTCATATGTAATATTTGACATCCAGGCACTCTGACGCTCAGCCGTAAGCGTCAGAGTGTCTGGATGTCAAAAATTACAAATGACGGCTTGCCCAGGTCTGGCACAAGATGCTTTATACATGTAGCTGTACCAAAATGGCAACAGTGGGCGTCAAAGGGTTATGCTCGCCAAATGGTGCCTCTATGATGGTGTGGTCTGCCAAACCTTGTTCTTGTTGTTCTTCACCCGTTCCTCTCTCATCTCCTGGATGCGTTCTCGTCTCCGCTGAGCTGCGTCGATGCGTTTCCTCCTCAGCCAAGCATCGAACGCATCGTCACACTCCTGCCTCTTCTTCTCCTCTCTCTCCCGTTGCTGCTGCTCGTCCATCAGAGCCTTCTCCGCCCGCCGCGCCTGCTGCCTCTCAAGCTGTCTCTTCTGGTCCTCCGTCAGCCGATGGGTAGAGTTGTAGTCCATCGAGCGTCGACGCGACTCGGGCACGGTGAAGGCCGACTTGCTCCGAGGCATCGGCGGCTGGGCGGCCGACCGGTGGCTCGAAGTTCGACTGCGCGTGCTCCCGCTGCCCGTCTTCACCGACAGAGAGCTGATCCGCAGAGCCGCTTCCGACGAACTGGAAGAAGACCGACTTCTAACTTCGTTCTCGGCCATGACGTCGTCCACGTTGACGACGCGAAACTTGCCGTCGCGTTCCAACAGCATCTGATCTCCGCCGCCATCATCGAAGTCGTCTTCGAACGGTACTTGACCTTGACCACTGAGGTTGGACGTCGGGGTTGGTCCACTACCACTATCTGGCTCAGCCTTCACTTCAGCTCCTTCATCAGGCGGAGTTACTCCAACTTCGCTGCCGGTCTCACCCTTGTCCAGTTCAACCACCGGTTCACCGTGAAGTGACTGCGAAGTCCCACTTCTCAGAGTGGTAACCTCATTGCCCAGTGCGTCAGCCTGCCCACTCTCTGCTCCCTCAACATCTGCCTCTCCGCTGACGTCCGGCGGTGCAGCGTCACAGTCTGGAATACCGTCTTCATCTACATCAAGTTGAGCTGGTTGTTCGACATCATTGCAGTTGACCGACTTCGAATATACACTGTCATCAACCAGCTGAAATGAAGTCTCAGACGTCTCCTTGATGAACACATTACTATCCACACCTTGTACGTTGTCGTCTTCAGCTGAACGCACCACACATGACCATATATGGCAATTTTCCAGCATTACCTGGTTAAAATGTTTGATCACATGAGAATCTTGGATACTGATGGCACTCTGCCTTTCAGGAAAACAGCACCACACTCACGCACGCTGATAGCCACGTGTATAATCCTAAATTAGAAATTTACCACTATGACAATCAGAGAGTTGTGCCACAGATTTTTACAGTTCAAAAGACTTTATGCAGGGTGCCAACTGAAAGTCTTCAATCGCTTGCCAAACTCTTTCTCAAATAATGATAAATCTCAGAACAAGGGTGACACTGCCTGCACTCTTCTTCATTTTTTTCCAATTAAAAAAACCAAAATATCCATCTGATTAGACACTTCTTCTCACTATTATTGTCAACTTTCAGACAGACAGACAAACTTTGGTAACACATGCTGCACCTGCAGAAACTGTGCCACACTTTAAACACAACAACGTGAACTTACGGGGACAACTGTCGACGTCAAAAGAATGATGAAGACTGGATGATGGTGGAGACAATTCATCCTTGTTTACAGACACAATCTGAACAGTAAAACAATAACAATCAACATGACGAACTGTTTCAACACAACTTATATGCTGAATCAGAAACGCATTTGTCATCGTTATCACAGAACGGTAGAGGACCATAGAGTCACCCCAGTATGACCATGCCATATGGCATTCAACCACAGGTCTGTTTAGTAGGCAGGTGGTGATGGTCCTGATGGAGCTCATTGATCCAGCAATTACACAGATGACCTGGATGATGGACACAGTCAGAAGTTGGCTGCCTGCATGTTGATAAATCGACTTATATCTTCAGAGCTTGGAGTGCTGGGATAGTGAGTGACATTGTTGTTATTTGTCCGAACATGGCGTTGTGCCATTTCTGATAGGGACCTGCGAAGCTTCGTGATTCGATTCGATTTTGAATCGTACGTCCGAATCGAGATTCGATTCGTATTGATGGTCCGATTCGAAATTTTCGAATCGTCCGCGTTGTCAATCGTCATTCGTAAAAAAACGATTGGTGGTGGTTAAATTTGCGTTTAAAGTCGACTTTGGGAGTAAAATAAGCGTACAACAGGAAATTGTGTGACACGTTTTATGACTGAATTGAAATAAACAAGTACTCAGTTCGGAGTTCCGTAGTCCGTACGTACATCACTCTCGTTCGTCACACACGTTCACAATGCTAGTCGTCAACACACTATAGGCCTGTAACAGGCTGTACGGTACGCCTGCAGTCCGTTAGGCTGTGTTACGGCTATGCGTGGTATACGGCTATTCGATTCAAAGATTCGATTCGAAAACGAATCGGACGGCCGATTCGATTCGAGATTCGATTCGAACGAAAAAAACGATTCGCAGGTCCCTAATTTCTGAATACTTTCATAAGAGAACAAAGCCGAAATGGGTGTAACTTCGTCATTACATATGTAAATGTATTGTCAATATCATATTAAAATTAATTTGAATATATGTTACTACAAGCAAAACAATACATCACAGTTCTAAGGCAAAAAGTGGAAAATTTATTGAAACACAGGCACCTGATTAAAATAGGTCATATTTTAAAAATTATTTCTAACTTGTTAGTCACAACTATAATGTAAGCCTTTTCATCTCATGCTAAGTATATCTATATAAATGCTTGGAGATCTGCTGGACTATGCCTACATTATAAAATCACTGAACATAGTTTTCACACCGACATATAGTGAGTATAACAGCAGGTGACACTTCAGTCATCAATGTTAACTAACCAGATAACGTGTAACTATAGCTGTGCTAGTTATGATAATTCTGCCAGGTGAAAAATATGGAAAGAAAGCATGATGCACAGAACCTGGTCATCACTTGCACTGGCAGACATGCTGCTTGATTCTGTGGTATATTACTAGAGATTAGCAAACTGAACACATCAACGTTTCATGACAAACTTGACGATTATTCCCAGTTTAGTGACTAGCTTCTTCTTTCATTCAGACATCTAAAGTGGAAAGACATCTAAACAATTCAATCAACACATCACCATATCACATCATACTGACACTGAACGGAGTTGTTGCCTTAATGAACCTTGAATGAAAATCAATTACTGAGCATGCATCATAATCACAATCATACTCATACAGCATGTCTGCTTACATTATAAAAATAATGATCAGTACGTAAGTAATAACTCGAGTGTTATTCGGAGCAAACGTTTTTTACAGTTTCTGTACTATTGCCACATTTTTATGCAACGGAAGTTTTTTTTATTTTTACGACATTTCTATGATAAAAAGATTGTCAGCAAAAGTATTCAACCAGAAGCCATTTTGAGTGACATCATTTTGCTAGTTTACTATGATGATTTTTCTGGTTTTTTCAATAACATGAAGTACCGGGTAGCATAATTTGTAGGCCACCTTATATGCTACAGTGTTTCACACATGTGCAGGTTTTTGTAGAAATTCAATGTTTAACGCTGAATTGTCTCTGTACCTAGCCACAACAGTGTTGCACTGAAGCTCACATTATGGTCTAGCCTAACGGGCGTCCAATAATAGATTGCAGTTAATGTCTTTTACCACACTTTTTGAACGAATATGTCCAAGTTTTTTATGCTTTTAACGTTTTTATTTTTCTCAACGACATGGGGATAGGAGTACACCTACAAAACACAGGCTAGAGCTATTTTTAGTAACATCTTTGCAATAACACTAGTTATTTGTGCTAAAATGTACCACAGAAACTGCTTAGCTGTTACTAACTTGTGAGACTCACTGATGAGAGCTGAGGTGATTACTAAATTATAATATAATTGAGAAAATCCTCAAATCCACCAGCCAACAGTTTAGGCGCTGGTGGCCTGGACATTTTTCAGGCATGCATACTTGACAGTGGCTGAGTTCATCTTTCGATTAGAAAAAAGATTAGAACTTTTCTAATCCACATTTCTTAATCTGAATGCCGCTAAGAACCGAGTCGGATTAAGTTGGCGATTAGAAAAGTTCTTATCTTATTTCTTATCTGAAATAACTAAGCTTATTTATTATTATTTCATGCGCCATACGCCATTCTGTGACCAGAAGAAAGTATGCAGCGGCGTTATCACACTGAAGCAAATAAAAGTCATTTTTGTTGCTAACGCAACCTTCTCTATTTCTATTTTGCCTTCGCCCAATCGCCGCCGCTGGCCTGGGCCGTCAGGCGAGCTGCAAGCCTCCGGCGTAATCACACAAGAACGCATAGTACACTACAGCACCTGTAAATCTTTATTCACTCGTACCATTATATTATTGTAGATTAGAATATATCGTCTGGTGTAAACTGGTGATATATAATTTCACAATTCATTTTGTGTGTTAAGTGTACTGATGATTATTTCTTGTTTTATCTTCAAATGAATTGTTTTTGTATTGTATGCTATCGTTTTCGTTTATCTAATCACTGTTCACTGCGATCCGCTGGCAGGCTGGCCACTTGTCGCCAGACGCCAGAATCGTTAATCGAAAAGTGAACTGAAAACTTCTAAGAAAATTTCTTATCCCTAGGGATTAAGTAGAAACGTCTATTCATTTGCATGGAAGCTGGTTGGTGTTAATCAGAAATGTTCGGATTAAGTTTGGTGTTATCTTGCATTTCGTGTTATCTTTTTGCTTATCTTATAGATAATCGGAAATGTTGGCAGTTAACACCAAAGTTAACACCGATTATATCGCGAGTTCATGTTGAGGATTAACTGTATTTATTCTTAGAAAAAGTGTTAACTTTAGTGTTATCCTTTCTTCTTAGCGAAAGATGAACTCAACCACTGTTTCATTGTTCGTGCATACCTGTTGGCAGTAGGCTGACAGCTAGTTTGCAGGCTTCCACGTGGTGCTTTCCAGCCATGTGTCACACACGTATGAAGCCAGCTGCGTGACGGCAACTGAATCATATTGATTTGTTGGAATTTATAAAAAATAACTCAATCATATCTTCCCTTAATGTTAGTTCAATCCCGTCCGCAAGTTGACCAGTCCGCGAGTTGGTTATCCATGAGTTAGTTTGGTGGTTTGTCCACGAACTCCTAACCGGTTACCAGTAGCACTGTTCTACAGTTACGCTGAAGTCGGCCGCAAAAACGCGAGCTGCCCGACGTGCCCGTAACATGCACCATTTTACAGTCAATTCGCCTCACTAACAAACTCGCAAGTGACTGGTTACCCATTGCTCAGGCCGACGCTCGTCTGCAGGAGGGGGTGCTATCGCTGCGGACCCATAACTAGGTCGCCTGCGTTGGCTGCATAGTTTAGCATGACCCAAGTGAGACGACGTTTTGTCTAATAGCAGTCTATTAACACTGAAATGAAATTACACAAAACCGGAACAGCATGCCTGCGTGGTCATAGTGATGATGCGTGGTTAAAACAGTGGTAAGACTCCCTCCTTCATCAGCAATGCGCTTCAATAACTTCTCCGGTTCCACAGGATCCACCACCGCACATACTTTGGTCTTTTGGTCGACCAAAATGTACATGTAGTTGTCCGACAAAGCGCGTACTGGAATCACTTGCATTCTCGTTAGTGACGTAACAACTCCAGAGGATAACAGACGACACGCTGTCAACACAGTATACCGGCGTCTAAATGTCTTGACTTTCGCAGACAACCCGAAAACACCGCATAAAATTTTCAACAACATGGTGGAGCCTAGAATATATATATATATATATATATA
>Ga0056114_1001410_pt1 | contig 10901 bp, 6 predicted proteins | sample WorMetHERISLAND1_FD_77005 | JGI IMG/M metagenome (GOLD analysis project Ga0056114, IMG submission 77005) | Marine gutless worms symbiont microbial communities from Max Planck institute for Marine Microbiology, Germany - Olavius loisae HERON... ...
CGTAAATAACCACTGTGGATATTACAGCAGAAATAAGGTTGAGTAACAGTAGATGAGGTCTGTTGTGTTTTCTTTACTTTTTTGAAAACAATCACAATTATTTCAATTGTTCACTGCTAGTTTATTTGCAACTGCTTAATTTTAATTAACTAAGTTGAATTACAATAACTATAATAGCTGGTAATTTTGATCGCGCGAAAAATCCGCATCCGCATCCAAATCCAACGGATTTTGCACATGAAATCCGCATCCGACGGATGCGGATATTGCCGGGCTCCGTCACATCCCTATTCACAGCATGCATCACAAATGACAAAACAATTACGTCAAATATGCCCAAATTATAAAAATACATACTCATACAAACTGTAAACTAAATTAAAATGGTTTACGTCATCACAACTAAACAGTGCCCACCAACAGTCTGAACATAGCACTGGCAGATCCAGAGGGCAATCTGGTCATGGCCCTTTCACAGTTTTACCCCCCCCCCATTCCAATCAGACAGCCTCGTCACCAGATGATTTAGACACGTCAGATTCATTATTCCCAGAGGCAGTTTACAATGTAGTAGGATTCTTGTCAGTAGTGGATCTGTTGAGCTAATGTTTTCAGACAAATTCTTGAAATTGACGGTCCGTGAGTGTACCAGTACATGTTATGCACTTTTCCTTAATTGCACAGATCCGAAAGTGACCATTAAACAAACGAAATTGACTCATAGTCAATCGATACAATGGGATATCTGCCCTAAGTGTTTCTATCGGGAGCCGGCAACTCCGGTCAATAGTTGTCCCAATAAACCAACAGAATTCCGAAACCAATGCTTTTACATATAAAAAAACTCACAAATAATTCAACATATCTGTATGGAAAGCCAAGTTCCATAAGCAGAAGAGTTGGCTACTGTCATTCAACACAATATGGAACTGTATTTTCCAGTCAAGACTAATTTGACAGGTGAAGACAACCTGTTTCATAAGAAGTGCAGCAGGTCTCTAAGTGCCTTTAGATACATCTGTGTGGCAATGGATATACTTCTAAATGGATAATACATGCAATATACTAAACTGTTAAACTTTAGTCATTCATAGCAGATAGCGTGCCTAATGGCCTATGCCCATATCGTCCACACAACAAAGATATAACATTTCGTCCCAACTATTTGCATATTTTACTCAATGCGGATGTTCCGCGTTAATTGTTCTTATTCCACTACCACACCAGTTCTCAGCACGCGTCCACATACAACAGAACGCACCTGAGATAGCGTGACGATATAACAATATATTATCAACGATGCGTACAAAATTACTACGCAAAGTGCAGGAAGTCTTGCCGATGGTAACACATCACCAAGTCAAGCTGAGTATCAACGGAATGCTTCGGCCAAAGATTGGTGTCAAGGAACTTTGGTTGTCATCTCTGCTGCACGTGATGCTATCAACGATGACTGTTCAGCAGCATACGTAACTTCTGACCTCGACCAATGCCGTTAACCTGCTGAGACTGTCTGACCTCAATGTCACGACACGGTTGATCTTGACTTGACGGCGTGGCACCAGCTTCCGTATCGGTAAGACTGCGACTGTCACTCTGACAAGGACTCACTTGAGATGAGTTGATTGACGACGAACGACTGCTGCATGCAGGAATGGTTGTGTCACAGTAGACGCCTGGCAGCGGTGTATCGATCTCTGTAGAGTGTACGACGGCACCGTCTGACACAGAATAACTGAACGTCTCCGTCTCTTGAACACTGCTGGCGGCAACGGCGGCAGAACTAAGACATGATCCGTGTTGTCTGTCAACGCTCTCTGAAGTAGATTGATCCACGATTCCGCACTCATCCGCATCAGTACGCCAAGTCACCTCGGCTGATCTAACGTCAGAAGTACGCACTCCGTACAAATCTGTGACATGATTAAGACTCAAGATGCATCTGTCTGCTGCGGTCTGTCGTTTGACGGACGACTGGGCAGCGTTACAGTAGTCAAGTGTCTGCTGTCTGTTTTTCTCGTCGTCTCGACGCTGCGGTTTCTTAACGAGCTTTGCGTTCTCGTGACCCGCGGCAACAAACACAAGATCATTCGAGACACCGACACTGGCATTGTTCCGCTTCTGACTGGTGGGTGGTGATCGATCTGACACCTGGCCGAGCGGACGTGACGTCAGCGGCTCATCATGACTATCATCGCCTGACTCCAGTTGTCCGTTTGTTCCATTCAAAAGCTCTGAACCATCAGAAATGATTCTCGGAGCATCTCTGTTAGAGGCGGGGATTGCAGTATAACTCTGATGTGTCGCGGCTGTGTCGAGCCGTAATGATTCGGTGGTTAAACGACGCTGTTCCGCTGACAACACACTGACGTCGTCACAGTTTCCATTCACGTGTCGCGTTCTGTCGGCGACATCACTGCTGTCGCCGTGACGTCGACCGCTGCCAACAGAGATGTTGATCGGCAGTGGTTCTATCAACGGTGCACTGTTGATCAAGTTCTCCGTGCGACGACGACTCTCTGCCGCACTGACCGACAACTGCAGGAACTCTTTTGGCAGATAATACTGCTTACTCTACACACCACACACACGTCTCTATGTAGGCGTGTACGTATGAATATGCATAAGCATAATCACACCGTAACAGGCTGATGTATCTGGATGAAAACATGACACTCACATTCACTGAAACACCACAAGAACTCTGTCGTTGATCAATATTTGCCATAACGTGTCACACATACACACACATAATGGTTAATTTACAGCTTTCTTTGCTTTCATGATTTTGACAAATGTGCACGTTTGGTTTACTGTAAAAAACCTTATATTTCTCTGCCTTTAAAATAAATTCAGCAATTTTGCCCATTACTTTATTTCTGTGGCTTTTATCTTCACAATTTCAAACCTCCAGAACAGCAAAATGACTACAGTCTATCGAACATCGTTCAGCAACTAAAAGTCCTCAATAACGCTGATTTTTCTCTGCCGGTGATGTGCACAAAACTATCTGGAAGGCAATTGATATGAGGTGCGGTAACTGCTACATAGTTTAACAGTGGCAGTGTGGGCGATGCTAGAACCGTCGCTGAATCAAAGACATCAGAAAGCCAACTGAATATCAACGTTAAACATCCTAAGATAAACCCAGCATCAGATGAGCGAGTACTTAAATAGAGTGAGTGAATCAAGCTGATTGGCTGTGACCTGTAGTCGACTCAGTGTGGAGGCGTCGGCGTCACGGTGTAGACTAAGGTAGACATCAACGCCGTCGATGAAGTCCGTCAACATCTTCTCCAGCAGTCGTACACGCAATTCCAGCAGGTACATCACCCGGACGACAGCCATCCGCTGGATCCACCCGCACGCCGGCCGCTCCATCCACACCTTGTCATTCTTCTACAATGCCAGATCGGCTCGTCACTAATCGGTTCGTCACTGGACTGACATCAATATCATGCAAAAAACATCGGACACAAATCCACAGACTACTTCAAGCCAAGTGCATGGACTTCACCATCAGAACCAACAAACTCGATGCAGAACAACAGTGGTGTGCACTATTGCCTAGCTAGCAATTACTTACTAGCTTCCTTTCACCTTTCTTGTTGGTATCTGTTGAAACATAAGGCCTCAATACAGCATAGCCACTTAGCACTGTACAGGGCGACACTCCTTGCCTGACCCCATGATCTCCATCCTAGGGTTCTCTTTCTCCACAGTCATCCTCCATGCTGTCCTGATACTTAATTATTGAACTAAAATACTCACACGTTCGCGATCCACTTACTGATATAACGGTTCATAAGTAATTCGACTATTTAACCACGCTGTTGTTGACTCACGTGACACAGCAAAACGTCTGACAGATCCGGCTTGGCCATCGTAAACTGCCTGAGTCCAATGTTCATTCAACAAGTGAAACTATGTTATCACATCTATATCTCAATATAATTCATCACAAAAGTACTCACTAGACAAATAGTACTCACAAGACAAGAGTGACAAAAAATCTAGGACTTTTCCACGACTCCCATCAAAAAATTTTCCAGGACCTGTTCAGAGGCCGCAAATGTTCGAATATAAAGAAAAAAAACAATATTTACTCTCCAACTGCAATACCCGGAGGCAATGTGTATGGATTGCCGAAGGTGGCAAAATTCATCAACATTCCACACTGTATTTAAGTAAGCAAGAGTTAGCACAAACTGGGTGCTACACTATTGCTGTTTGCTTTCCATTTGAACCACATGACTTTCAAGGATATTTTTTCTAGACTTTCCAGGACCAAATGGTGTTCCAGGACTTTCAAGGTCCTGGAATTTTCAAGCAAAAAAAATCCGAAGAGTACTCACAAGTCTGTTCTGCTCGTAGGCCTCCTGGCAGTAAGTTTGCTCGATGGAAACGTTCAGGTGCTTCATGACACACATTGTCTGTGAACAAACGTCTTTTGGAAACCGACCGTGGTTGAGAACTCGGTAAACGATGACATCGGCAACCTGTACAGTTCAGACATTACCTGCCGTGAAGACCAGCATGTCGACGCACACAAGACACAGTGACGACGACGATGTAAACTGAAACACAGAGCCGTGACACAACAAATGCACTCTATGGCACACCTTGTGTCAGAAACCAATGAGCCAGATACAGATTTATTAAAATACAGCTGTAAAATACAATCCATCAAAAATCCAGAATTAGTTGGATATTACACACGTCTGGTAAAACTTCAACATCTGTCCATTCTAACAATAAATATTTGTTGACAAGTGAAAGGAACATGTGTGAATTTCTTCACTGTACAGCTATCAAAGCATGTTTTATAACCCTTTGACGCCCACTGTTGCCATGACCGGGTTAAACCATCATTTGTAATTTTTGACATCCGGGCACTCTGACGCTCAGGGCTGAACATCAGGTAGTGCCCGGATGTCAAAAATTACAAATGACGGCTTAACCCGGTCTGGCACAGGATGCTATATAGCTGTACCAATATGGCAACAGTGGGCGTCAAAGAGTTGAACATTTGTTGTTAAAACACTGACATCAGCAGCTGACCTGAGTGTCAAAGACGTTGACGAGCGACGTGTTATACTGGTGATGTAGTAAGTCGGAGATTGCTCGACAATCATGAACCACCTTCAACCACAGTTGACAACGACACTTGTCAAGTCACAGCATGCTACGAGAAACTGACACTACCGGGACAGGGACAGAGCTCACAATGTAAGACAGACACACAATGTCGTGTCGGACCACGCTAACCAACAATATAGTCGACGGTCCAACTGCTGGTTTTACGTCATGTGTCGATTCAAACGACGATATTACTAGAGCGACAGTGAGCGTGTGTGCTAATTAACAGTCTAGTCTCCGAAAGAACAATGAACACTCATGACGAAATTCCACACCATTATCAGCACTTTCTTTAGTTTTGAAACCGGAAACTGAAAGCCATAGCCAGGGTCAAGTTCAGAATTAGTGAATCAACTTATACTAATAACAATAAAAACAATGCAATTATCTTAATATAATAATAATAGAGATCCCAACAGTCAAAATAACTGAAGCAGTCAACATGGCACAGAACAGAAGACTTCAGAGACTGTTGGCTACGTGGTAGTGCTATGTTCTCCCGACACAATGACGATGACAAACCTTCTGAAGTCGTGTCGACTGCATCACATCCCTCAGTCCAGCACTGAACGCAGCGTCGCCGCCGAGTGACATGATGTCAAACAGAAACACACGATCCACCGTCGCGATCTGACGACACACCAGCACGACTCAACACATACAGTGTGGAGACGGTCTTCCTAGCCAGTTTGTGACTACAGATGCCAAACACCCAGTCTTCTCAGCCAATCTCTTTGCTGATCCAAAGAACACTTAGAACTACAGTCAAGAACAATACAAACACACCTATTGAACAACAGCACAAGAACACTGCACAAACTCAAGCTAATAAAGCATAAAAGCCTTGTGCAGAATGAGGCCGAGGATCCTTCACCACAAGGAAACAAGTCAGATGCAAGGACGATACAGGTTGAGAGAACCGACGATATCACTCAAGCTTCTGACGCCCTGCACGCTTCTGTTGTCTATAACCTTTCAAGTTTTACCACTCGCTGCTGTGAGGACTTTCTGCTTACATAATCTCGGTCAGCTTCAGTCTGTTTTGAGAAACTTGTGTTTTGATGTTGGACCGGTTTTTACACTGCAATATTATCTGAGCAGTTTTGAGCAGTTATCAAAAAACAACACAGCTTCATCAAAATACAAACTGAATGTCGTATAAGAACAATTGCTGAAGCCATGAAACCAGCAGTTTTTGTACGGGATTTGGTAGAGAGAGTCAAGTCACTGTATAATTCACTCTTTTACCCTTGTACAGAACAGCAAGCAACACTGCCTTCTCAGTTACACAGTGGACGTCGATGTAGCTTCAATATTAGTATAGCAGTACATCGTCAAACCTGAACCCAGCACAGGTCACCATGACGACCAAGATTCACACCTTCCATCGCCATGCCAACACAGCTCTGCTGCTGAATGTCGTACATCTGTGACAACATTCATTAGACAGCTTCAAACACTGATAGGCTGATGTGCTTCAGACTCCGCAGGTTCAGCTAATAGCTGTGATACAGCTATCACTATCAGCAGGTCAGAGAGCAAACAATCGCACCAACACTGCCGCATGCACTAGAAATTAACAGCGTTTAAAATACATGGTCAACAGCAGCAGAAACAACAGACAGTGGGTGTAGATGATGGCAGCCTACAGGCTGACTCCCAGCTCAGGTCAGTTGGATTGTTCTGAGGTTGGCAGGCACTTGGCACAAGTCTGCCTTCATCGTATGAACAGAGTCATGGCAGCATTCTAACATTGTTCACAACCTTGTAAAGGTCAAGACTTGTTACAGTGCGTTATACACTGTCGGGTCATTATGATGATGATGATTGTTCAACTGTATTATTACTGGTATTATTATTAGTATTATCACTTTCTGGTTATTTACACAGTGAAGCAGTTCTAGAATGCTCTAGAGAATTCTGATAAATTCTCTTGAAAATAATGAAATCTAATTTAAAGTTATAATCAAAATAAACTGAAAGTTCCAATTTCTTGTTTTAATTTATGATTTTTTCCAACCCTTGACAGATTACAGGAGACAATGACAGAATGACTAATGCTCACAGCACGGTCGAAGAGTTCTGACAGCTCAGTGATGACGATGTAGTCAATGGGCAGCGAGTCCGCCGGCGTCACTGACGACGGTCCAGCCTCCGGACCAGACTCATCAACCACATAACCTTCATCATCACGCTGCATTCCACCGAACGTCGTCCGACGACTGTCAGGCGTCTTGTACGTGAATCCTAACTTCTTCACCGGCGACGGCACATTGTCTCGCGACACTTTCACTGCACCAGCAACACAGACACGCACCTTAACCATCAACAAATACTCCACCATTCACACTGCTAGTCTCCAAGAAGAATAACAGCAACCATGAACTGACAGTAATAATGGCCTATTACTCACCATACAGCAGAATCAGGACATACTAAAGTAAAATAGAGACAGAGCTTTGAGACATCACAAAACAAAGAAAAATACTTGAACGACTTGTCTGGAAGCAATCAGTCTGATAATCAGGAGAAACGGACTGAACTTGCTACAAGGCTTGTCAGCCATAAGATGGCACAAAGTGTTTGTCAGTAAATGCATTCTGAACAGCAGATAAGTTAGGATACAGCAAGGGACACAGTGTGATAATAGGCATTGACAGAACTATAATAAGTTTTAGATCAAGCATGAAGATTCAAAAGACTGGAATAGATAAACTAGGCTTGATTGATAAACTAGGCTAAGCTAAACTTGATTGGTCAGTTCTTAACAGCTTCAACTAAAACAGCAGCATCTTCTAATAATAAGCCTGCAACAAAACATTCGAATATCCCAAACAAATAAATTCAAATGATGCCAAGATGACAATATCACACATTGATGAAGCAATATATTTTGCAGGATTCCAGTCATCGTATCAAAGCTGTCAATTTCTGAAATGCTTTTAATATGTTATCAGTTTTATGATCATATATTATATCAATCCAGCTATTATGCATACAGCCACATAATCAACATTACATACCATCCAAAGTATGATGAGAACCAGCAACAGTTTCACTACTGGACTGCCCAGTAGTGTGTCCATTCACCATCACGTCTGTCTTATCTCTAACACTGAGCGTCTTCAGACCATTTGCACACGCTGATGTCTTCTGTGTGCTGCCTTCAGTCACAACTCCAACTAACACATCACAACACATCACTCAAGTGCTCAACGTAACATCATCATCATTCTTGTGAATGTTACAAGTTACAACTTGTTTTGTCATCGCAAAGCAGCTAGTCGTTCAGGAGTCCACTAAAAGCAGAAAATAATCAACTGAAAAATGAACAATGTTATGCTTAAGTGCAGCAAATTTAAGACAATAACACAAAGAAGGCAGGGAAAGGTTTCAAGGGGGGTCAAACCAATCCCCAACCTGAGGGAGTGACCAGCCCTAAGTTCAATTTTTCTCATCTGCTGTATCTAGGGCTGAAACATACCACATTCTGCATGTACAGCAACGCATCAGAGCTACTCAAGGCAGTAAAGGACCCCAAAGCCTAAATTTTGCAACACTCCATTCCTTGTACAAACTATTCTACCCAGAGATAGTAAATTCGACAATAACATCCATTGTAACCGGCGACCAACAGCCTCGTAAAATGGTGCAAAGCTACACAATTCAACTTTGACATCTACAACTAGAGAGAGACGGAAAACAACCGAGCCACAACATCACCTCAGAAACAGCAGTGAGACTAAAGTTATAAAAATTTGGCCGAACATTTGGAATATAGTTATTAGGCATGTAAAAAATGGGATGTGGGGCCACGGAGTGGATGATACGTACTGATGGTCCAGCCCTGATGAGTCAACCTGACAAATTTTGCGACTTTAGGTTCAACTTATTTTGTGTGAAAATAGGATATGTTTCAAAAATTTGGGTTCTGGAGTGCCCACCCCTTGGGTGGGGGCAGAGTCGAGACCTAAAATTCTCCATCAGTCATGGTACGTCATCAAGCCAAATTTAACAACAACAGCTGGAGCGTACAGCTCACGGGTATGATTTTGAAATTTTAAAAATATACAAGTTTTTCTACAGCATTGTTTTATCTTGTTGCAACCAATAAATGGCATATTACAAAAATCACTGCATGCTCCAAGAATCAAAAAAGAGAGCGTGAGAACTGACTAATGTCTGTATTCATGATGTTCATCATTCCACGAAAACGTTTTCCAGTGCTGACGTTAACCACTGCAACATGCAAACATACGATACAGTGCCACACAATGCATAATAAGGCTTTAAAAGCCGGATTACAACTGGTACCCATCACAACCTTATGCCATTACTGTCACCTCCGCAGGCATATACTATTGTGAGTTACATCACTATATCAAAATTTTGCTAAGTTTTGCTACAATTTATGTCATTTATGAAGAATGCTAAGTCTGTCTAAAGCAATCACCTGATCGGAAACAACAATATCACTGTCTGTGCTGTTACAGTTTAGAATCTGTCAGTTTACTGATGTTTAGCAATGTTGTAAATTTCAATCAACGTTATCATAACAAATACTGGCTACAATAATACAACATATTATAGTGTCCAGCTGTCACCAGTCAACTGCTACAAAAGAACCTCACATGCCCTTATAAAGACGCAGATGCCATCGAGGTACAATCATGTTCTATAGTGGAGAACTGTCTTCAAACTGTACAGACGTCACCCAATGCAGCAGAAGTCACTGCCTTACTGTCAACAAAGTGCAGTTAGCATGCGGAGAAATATCCATGAGATAATTTGATAATTTTAGGCAATTTTAATCATGTTGCATTTTGGCCTATCGCATAATATCAATAATTACATGCTGCTCATCCCGTCGCTATGCAGACACCTTCAAAGCTGTTACATGTCCCGTCTGCCTGTCCCGTCTTAGCGCGACTCTATCACAGTGCGAAGGTGTCGTTAATGGGTTGAAGCTGTCACATCTGTCCTGTCATGTTTCAGGGTGCCTCGCAAGTGACGTCACTTCGGTCAGGACATAAAACCGAAGTGGATGCAATTCATGCTGCATTAGTAAGTTCTGTCTCAGACAATCAGTGGCGTATTTAGAATGTACGAAAGGAGCCTAGGGAAGTCCCTTAAAAACTAAAGCTTTTTTGTTAATGAATGCCTAAATTCTGGAAGAAAAATATTAGTAAGACGGCAAAAATACCATCATCAAAATTTAGGGTCGGCTTAAAGTAGGGGAGGGGGCAGGCGCAACCCCTCCCCCAAATACGCCACTACATACAATCTATACAGTTTTTCCTTGACACAGACGACGGTTTATTTCATGAAACGAACCGCTGTGCAGTGAGATGAATCCACGGCTGGGGTTCACAGACAGGATGACTCCTTCACTGATGTCCTCGTAGCACGACACACGGACACGGTCACCAACGGACACTTTGTGTGCAAGCGGCTGGTGAGCTGCCATTGCTACCGTCTTCCTACGACAACCAATAAAATGGATATAATACAAGATAATGACAAAAAAACTACCAAAACAAACATGTGCATCAATCACTCTCTAAACACCGACTATGCCCGATTTATGGACGTCGTTACGCCCCTTTGTCAGTTCGCCCTAAGACGTTTCGCCCCTGCTAAGTAATTAAGTAAGTAGCTTTTTAATTCAGCATGACATATGCACACTGTGACACTGTGACATGAGTAGTTAAAAACATCCAAACAGTGGTGCTTGGGTTTTAACTGAATAAGCAGGAAACGTC
>Ga0056114_1001411_pt1 | contig 10898 bp, 10 predicted proteins | sample WorMetHERISLAND1_FD_77005 | JGI IMG/M metagenome (GOLD analysis project Ga0056114, IMG submission 77005) | Marine gutless worms symbiont microbial communities from Max Planck institute for Marine Microbiology, Germany - Olavius loisae HERON... ...
AATCCAAGATGGCGGCCGCCGCCATCTTGGATAATTTCGAATGGCCATATCTCACAACAGCTCACGATCTACTTATATAGCGCGCCTCGCGCGGTCATCTTTGCTATAGCACAGCTTTCTTGTATTTATAGCATCCTGTAGTTCATTATGGTCAGAATTACTCTCAATTTCTAAATACAATTTGGTTTGAAGTCGCCAGTGGCGTAGCCACACAAGGGGCGTAAGGTGCGTACGCACCGCACCCCCCTGTCACGAAAATGCATAATATTTTGACATATTTCATCCAAGCTCAGTCAGTGATTCACTGTATACATTTTGTCTAGCACGAGGGGGCGACCAAGTCACCAAACGCATTTCTGCGCAGTGTATAGGAGCCTAATAGTTCACCGTTTTGAAGTGAAAAAATGACGATGACGTCATTACAAGTATTTACAGTAGAACGGTTGTAATTCTAGTCGTCAACAACAGACGGCCACTTCTCTCTCGCGCCATTTCCTAGACGCTTCGACTTAGTGGCCAACATGCGTCATTCGAGGCTCTCGTTAGGGATACCGGTAACCCCGTTCGAATTTCGTCATGATGTTTACTGTTTAGGTCCAAGGAAACCAAAAAGGTGCACTGGCTATACTACAGTAAAAGGAAGTTAGACGATACGTTTAACCGTTTTGCCAGAACACCAGCATGACCAGAACTGACAAACAAACAGACGGACGGATTGCCATATCGCGCATTGTATTCATGACTAGGCTATAGTGCGGGCGTGCGATAAAAACGGACAGCATGACTGTGTAAATATCAATAACGACCTCACTGTAAAGTGTTTACAACAAGCAGGTACACAGTCAGCTGGCCGCCGCGACATGCGCGATCCATGATAACTACTGATTGCAGATTATCATGAAAACGAATCATTCCCGCTGATGAAATATATACGACGATAGGCTACGTGTAGAATGGGCAGTTGATCATTTTAGTCTTGGTTTGACGTCGTAAATCAATCAATCCACTGTTGATGAATATGCGCGAAAAAAACGATTTTTACATTTTCGTTCCAGTGACCTTGATCTTTGACCTTTAGACCTCAAATTTGTTCCCCCTAGATACTCTTTCCAGCGCTATATGCTTCCACTATATTAGAAGTTTCTAAAACTTTCCTGTTTCGAGAAAATAGGACGCACGGGACGGATCGACAGAGGGATGGGGGTGCGGGGCTGCGGGTGCAACACCTAATGCGGCCCCATAGACAAAAATGGCCGTATAATAATCCGGAAACAGCATAGTATGGCAGTTTCTGAAGATAAGAGACAATTAAAAGCTAAAAATACGCCCCCCCGTGTGAATTCTGGCTACACCACTGGCAAGTTGCCTCAAGTTTAAATTTTAGCATCCTAGTTGAATGTTCTCTACGGACTCCATGCGAATGCGTGTATTTCGTAAGCATTAGACCTACTGGATTTCGTGGAAGCATGCGAATTTGTTGTTGGATTTAGACAGCATACATTTTCGCTTCATGGAAGTGGACTTCGTTGCAGGGGGTGGAATAAACATATAACACTGGATTTCGTAAATTTTGGTGGATTTCGTGGATTTCTTGGATTTCGATTTTAGACCAACCGTCGAATATCTGCAGAAACCATATGCAAGAAACTATGGGCTATACATAAGCCTACATCATCGTCGCTGAAAGTACAGATCTATCTTCTTTTAATTTTTCGTGTTGGGTTGGGTATACGTTTGAAAGACGCACGAGTTTTAAACGGGGTGCATAATAACCATTCAAGATCATCCAATGTCGTTGATTTTGGCACCAATCGAAACTCGAAAGCGCGTACTATGTGTTTGGGATTTCATATTGGTCTTAAACGGCGATAACCGAAATGACAAACAAAAATATTCGCAGATTGGCCCAAATTAAACAACGCCAACTAGATATCCAGTATTTGAAATCGAATACACAAGGGAGTCCGACCGTCCGAGTGAACAGACGCTGGTGGTGTTGATCTTTAACGTGAATGAATATAATGAACGAACATTACGTAACGCAACGCTTCACTAATGGGCAGGAATGGATCTATGTTGTTTACGTTCTCTATGCCTGCGCTGCAGCTGCTGCTGCATCAGCTGGCTGCAGCGGCTGGACCGTGGGGGCGGTTTATGTGCTGTATATCGATTGTCGATGTGTGCTTGTGTTTGTTGATAAAATGTAACAGTTTTTAGCGTACACGTTGTTTGTTTAGTGTTGAGTGTAATTCAGTGCTTTTGTAAGATGAGTTCGAAGTTGCGGCCACGAAATGTTCTGGGTGACTTCGGAGTCGTTTGGTTGGTGTTGTATGTCGTGGGCGGTGTGTCGGCGATTAGTGGCCGTATGGAGATGCAACTGGAGGCAGATGTAGAAAAAAGTCACCAAGTTGACAGTCTTAATTTGCTGATATTCGCCTGTCTTCTTATTCTCACTGTACTTACCATATGGATGTTCAAGCATATACGACTGCGTTTCGTACATGAGACGGGATTGGCGATTATTTACGGTAAGGGTGCTAATGCCCTGTATCCACCGATATTCACCCGTGCACACGCATGATGAATATCACCTCGAAAAGTGATATTCGCCATACATCCCCGCACCAAAATTCTTTCACTGCTGAAAAAAGGATGAAATGTCCAACAAAACCGTGTAATATTTTCGACCACGCCTTAAGATGTTCTCGCACTACCTTGGGAAATTTAAATCTTTTAAGTTTAACAGGACAGTGCCCCGGCACACCAGGCACGCGACTCTGTGCGACTTCTCGAGCAGGCAGTGCCGGCATTCATTCCACCGGATCTTTGGTCAGCGAACAGCTCCGACCTTAATCCGGTTGATTACAGGATCTGGAGCGTTGTCCAACAGCGAGTATACCAGTCGCGGGTGCACGACACTGACGAACTGAAACAGCGTTTTCAGCAAGTGTGGTGTAATGTCGACCAGAGCATCATTGACAATGCAATTGACGAGTAGCGCTTCAAGCGTCTTCGTGCATGCGTGCAGGCGAATGGCGGACAGTTTGAGCATATGCTGTGGAAAACAATACTCCTATCTCCTTTGAACCGTGTGACAACATAAACATTTCATTTTTGTCAAATACGAGACACTTTTTGGTTTTTGTGTTGTAATTTACAGTAAATTTGAATTATTAAATTTCCCAAGGACCCCAAGGTAGTGCGAGAACATATTTAAGGTGTGGTGGAAAATATTATGTGGTTTTTGTTGGACATTTCATCCTCTTTTCAGCAGAGAAAGAATTTTGAAAATCAGTTAAGATATGAGAATGTCATTGCCAAAAGTTTGGTGGCTTCCTTTTTTTGGAACACAGTGTATTTGCAATAGACAAAGTGATATGTTGCATTGAAATGATTAGAGAATGTACGATCCACGAAAAACCGGATCGGGCCGATCCAGTATTTTTAATCAGACGTAGATCGCCGATTCAGTATCGATTCAGTAGTTAAGATCCGTGTATCGACAATAGCATGTTGGTGTAATAAACACTGTATTAACACCTTTGTTTCCTTTGAAGTAGGCCGCCTGTCACTGTAAACTGACTCTAGCGCAGGTTTTTAAAATGAATTTTATAATTTTAATTAAAATACCAAAATAACGACAACAATATAACAAAATAAACTGTTTTCCCAAACATCAAACATAAATCGTTGTTGTTGTTGTTTTCTTAAATCATACCCATGCATAGTGATCATACCCAACATGTCCTCTCTAATTACTGGTAATGTGAACGTTTGGTTCTCTCGTGTTTTGGTCCATGACACCGCCACATTCCCGTCTGGCGATGGTAGAAAGCCACATCTAAGACGATTCCGTCGCTTTCTGTTTGTATAGGCCTATATACTTGTAGTGGTTGTTGAGTGCTGTCATGCGATGGTCAATTATAGGCCTAATTATGGAGACAGTTTCATTACAATCAATCAATCAATAAATTTTTAGGGTGGCCTAAGTAACAAACAGCTACCACAAGGACCACACAAGGATCGACTCCGATCCATGCGAATCGGATTTTTCTCGATCCACTAACGAATAGGTATTCCGATCCACCCACCGTTAGCCATCTGCTCAGCAGTCACGAAGATTAGCGACGCCCCCGCTGTTTACAGACTAAACGCTCCCGTAGCCGCGATAGATGACAGGACTTCAAGGCCACTCGCTGACCATTGACTTGGCGTGGGGAAGTGGCATTCGGCATTCTACGTGACTGCTGAGCAGATGGCTAATGGTGGGTGGATTGGAAGACCGATTCGTTAGTGGATCGGGAAAAATCCGATCTGCATGGATCGGAGTCGATCCAGTACCCGATTCAAGATCAGTGTGTTCTCTAGAAATGATGAATAGAAAGTAACAAATACTAACATTAAATTAGAACAAAAGGTATGCCACCTAGTGAGCTCAGTTATACTGTGTCATATTGCAGACAGGGAGAACATAATGCAGCATTGTAACTAGAAATATTTTCCATTTCTTTTTTCTTCCTACTTTTCTTTGTTTTCTATTTTTCTATTTGCTTTATTCCATTTTTCTCTCTTCCATTTCCCTTCTTTGAGTTCACTACAGCAGTTTATAATTGATAAATTCATTAACTTTTAGTTAGTAAATAAGGATAGGAGCTTTGACAATGGTATGTACCAAAGCGATCTAAATTTGCTGGTGTTGGTTTATCTGATATATGATTAAAGTAGTCAAGTTTGTCTACAGGTAGCAACTAGCAATGTTACATCTCTGTCATTATTTCTGTCTGTCTGTGAATTTGGACAAAACTTGACATGGTCGCAGATGCTGTTTCGCGTGAGATGTGGTCAACTTTTTGGCACGAGAGGGAGGGCAAAGTTTTCCACTAAAGGTTCAACCAAGGGAAATGTCATAGTTTGGTCCCAAATGCCCAAATTTTTTCACACCCATCACCTCACAGATAAACTGACCTATAGATATCGAAATTGGCAAGATATTCACATGATTGTCCTGTAACTGAATACTTTTCCTTAGTATCTAGGCTGGCATATTGCTACCTAATTCTGAGTTCTGGCTCAGTGTGCATTTTTGAATTAACTTTAAGGTTAAAGTACCTCTTTCAAGTTGCACTCTGAGAGTAAAAATCTCAATTTACATGGATCTGAGAAAAAACTGTAAGATACTTCTTTATGTGACGATGGTAATAGTTCTGATCCAGTAAAATGCCGATCACAACAGTGTCGGCCACAATGACATCTAGAGGTCACTCAAGGTTATCAGAGATCACGTGGTTCGATGGAGAATATAGGAGTTCCTAGTAATGCCTCCAGAGAATTATAATATTATGCTTCAGAAATTACTTCTATGGTGGTGAAAGTTTAGCAATATTTATGTGTTTTGATTGACTTCATTTGAAATTTGATTTTTTGAAATGTGTTTGTTTAGGACTAATTGTCGGTGCTGTCATAAAATATACATCATCTGTGCAGAAGAAGCCGATAAAGGAAACTGAGGTGACACTGAATTCATCTGGTGGATGGAGTGGACCACCAGATTATGTTCATCTCAGAGTTCCCTTTGAGTACAACAATACAGAGACTGTGAAATACTATCACTATGGCTTTGCCTCCTCTTACACTGGTAACGAGGAGCCACTGGAGCCAGAGTTGGAGGAAAAGGCATGATATTCAGTCATATTCCAGTGATATTTTAGCTTTTTGCTGTTATCATATATGTATAATTCCGCATATGTATGCTGTTTGTTTTTTGTGTATTTGTTTGACCTGTAAAAACCGTCTCCCGTATAACCTATACTGTGTTGGAGGGGACGTTAAACACTGCTCACTCACTCACTTGTGTATTTGTGCGTTTGACTATGATGGGCATCCCACACTATTTGACATAGAGCTAGATTTGAGGTTAGACTTGAATAAAGGATATTTGAGAGAGGCTACTTTGGAGAGTGACAGTTGTCGGTCAATAGTCACTGTATCTTGGAAACAGTGCAAGATAGACCTACAGTTACTATTAAACGTCAATAAGAAATTGGGGTACTGAGAACTACAGTGATGATAGTGTGGATTTTTTTGTCCATTTGTTTTTTGGTACTGGCCCACTTAGATTGTCATGGTGTGTAAAATGGTGTGTAAATGGATTGTAAAATCTGTGGTTTGTTGTCTTTTTTTGCGGCCCTTTCACACGTGTCACCGATTGCTGCGTTCTGTTGGCACCAATCACCTGGCTGTGCCTATCTGCTGACATCAACTGTTGGTAGCCGAGCTTTTCCGCTCGCCGGCTTTCAGACCTGGAATGACCTCCCGGAAGACGTGACATCAGCAGAATTATTGGCCACATTTCATTGCCTCCTTAAGACACATCTGTTTAGGAAGTTTTTTCCTGACTACATGCTGGAATCAACTGACTGTCTCCAGTGGACCTAGCAGTAGTTCCACTACATAGGCAACCTAAAAATTTTTGGATTGATTGTTTGATTACCATTTTTTAAACTGAAAAAGTTTTTTTTACTTCAATTAACTTTAATTATTGTTCATCGTTTGCCGGTATATTCAGTGAAGTCTGTTGATGTGTTTCAGGCAACATTTAATCCAGAAGTATTCTTCAATGTAATTCTGCCACCAATAATATTTAATGCTGGATTTAGCATGAAAAAGGTACTTATATCATGTTGTTGCTGGCTGTTGCGCACTGTTTAGTTCAAACTGGTTTCTTTATTGCATTCTGGAATTCATTATTCATCTTGCACAGTAGTTCACCGTAGTTAATTTCTGTGATGTTGTATTTTAAAATCTAGTTGTATTGTAATGTTTCAGAAACACTTTTTCAAGAATTTTGGTGCGATATGTACATTTGCATTTCTCGGCACAGCTGTGTCTTGCTTTACTGTTGGGTAAGTTCTCATGCTGCATGTGTGACAACACATGTGCATCAGTTTTAAAATATCATACGTATTTGGACAATTGTTAGTTCTTAGTTTTGAGCATAGTTTTGAATTAAAGATAACTGAGAGGCTACTGTGACAATTTATTATGTTAGAAGTGTGCTTTTTCTGGCCATGGTGGCTCCTGATTGGTGGATAGCCCAGTTGTTGTGGTGTCCATAGTTACGTGCATTAGCAGCTGTTTGCTAATAACACAAATCAGGTGTAATTTATTATTTGTGAGTAAGTGACGCAGTGCTGTGTTTGACAGTGGTATAATGTACGGCTTCATGTGGTTGTTCAATGCCTGGTCATTCATCGACTGTCTGCTCTTTGGTGCAATTATATCAGCAACTGATCCAGGTTGGTTTCTTGTTGACCAGATGATGCATCTCTCAGTTGTAATCTTTTTAGGAGCTGATAAGATGCATCTGAACCATTAGTGATGTGACAGATGTCGAGTTTCTTATCTGATAGTATAATAACTTCCACTGATATCTAGGCCACTGCACAGCCCATTCTGCTGCCCTTATCCACAATGCAGTCAGTTGTAGGTTCAAGTTTACAGTTAGTTAATTATTATGCACAGTATTTGAAACGAGTGATTTCTGTACAATGAAGTATGAAGAGATTTACTTACTTACTTAATTACTGTTTTTACTTTTTGTTCTCATTGCTTTGTTTTGGTTGGTATCAAACTGTTGTGATCAGATGAGGTCTTTGCGTTGGATAGCATACTTGAGAGCTGATTTCCATTTAAGAATAGGAACACATGTGTCAGAACACTAGCATGATCAGTCACTGAATTGAAGAGTACAATGCACAGCTGACGCACATCACTAGACTGTCTAACCCTAGGAACTGATGTCGTGTGCCTTGGCACCTGCCGTTAAACTCTGAAGTCAAAATTAGTCGCCAAGCTGTCAACTTGTGAGTTGTATTTTCTGCTGCTGCTGCTGCTGCCAATAATAGTTCTACATCAAGTGTCTACTAGTAACATCTTGGCGAGTGTATGTTATGGGCTGTGAGACTTGTTAATGGTAGAAGATCAAGTGTTGCTGCCAGTCAGTACTCAGTACTGTATGGTGTGATATGTCAGTGATTGTGATTGAGTGGACTGTGAGTGTGATTAGCGGAGCAGTGCACCAGTTGTTGGTTTGTGCTGCAGTGACTGTGCTTGCTATCTTTAATGATCTCAATGTCGACGTTGATCTCTATGCACTTGTCTTTGGTGAGAGCGTCCTTAACGACGCTGTTGCGATCATCCTTGTCAGGTCTGTGTTTCATGGCAGCTGCTCCGTATTATCTAGGCTGACCTTTGTCGTCACGCAGTGCTACAGTATTCTTCTATTTATTGTAGACAGGTCATCACCTCTTCTGAGTGAGTTTGCGAGAATATTTATAACCAGCACAGAACATCATTGAGCCTCAGTCTGAACCAAATAACTGTGCTTTATGTTGTTTTCAAAATATATAGAATTGTCTGAAAAAATGAAGAAGACAAAAGCTGTGAAGACATGGTAACAATGGTAATGATGGTAATGAAATGTTGAATTATGATAATCTGATCATTATAGTTGTGTAGTTAATAGGAATTAGTGTTTGAGTTGTTATATTTACTGTGTTTTTAGCATAGGTTTTAGTTACTTTTCTTTTTAAATTTGTATTTGCGTGTACTGTACTGCCTGTCATGGTGAATAAACTTCATCATAATACACTGTGTCCACGAAAAAAAACTGTAACCGTGTATACGTTGCCATAACTCTGGCAAGCAACGTCGGATTATAACTAAATTCTATGCCAACACTGACACGTTAAATTGCAAACAAGTCACCAAATTTCAGTAAAATCGGTCAACATATTATGCAACAGCTACAGCAAGTTTTGTAAGGTCACTCAAATGCATAAGTGTCCAGTATAGGCACAGGCGTGATTGACTGTCAAGTGTGCATCCTTGCAAATGGCAAGACGTCAGCACACCTAAAGTCTGCGTTCGAAATGTCCACCATGTGCTCGAATGCAAGCTGGAAGACGTGGACGCCACTGCCAGACTGCTTCATCGATGACCACCTGGTGGAAATGTTCCCACTCTTCGATCAAGCGCGACTTCAGCTGGTTGACGCCACAAATCTGGCTGCGGTACACACGATCCTGCAGCTTCCCCTAAAACTGGGTTAGGAGTGTTGGCTGGCCATGAAGTCCGGTGTTTCATGAGTTAACAGATGCACTGTCTCGCATGCTCTGTGGGCAGGAGCGTTGTCCTGCCTGAGTGCCTGACCGCAGTATGTAACGCTATATTGGAAACTGAAATATTTGTTGTCAGTACTTGAATATTAATAACTCGTGTAATAAATAATATTTTCTTATGAAATTTGGCAACTCTGTCGCAGATATATTCATAATCAAGCACACACAATTTGGCTAGGATGCGTTCGGATTTGCCATTTCTATCGTACATTTTGGGGGGTTACAGTTTTTTAGTGGACACAGTGTAGTATAAGCAACTTAACCTCCTTTGCTCAGAACCAGAGCTGATCTCGCTTGTAACAAACAGTTGTTGTATATGAAGTAGGTAATGTTTTGAATAGGGCTGTACCGAATATTCTATTCGGTCCGAATAGTAGGCCGAATAGTGTATTCGTATTCGGCCGAATAGTTATGCAAAAAATGCACAGAATACGAATAATAGTCGCCATGTGGCCACTGCTCGCTTGCTCCTGCACAAAGCCTCGAAAGCAAACTCTCACGTGAGCCAGACATTCTAGACAGTTACTGTTTGTATGCCCGTCAGTGGAAGATAGCGGCACACTGGTGTCAAGTAATCATTAGAACTCGTAAACAAGTATGCTCAGACAAAAGAACAGGTCTGATAGTCATAAATGTTGAAGGCTTGGTTTTTAGAGGCATATTTTAAAAATTTCTGACATTAGTTAGAACTCAAAAGTATTTATCGTATATTGTTGAGTTGTGTGTCAAATATTCGTATTCTATTCGTATTCGGCCGAATAGTAGTTCCAGTTATTCTTATTTGGCCGAATAATAGAATCTACTATTCGGTACAGCCCTAGTTTTGAAGTAACATATTGATTGAATTGTATAATGTGACATAGGTGTGACTGTGACCCAGGAGGTGCGTGTGACTGGTGTGTTTTAGTACAATCCAGAATTACAAGAGTGATAAACATGGCTTTGATGGATATGCTGCACTGCTGTCACTGGGCAACTTTCTCACAGTGTTCTTTGGAGCGTTTGCACTCGGCTGTGTCATGGGCTGTGTCACTGCACTGGTATTACTCCACATTAGCCTTCATACTCTGGGACATTTGTATTGATTAGTTAGTTATTACAGTTTGTACAGCAGTCTCCTGACATGTACCAAATGTGTCGACCAACTTCACATGGTTATCAATGCAGTGAGCCAGAAAGAGTCATCTGTTAGCATTTAGCAGTTTGTTAATGCATTGAAAGATGGCGCCACTTCTACTAATACTGATGTTGTTGCTGTGAATCTTGACTGCAAAGTTAGCTAACACATATAGAGTTGCCGTCGTGGTTACTACTGGGATTTGTATTGAAGTTTCCGTATACCGTATATACTCGCATATAAGTTGCTCTCGCGTATAAGTCGCCCCCTAAAAATCGAGTCCTTATGTTTTCCAAAATCATTGACCCGCATATAAGTCGCAGGTGGCTTTTGGAGACTTGAACTGGATGCAAGCTTCGCTAATAATAAACTCAACAGAGGCCTATTATTCAGATGTATGCACGGGCCGCCGTCTACAGCGTCGTCGTGATAGGTGACCGACGTCAAGGCAGGCCACTCACCGCGCGGTGGGGGAGGAGGGCGGTGGCATTGACGGACGTGACCGCTGATGCGTAACTGAGACCATCCTATCAATCAATAGTAGGCTATAGAGCGCCATGCAAGTAAGCTATGGTAAACTGACAGTGAACGACGGGTTGCCA
>Ga0056114_1001412_pt1 | contig 10893 bp, 9 predicted proteins | sample WorMetHERISLAND1_FD_77005 | JGI IMG/M metagenome (GOLD analysis project Ga0056114, IMG submission 77005) | Marine gutless worms symbiont microbial communities from Max Planck institute for Marine Microbiology, Germany - Olavius loisae HERON... ...
CAAGACATTTTTTCTACAATAAATCAGTTCTGAAAAACTACTTACTTAACACTGAGCAATAATTAACCCATTTTAAACAGCTCAACTACACCTGATCCGCATTTGAGTAGACATTGTGTACTTCTTGTACTTTATTGTTTGTAATGGCTACCGGTGCATACTTGTATGTTTTTTTTTTGTTTTTTTTTGTATATAATGTTAGCAGTTCCTGTATCCTATGGGTGGCCAGCATTGTTGACCTTCGGGTTTTCTGGCAACCCGGCTCAGTTACTATTGGTGTTGAATTGCCATGATTGTTGTTTATTTGAGTCAAATAAATTTCTTCTTCTTCTTCTTCTAGATATATTTCGATGAATGACAGCACAAAAGTGATATACATAAAATTTATTTAATATTGTGTTGCAAGTACTGATTAATTTGGTCAGAGCAAGAGGGAATATTGCCAAAACTGCTGTCTAGTAGTAATATATTGTGTAGCGTTCTATTTGCATAATTACTTAAGCAGCTCATAGGTTTAGTTTAGGAGACTTTGCCTGAAATATCCTATAAGCTTAATGTATCGAGTGGGACGTTAAACCTTACCCAACCAACAACCAAGGTAAAAGTGTCACAAAACGTTATCCAAATCGCTAGCATCTTTTAAATTGCCGATTTTTACAAGGTAGCAAGTAGCAACACACTCCAGGTAACGTAAACGTCTATTATTGTACACAGAACTTTTCGTGGAGAACCTTCTAGTCAAACAATTTTAAAAATCGGTCCACATTTGCCACAGTTACGATGAAACATCAAGCGTCTTGTTTTGGGGACATCGTGTATAGAAACAGTTCTGCAGAAGTAAAGCCTCTGCATGATAATTTGGCAAAATGCTATGTGTTCACAGTGATGTACGCATCCTCGGGACCGTATCCGGTTTCGGTATAATTCGGTTGTGCGATGAAGGCGGAGGCACTTTGGCTGATTGATGTTCCGTGCATCACTGCTTGAATTTCATGAAGCGACGTAAGCAGAAGCCGATAAAACGCGGCGACCGAATCATCGTAGGATGAACAGTGAGTGACGCAGCATACATTCTGCGTGGCCCGATGCTCACCGGTAAATTCACAGCTTACGTATCCACGGTGCAAGATGAGCCTCATGCTACCGTGACAGCCATCATGCTCATCTGATATCCGGACCCTCACTCCTCTCCTCCAAGGGGTTGGCATAGCCCCCTTCCTTGCAGTTTATTCACTATTTTTAACCTTTTGACGCCCACTGTTGCCATATGGGTACAGCTATAAATCATCCTGTGTCAGACCGAGGTGCCGTCATATGTATTTTTTGACACCCGGGCACTCTGACGCTCAGGGCTGAGCGTCATAGTGCCCGAATGTCAAAAATTACAAATGACGGCTTAACCCGGTCTGGCACAGGATGCTTTATACCTGTACCCATATAGCAACAGTGGGCGTCAAAGGGTTGAAAGTGCAACTAAAATGCCACTTTCAGTATTCACTCGCGGTTTACTCCTTTCCGTATCTCACTCCTTCTGGCCATATATCTTCAGCTGTTTTTTGCCAACTCCCATTCTGTGTATATCTTAAATGACTAACTGACATCTTGTATCTGAACTAACCAACTGCGGATGGAAATACGATAAACGTGCAAGTGTTCTCACACGTCGATCCTTCAGCTTGGAACTTACCGTCCCTTGCCTCTCAAATACATACTGAATCTGACTGCATTCTCTGTAAAATTGCTGAGACACTGTGTTTAGCTCAGCTGTCAGTCAATATAATATATTAACTGACGGCCGTTTAGTTTAGTGACAGGTAACGTGCAGTCATAGTTATTAAGCACTCGCCCCACGTAGTAAGAAGAAGGCTTTAATCTATGACGACGTCCGTCTGTTTGTCTGTCTGTCTGTCGCCAGTGGAAGTCGCCACTGTATGCGTAGTCGCTACCGCTGCCTATCAATGGATCGCTGGCGACCGACGTACGCCGATTACGGACTGTCCAATAGGGGACACTGATCATCGGAAGTGATTTCTGTTCGATTCGCCGACATACCTAGTAACGGTAACGGAGTGGCAGCGAAATGTTACGGACGTTTGGAAAGTAAGTAAGCAATACTATTTATATTTTATATAGCGCCAAATTTAAGTGCAATATTGTAATCTGAGGAGCAGCGTGACACTGGTTAAGTAATGTCCCGGTGGTACAAGAACATCTTTAAATTGATTTTTGAAAGCGCGCAATGAGTCATAATCAGTTCTGAGCAGTGAGTCACACATGTCTACTGCTAGGAGCTTATCGTCTCATTCTATCGAGGCGATAAGCTTGTACGTCACGTTGAGCCCGGTATGGAGATGGGTACACCCCTCCAGTCCATGCACAACAACAGTAAAGTCCATAAGTGACATTTTATTTGTAGTTTGAAGATTGTAGTTTGAAGATCATACACGCACGAAGAAAAGCAAGAAGAAGGGGGCCTGTTATGTCACACCAGGGCTAGAAATTAGATGAGGATATAACTGGGCGGGTTCGACCCCCTCAACCTTGCGCACTGTAGTCTCCTTGTTCATATTTGTCTTCTCCTCCTCGATGACTAAAAGAATGATGCTGCACTGATTCGCACATATCTTCCGTTCGAATCCGTTAATCAACCTGTATTTTGTTCTTATTGCGGCGTTCAGCTCACAACAAATGACGTTTCCAACGTTGGCAGAATGAATTCAACAAATAAAGATAGATAGATAGATAGAACATGCAGTTGGTCTCAGCACAAAATTCATCAAAAATCAAACCACTGCGAGATCAGACAATGAACCGGGGACAACAGAGGCATGGGTCAGATGAGGCCAGCAGACATGGTTCGGGTTGTGCTAGTTAACCTCCGCGATCTGTTACGGGACCCTGAAAGATCACAGTTGACCAGTTCCCTGTTCTAATATATGTATTGCCCCTCAGCTGACTGGACACAATCGCTACTGTGGGCCGCGCAACCGTTAACCGTTCAATTTGTCTTGTGCGCTTCCCGGCAGTCTTATAGGCCTACGCCAAATTTTTTACATCAGAAACGTTACGGATGCATACTGCCAGTGGCGGGAGCTTATCATGTCGATCCAAAGTGGCGATACACTTCTGTACGACGCTGGGACGTTACGATCAGCTGCCGCGGCTGATACAGTGACGTCATTGATGACGTCATTGATGGGCATCCACTTTATCAGTTTCCGGCGAGTGACGTAATTAATCCGACATCAATCACGCTTTGTCATACGAAACACGCCCGTGGCCGTGGCCAGTTCCCAATGCCACCCACGAACCGACCCGTCGGACTATTATACTGCCGGATCGGTTCCACCAGCAGCACGGCGGGACGGGGCACCGAGTCGGCCGACTTCCGGTTGCATTTCATACGCCGACACCTCTTCGCTTAGTATTCAACGGACGTCCGCCACGCCGCCCATAGCCCGTTCCGCAATAGTTCACTCAGCGTCCGAGCTACGATTAACACTTCCCAGCCCAGATGTCTGCATTGGGACTAAAGACACGGATGCCATATCTGTTAATATGCATATTGGTAGTCTGGTACCTTATTATTCTAATATCTATCGATTTTCACTTTCGTTCTCAGCCACAAATACAAAATCGTCTTCAATCAGTATCTATCATGACGGCATTTAAAAACCGAAAAATCGGGGGAAGCTGTAGCGCCAAAGGTGACGTCCTGGGGTGCCAAATAATTCCGACAATTTAGGGGTAAAATGAAGCAATAACGAGACAAGACAAGGTCCATTATCAGGTATAAATCAAATATTTGTCACTGAAATGTTGGCCCACAGTCATTTTCTACGGACGTAAATCAACTACAACTCATCTTTAGAAGGGTTAAGGCAGCCGCCGACGAAATTTGTATAACGCGTTATAACAGAGCCTATTCGCAGATGGCTGTTGGGTGGTCTCGAAGGCAGGCCTTCCGATTATAAACATGCGGATCGTGCACATTTTGATCCGCTATGCCTCAATCCAATCCACTGACAGATCCGCGACCTGTTCAGGTGTTGTGATCTCGAAACCTTCTCAAGGCCAAAAAAGTGCGACCGCGATCTTGGTCTTGATATACGGTGTGTATTACTGAGTTTGGTGTTCGCCTATAAAGCCAGCTAACTTGATGGAAGTTAAACAACTAATACCTCTTGTGTGCTTAGGCCTACTTATTCCAATAGAACGGAGTCCGTGAGTGGCTTAGTGCCGAGTGAATAGCGTGTATACTGCTGCAGGTGGTCAGACAGCCGGTTTACCATTGACCGTAATGTCAACAAAACTGAATAAGTGATAGTATTTTTTACAGAAAAAGCTGACAATTAACGCGCTTGGCTAGGAATCGGCACCAGTGATCGGCACCAGTCGCCACCTGTGAATTGCGTGGTACTTTAACTAGATTTTCAGCTGTGTTTACTGTTTAGTTTAATTTTTTTTAAAACATTTTTAACATTTTAACTACTATACGGTTAGTGGTTGAAACACTGTAGCGTTGCAAATAAATCATCAGGTGTTTGTTTTGCAGACTACGTAACTTTTCGGCTTGAACATAGAAACAATGTTTAAAATATCATCAGTTGAATTTTAGTACATTTAGATAAAAAACGAAGTTTCACGTTTTTAATTTTTTTATTTAACGACACGCTCAGTGATCAGAGAACACCACCTTCCTTCCCAGTTCCTAGTGTATGTTGTTTTGAACCTATTCAAGGTATTTTTTTAATCTCAGTATTATTCGTATTATATTATATCTTGGCCTTATGCCTTCTGATTTCGAAATTCTCTTGTCAGCTGCATGAGCCTGTTTGAATTTCATACAGCCCTGAAATGCGGGTGTTCCGAAATATTTCACGACTGACCCGTCACTGTGTTTTGAAAGCAAACTTTACGCAAATAAATGCCACGAGCTGTCCCGGCTCTACGCGCCAGTACGGCTCGTTCGCTATAGCGCAGGCATGCAGCCTGGCGACTGCTTGATCTCTATTGGATGCTGGACAGACCGACGTCGTGACCGACAGATATGACAGACAACATATTCTAGGGACATTTTTAAAGATAGTCTGAAGAGAATTATTAGCCTCAGTAAAAAAGGTTAGAAAATACGGCTACAATATACGCCACTGTAACACCGCAGTAAATAGTGGGGTGCATACAGTCTGTATGGAATGCTCCGAGTCTAGAAATTGATGCGGACTGTATAGTCCTACGGATTGCAGTCCGCGAGCGGATGATCCAGATGGAGCGCAGCAAACTGAGTCTGTGCCACTTCGTTGACAACGCATGCACGGTGCGTACGTTTCGCTTCTGCGCGCACGATAATTGACGGCGATTAATAACCGCGATGGACCGACTACAGACCGGGGCCAATTTGACCCCACGCTGCCGCCGTGCACGGATACGCCAGCGATACGATGCCGTTGAAATTTATTTAGTCGTCTGCTATTTCGTCATTTTGCTAGTTGAGGTGAAAACGAATAGCAAGCAGCAAAATGCACAGATAACACGTATTTTTTGCGTCAACGTCTCTCTTTTTTGCGGTTGGAACTGAAAAGTAAAATTAGAAAAGTAAAAGAATAGCAAAAAAGTAAAATTTGGTTTGAAAGTCGCCGAAACGCCAACCAAACAAATGCCCTTTCTGCATCTGATTCATCATATTCATTGAATCCACCGATACCTCGGTGAGACAAAGGTGGCATAAATATGGTAAAGCACATGGTTCGCAACCGTGGGTCTAATTATTATTGTCAGTTCAAATTATGTCGCGTTAATAAAATTACAAATTCAAAAAAACAAGAAAGCCGTGCTGTCGCAAGGAAACCGCGCGATGCCGCTGTAATTTTCCAAGATGGCGGCCGGCTGCCATCCTGGATGTGATCGAACCGGAAATTCGACCCACCTGCAGTGAACCCTGCCCTAGAACCAAACATGAAGTGGATCGGTTATCCCGTTGCGGAGATAAATTCGAAATTCAACATATTACGAGGCGTGCACTTAGGACCCCCATTTAAGGGAAGGGGAGGTCGTAGGGGTCATCGATCGTACCATTGAAAAGAGCAATGGTAGTTTCCTATAGGCTCTCCATTGTGACGACTACGCTATCTCTAACCATTCGGTCGCAATTTGCCATCGAATGTCTGCGACGCACAATTCAACAGGGGTGGGTCACTTTGAGTCAAAATTTTAGTGTGTTCCCTTTCGAGTAGATCAGTGATGTTGGGGTCTGCAGATTGTCTGCAGACAGCGAAACCCCCAGACTAACTAACCGTGAAATTATTTTTGAGGATTTTCAACCTATGTGATTGTGATCACGATAACTCAACGTCACGGACAGACGGACGACTTGCCCTAGCAATACCACGCTCTGCGTAGCATCGCGCGGTACTTAGTAAGTGTTTTTCACTTTTATATAATTTCGTGTCCAAACCTTTATACAGCTGGCTCCAGGCTCAGGCATATAAAATACAGCAAAGCAAACGTTTCCGGAACTTGCGTGTAAATACTAAAATTGACATATTTCGTACTAGAAACCCTCTCAAGATGCAATAAAATCGCATTGGAAACGTAGTGAATCCAGTTTTTTTCTCAAGGAGATATACCCAAACACTCCCCCTTCATGACAGCCCTTCAGTATACTACATGTACATGGCCGGAACACTTTTTAAAACGCTGCCTGCCATAAGTATACCGAATGAATCAAACGCAAACGTCAAAATTAAAATGAAAAAGTTGCCAGACATTGGAGTGTCCAAATCTCGATAAATCAAAGAAACGTGTTTTTGCCGCTTGTCGGAATTGTAGTACAGTATATTGTCAAGAACATTTTAATCTTAGTGTTTTTACAGAAATGCTCTATTTACTTACTTACTTTAGCTGGTCATCAAGCGGTCTCTGACAAGTGGGCCTGAAGGCACTTGTTCAAGCTTTTGTTCAGTGTTCAATGCCGACTACTGCAATGCCTTATTGGCATGAGCAGCAGATAGCTAGTTGAAACGATTACAATCGGTCCAGAACACTGCTGCTCGGTTAGTGCTAGGAGCTGGACTGCTGGAGCTCAACGATGTGACCGTATGGCGGCATTTTTACACTCCACTGGCTTCCAATACGACAGCGAGTCACCTTCAAGATCGCTCTGCTCGTGTGGAAGTGTGTGGCTCCATGGTGCTGTTCCTGCATGCCCACGGCTACGGGCTGCATCTATTCGATGTATTCAGTTACCAAGGATGAGGACGTCAACGGACAGCGAAGTTTTGCATTCCATTCCATCCATGGCCCGTCAGTTTGGAACACTTTGCCATGTCACATATGTGACATGTGGTTGTATTCATTTTTGTGTTAAGTCTTATGTTCTAGTATGTTTTTTTCTTTACGCGTATTATTTCTTTAACTGTTCAATCATGCGTTTGTCGTGATTTGTTTACTCATAATAATAAATAAATAAATAACTCTGACTCTGCGAGACAGCAGTTTTTTCTCTGAGAGTGTTCAAGGGGCGACCAAATTAAAGACGTATCTCTTCGGTCATGGACGTTAACTAAAATGAACACCATCCGGCATTCGGCGATGGGACGTTTTGTGATCGTGGCGCCGTCTATAAATGTTCGGACTTACTTGTTTACTTACTTACTTACTTAAGAAGTAGCAGTAAAACAGTCAATTACATAGACAACCCGACAGTCAACGATTCTACCATGAATGTACCAGTTACAGGTCTTTTCTGTTTCTGCCGAAGAGTCGAGTAAATCTTCAACGGTGATAGCATCAAGGACCAACCCTCAATGCCCGGTGTTGCCACCGTCACCCGTGCATGCCTCGTTAGGACGACCAACGTAGAGATAGTAGCAGTACAGTCATAGATCTATACTAACAACTGAGTGGTAATATTGGGGCTACCGCCTATCACGAAATGTGACAGAACAGGGAACTGTTTGGGCAGGAAGTAAGTAAGAAAAACGCAAGAAAAAATATAGTGATTCTGCCGAGCTTGATGAATGGCCTATATGAAAGCAGCGCCGTGTGATAACCGCTAAGTATCGTCGCCCCTAGCATGATACTGTTGCATCATGGCTAACAGCGGCGCCCTCTGCCGATTGTAAGTTAAGTCTCATGCTGTAGCGTCGACAGACAAACAGAATGACATAATCACCGTGTAAAGCCCCTTCTCACTAAGTAAGTGGGGAGGAGAATTATAAATTATAGTCTCATATACTGTCATATAATGGATGCATCCAAGTAGTCACAGACCGGATGATGTTGCTACTGTCGAGCGGTGGCTGAGAGGCGGCCCGTAGTCAGCTGACAGTGACCCTGTCGTTGTCTTCGCGACAGCTCGTGCCACTGATCGACATCTCAGAAGACCATGAAGGTCTGCAGTAGCGTCGTTGTGTGCGTGGGGCCAGGTTCCATGTCGGCAATGTCACGGAATGGGGCTCTTGTGGGCTCAGCTTATCGACCGAGACGGAGATGTCATCATGACAGTAGGTAGGTATGATAGGTAGGTTACTGCTCAAAGACTCATCATGGAAATATGCGTGGCCACTTCAATCCACTTAGGCTTAATTCTTAATTAAAATTAACAGTTGTTTTGCACACAGTATGCAACGCGATACGCTATATACAACACGATTTGATGAATGCATGAACGTCTACAATCGAATGCCGGGATGTTTAGCTCACAGCATGGTCCAAAGAGTTGCTTGTGCAAACATCGGTTCGCGTCTCGACTATTGTAACCCTCTACAGTACACCACGGTATGTCGGATACCCATGTATACAGTGATATGCAGAAATTAGTGACAGAAACGGCTGCACGTTTCCGTCTCGGCCTTCGACAAACACTGGAGCTCGTCGTTTCTCATGTTGCGCCTAGCTAGGCTATTGTTTGGAACAATTAAATCAGCTGTTTCTTTGCGTACTTTTGACAGTTTTGCTAATTTTAGGCCAGAGATCAAAACTTACAAGTTCACGATATTTGTAGCCGGGTGCCAGCCGACGCCTCTTTGATACCCTTTGGTTTTTGGCGCGTTACAAATCCATTACTTACTTATTTACTCTCTTGTCTCTGCAGTCTATATACACAGGTTGCCTGCAGCTACACGTTATGGCTAAGTTTCCTGAACTTTTGTTATAGGCCTATAATGTTGATAGTGCACAATATAGGCCCATATACTGCACTATCTATGGCGTACGTTCTACTGCATGCGTGTGGTCCTGTGCACGGACCCCTGGAGCACCTCATACTAGACGTCCATGTTCTGTGCCACCACCACGTCATGGTACTAATCCCCAGCCATTCACAATATATGCCTCGCTGATAGGCTGAGAGCCGGCCGGTCAACGGGACCCGCGGAGTGGAACGTCGCAGACACGAACAGATCAATCTCAGAGATGCGAGCGACGGACACGCTATAATTTTCCGCTGAGCCGACACGCTACTCGTCTTTCAGGTTATTGATGAGTAAATGAACTGGCAGACGTGACTAGATCGCCAACTTGACGCATCGTCGTCGACTTATCGACCTATTGCTACAGTAGGCTATAGCATAGCATGGGACACTGCAGGACAGATTATAAGACCTCTGGCGTCTGTCTGTGTGTCTGTCTGTCATCGCTTCTGTGGTTGCAATTTTAAATCGTATGCGTATTTGATGATACTTTGCACGGTCGTTTGGGGCTGGAAAACTAAGATCGAGTGCGTTAGAGGTCAAAATAAGCTAATGCCTTCCCTTATTTTACCCCCAATTTTCACCACTCCTAATGCATTTCAATGGGACGGTCTAAAGTCTAAACACTGTAGTATCGACGCCCGTTGACCGATTGTGGCGGTTAATATCTCACACGACGCCCCTTGGCAGTCACTGGAAAATGGCACAACCTCGACGTTACCCAAAACTTCCCCAAGTTATAAGTGTCCAATGCATTTACAACTGGCATCTAACAGATGACTCGTAATATCTCAGTGACGATGTGAGAGAGAGACTGAGAAAGGGTTGGTTACAATGGACCACTTATGGAAAGTCTCCCAATGCGGGTCTTATGGTCACGTGCCCAATGACGTTACGTGACCTATAACGGTGACAATATAATGCTGTGCTGTACTGCTGTGGTAAAATTTGTAGTATTTTGTACCCTTGTTGACCAACAACGGTTCTAAATACTAAAGAAAGAACGTTAAATGCTGCAATGGGACAGATAAAACCCAATTCTAGTTTCGTTATAGTTTTAGACTTACAGTGTATTACCGTTAACAAACATCCATAGTGTACAAATAATACGATACGATAGAAGAGTTTAACGTGGACTCGAAAGCTGAGTATTCAGCTTTATCTATAGCAAACGTAGCCAGAAAAAGAAACTAAAACAAACAACGCCAGTGCCCCTTTGATACGTGAAGGCAGTCCGGAAGGAATATAAGAGTGACTATGGAGGAAAGGATTTGTGAAAGAGATGATTTTTAAGTCTGGAGTGAAAGGTCGAGGCAGTGAGAGATGGTGAGAACGAAGGTGAAGACTGTGATGAGGTGATATGCGCAGAATGAGGTGAACCAGGAGGAGAGTGAACAGAATGAGGTTGACGGAATGAAGAAGGGAGCTGATCCCACAGGTAAGGTGATGCATATTTACGTAACAGTGCGAGTGCCATGACCCATGGACGTCTAGTATGAGCTCTCTACTAGGGGTCCACGCATGACCCTATATGATGGGCGGAGTCGTTAAAGTCATAAACTGTACTCCCCAGTCAGAGAGATCTTAATTAGCTTTATTGCTATATAACGAGGAGCTCCATTTCTCTACGGGGTATCCGGACGTTATACATATCCTATTCATACTGGGGACGGACGATATACATACCGTGCGGGGGGGGGGG
>Ga0056114_1001413_pt1 | contig 10887 bp, 7 predicted proteins | sample WorMetHERISLAND1_FD_77005 | JGI IMG/M metagenome (GOLD analysis project Ga0056114, IMG submission 77005) | Marine gutless worms symbiont microbial communities from Max Planck institute for Marine Microbiology, Germany - Olavius loisae HERON... ...
ACTATAGTAAACTTGCACTTACCAAATTTTCAACAGTTAACCCTTTAAAGCCTACTGTTGCCGTATGGGTACAGATATAAAGCATTCTGTGCCAGACCGGGTTAAGCAGTCATTTGTAATTTTTGACATCCGGGCACTCTGACGCTCAGGGCTGAGCGTCAGAGTGCTCGGATATCAAAAATTACAAATGACGGCTTAACCCGGTCTGGCACAGGATGCTTTATAGCTGTACCCATATGGCAACAGTAGGCTTTAAAGGGTTAAAAACTATCACAGCACTAGTATTGTAATAACAGACAAGAGCAAAGAGCGGCTGATACCGTGATCAAGCAGCCAAGCCATGAACAATGCATTCAGCTTCTCATCAAAGAACTCAACGCCCTGCAAACAAAACCACACCCACAGTGGCAACACCATTAGACACTGACGCTTGTTTACAGGCACTATGCATACAGACTGGGTGACAGTGGAAGCATAGTCTATATGTCCAGTTGCCAGCACCTACCTCTGCAATGATCTCCCACCGGTAGTAACATATGCACTGTTACTGGCTACCTGTGCATGGCAGAGTTGACTACAAGATCGCCGTCCTCTGCTACAAACCTGTCAAACTACAACAACCTTTCTTATCTTACTGGTCTACCCTCGTCATACAGACAGTCGCGTGTTCTGAGGTCATCTACGTCAGACCTACTGTCAACACAGTCTTCATCGACAAACATTGCTGCTCGTCGGTTCTCATGCTGTGCCCACACCGTTTGGAACAGACTTCCTTCATTTGTAGTATGCACTGCTGACAGTTTCACTAGTTTTAGGTCTCAGCTCAAGACTTACATGTTCACAAGACATTTGTAGCCGGTCCGCTGTCCGCGCCTCTGATACCCTTACCAGGTCTTTCGCGCGTTATAAATTCGTTACTTGCTTACTTCAGCAAACAGCTGAAGACAGATTTTTCACCTCTCCTTTCTGGGACTTTGAGAATTTGGGAATTCGATTGATTGATTGAGCATGGTTATATGGCCGACGGCTGCTATTATTCGAGGCTGCTGCAGTAATTTAGTTATTCAGGCCACATTAAATATCTTGATGATGATGAAGATTGAACGTGACACGGTACCAGCTGTCCAGCGAGCAGAGGCATATACTCAATGATCGCCAGTCGGACTCGCCATTTCTGATCCTCCGCCAGCTCAACAATCGCCGGCAAGATACTCTGAGACAACTGCTTCACTCCAATCACCTGGATGCACAGCACCACAGACCACTGGACCACTCACCTGGGATGACACTCTCAACAACTTCTTATTAAGATTTGTTATCTTAGGAAAATCATAGGAAAATATTTAGCAAAGCACTAATCTCAAATAATAACACAATAAAATAATTGTAATCAACAGTTTTATTTTTTGCCTCATGTTGGAAGTTATTACGTGACGTTGTTGTTGGCTGCCAGACCAGGTTAAGCCATCATTTGTAATTTTTGACATCCGGACACTCTCACGCTCAGGGCTGAGCGTCAGAGTGCCCGGATGACAAAAATTACAGATGATGACAGACTTAACCCTGTCTGGCACAGGATGCTTTATTGTTGTACCCGTATGGCTACAGTGGGCGTTAAAGAGTTAACATGGTCTCATCCATGCCACGGACTCGAGCCCTACGTCAAGCTCACATGAGACTGTTAACAAACCTCGTTGACTGAGTCGAGGTTGGAAATGATGTTGAGACGGACCTCGGGACACTCGTCCTTCAACTGAGTGAGGAACAGTGGCAGCAGGTGTTCAATGGTACTAAACACAACACACACAATAAGCACCACAACTCAGCCCCACGTAATGTCATCAAGTCACTGACGGGCGTCACCACAGTCTCAAGTGAGCAGTCTCTTAACGGCACATCAGCACAATTACACTATACAGTGCCATTCACGTCGAATGTTAAAGTACAAGAGTAACAATATATGCTATAGGATATGTAAGACGACATGAGCGAAACGAGTAACAAACGCAACAAAGACTATACAAGATGATGAAAGAATTGGTTTATGTGATAAAATCTATGATTGTTGTTGCATCAACATTCTCAAACAGCTGATAAAGACGTTGGATGTTATGTCATCTGTTATCAGTGGTTTAGGATAAAAAGCTGCACAGTCAGACAGTTCTTGTTTATTGTTGTAATTACACAACATAGACAGACAGAGAGACACCTGATAGAATAACAGCTACACGTACTACGGAACCAAACATCTGTAAAAAATGTTTACAGTTACGTTACTAATTCGACACAATAATTCTCAAACATACAGATGTTCAATACAGCTTATTTTCAGAAAATGTAAAATATGATTAAGATTAATATGGCAACGGCAATCAATTACAAACTCGCTGATGGAAATTCGCACGACTCTTATACAAGGGTCGTGTGATTTCTACAGGAAAATTGTGGACTCTATTTGTAATATGTAGTCAGCACCAGCCTAAATGCAACTGCATAAAACACAGAAATGTGCATCTTTGTCGTAAATCTGATAGTATGTTGAGCCATTCTGGCACAATACAAGAGCAAGACAGACAGATGAACAGTTGCAACAGCAGAGACCGCCCTATACATGGCGTTCAGCGAGTTAAAACTGATTACTTGTCTTTGCCGACGGCAGAAGCTAGGCCCATGATGACTGACGCCAGTGCAGACTTGACATGAGAGTTGGCATCGGTCACGAGCTCTTTCAGACATGGTAAAATGTACGTCATTACGATCTGTTCTCGACTGTCGGCTGGCAGGCTCTGACAGAAGTCTGCATTGAAACACGTCAGCATTAAAACCACCACAGTAAGGCTCAAAGCAGACAACTAACTTGTTTTTTTGATAGAACCTTTCATTCATTTCTGACATGCACCAGAGTGCCAAACGTAGACATCAGAGGACGATTCTGAGCCACGACAATTGCCACATTCAGGGACATGGTATTGGATTTCAAGTCCTGCTGGATAGTCTTCGATCATCCACGTAGTACAAGGGCGTCCTGGAGGTCTCCCCCAGTTCTCACGGGGGCAGCTGTTAAGATCTTATTGGAAACTGTTTCAAAGGGCATTTGTGCAATGTGCCCAGACAGGCAGGAACGTTGTGCTTGGACAAGAGACGATATAACCGGGCAGAACCTTGGGCCACATTCTCGAAACTTCTTAGGAAAATCTTAGGAAGATTTCTTATCTTAGAACAATCTGTGACAATATCTAGGAAAGCAGTAACCAGACATAATTTCACTATAGTTACTAATTAAAAACTTGACAACATCGTCACGTAATAACTTCCAACAAGACGTAAAACTAAAAGTGTTAATTACAGTTATTATTGAATCATTATTTCCTAATTCAAGGTTAGTGCTTTGCTAAATATTTTCCTATGATTTTCCTAAGATAAGAAATCTTCCTAAGATTTTCCTAAGAAGTTTTTAGAATGTGGGCCCTTGTTCTTAGGTTCATCATCAGCATTCCAACAATTTTGGAATCAAAAAACGTCTTAGCACTAACAAAGATGTCTAAAATCATAATTTATTCATTATTTCAACTGAGCTGAAAAACTTCAAATGTGGCTCTCTTCACTTTCTGACCCCTCCCTCTGTCCACGGCACAAAGCATGCACATTTTGTTAACATTTAAGGTAGGCCAGTGCCACAACTGTCATATACCATTCTGTGATCTCATAGTCTAGAAAACATGGGTTGCACCCGGGAACCACAAGACACAAATTTCTGAGGAAGAAAACTGTAAAAATGTTTTATCTGAATTCAGCAGTAAAGTAAATAAGTAAGTAAAACGTAGATTTGTGTAGCGAATAATCGCCACAGCCCGTAATGTGCTGTATGAACTAACGCGTTGAGAGAAAACATGACTTCAAAGAATGTCCAAAGCTAGTAGTGTTGTGGCTAGTGTCACGCAACAGTCTAGACAAAGAGTTCCATAGTCTCGGACCGAGTACAGAAAACGCCCGTGTTTAAAAATTCCCCACAATGAAGAGGAGGATCGGCATCGAGCTACATACCTTTAACAGCACAGTTAAACGTAGTATACTAATGTTAATATTATAAAGTTCAGAGCTCATTTGAAGCAGTCTGATGTGTCGGTGCTAGTTAGCTAGGTGCTATTTAGGACTGCAATCTATTCTTAACTAACTACAAACCCAAAATACAGCTTATGCCCAGCTGTAAACAGACACACGATATTAATACTCCTTACAGCAGAGATTAGCCAGCAGTCACGGCAACACCTTAGCACCAATAACAAACTCTGACAGTAAAGCCTTACACGTTACTCGTCAAATTATCATCTCTAAACTCGATCAGTCAATCAAACAATTTTTTTATGTGGGCTAAGCAGTAAAACTACTGCCAGAACTTGCTGCCCAACAGTCTTCGTGACCCAGCTCTGAGTCTTAGCATTTTCAGGCATCACCTGAAAACACATTTTTTGCGAAATATTGATGAGATGTACTTAGTGCATTGGAGATTTTCTTTAATGAGAATGTGCTATATGAGTATACACTTTACTTACTTGCTTACTGCTAAGTCCAATGGAGAGTTCATGTCCAGCAAGTAGTCATCAATGTACAGTCACAAAGCAATATTCCACCAGTCAGTGATGACATATACAACAACCTGGCTGCATGGTGTTGTGGCTATAAATAAACTCCTTCTTACCCTTTACTTTGCCGGTAGCCGCTGCACGCACTTCCGCCTCACAATCCTTCAAAAGGTTCTGGAAAGCCGGTACTAGGTCTTTTTTCGTAATATCGGGACCCATAGCCTTTTGGATCTGGACAAAAATGCAAGTAAATGCCAGTTAGTATTACGACAATCCAACACTAAATAATCATCGGTGTTGAGGGACCAGCATTTGGCACAGTCTCTCTGCTGCAGGACCAAGTCATTCTCAACCTCAATACAACCAGAAACCAACCATCTGAGATAATCAGAATGAATTTTTAAACTCATATGTTCAGAAACAGCTAAAATGATAGCAAAATATACATGACACTGACACTGAGTTTTATTCCACACTTGTGGTTGAGTAGCCGAATAGCTCAATAACAAATTAACAATACAAAATAAGAAACAAGTCCAAATAAAGACAGTGACAACAATAACAATAGGATAATGGATGATAACAATAAAAAATTTAGGGTTAAATTTACAGAGGTGATTGTTAATTATTGACAGTGAAATTTAGAAATGATTCAAACTTTTTGTTTCGTGACATTTTGCAAGGGACAGATGTGAAGAACGTATTTTAATATTTTAATTGACCTAGTATGTACTATTTAGTTACTGTTACTCATACATAGCATTTAGATTACGAGCTTTTCGCAGAATATCCACATTAACTGGCAGTATACCACTATACCTGCAATAGAGCTGAGTAACAATATTTATACTTCAATATATACTTCATTCGCTACAACAAACTTCCTACCAAATAGGCGGATTATGACTAACTATCGTAACTAAACTGAAGGTTACCTCCTGGAAACATGACATGATATAGTGAAAACGGTACATGTTGATTGAAGTATTTACAGTAGGTCACTAACTGAAGGAAATTAACGTGGTTTACCAAACAGTGTCAAGTATGTGATCGTACACACAGACTGCGCAATAGACCCAAATAAGCAACGGTGGCGTAGATACCTCGACAAACTTGTCAGCGACCATGTAGCGAACACGCCATGATTTGTCATTGGCCGCTTCTCGTAGCGTCGGCAGAATTAGCTGCTCTTTGTCCGCGGAGCTCAACAGTGTCGCAATGCTGGCACAGTTCTCCTCCGCAAGCAGCCGCACCGAGTCCTAATAGCATCCCAGATCACATGAGTCCAGTGACGTTTAATGGCACAAAGTGAATTTCGCTAAGAGACAGGTTATAGATAACAACACGACGAAAAAGCACCTCTCAGTGATGACGAGCTAACCAGTATATAACTGTGTTGAGTTCATGTCGTGATCTTTAGTGTTGACACTTGTTTTGTTTGATGTCAAAAAATCGCTGTATAGTTGGTGTTTCTTGGGTGAAATAGCTTTAAAATGGCAAATCTAAATGATGATTTTTCCACATACAATTTTGGCATACGCTCGCATTTTCCCCCAGTCTCAGTTTATACATGGGTCACTAATAACTATATGGGGGTCGGCTTATACGTGGGTGGGTTTATACGCAAAGATATACTAGTATAGGACAGCCAGTCATCTTAACAAATCAGCACTTTTGCAAAATTATGACATGATTTTGACCAAAAAACACACAGCTCTTGTATGTATTACTACCTTAATGAATATACAATACATGCCTGTTCATCAGCAGCCAATGCCGTAAACAGCGGAATTAGATCAGATTTCAGGTAATCCAGCTCAATGACTTTAGCAAACTCTCCCAGTTTGCTGGCGGCTGCACGCCGAACCATTGGCGTGTCATCTCCACACAGACTACGGAACACTCTACAGCCGAACACACTGTGATGTGTAGGTAACAAGACACAGTCACAAGACCTCCAACGACAAAGATCTTTGGGACAATAAGATCGGCAAAGAAAACTATTTTTTCCCTCAGAATTACAGGTATTTATAGTAGTTTTCTTCAATAACAGTTAGAAATTAGTAATACTAATCTGGCAATATACTAACTACTGCAGTTTCCTTAATGAGTACTGGAACTACTTGACAAATATCCTTAATGACCATTAATTATGTTTATCTGGCATTGACAATGTCTACGATACAATGACGGAGCCATAATTAATGCTAGTTGTAAACCTCTCAATACTTTACAGGTGACTTTAGAGATGATCTACCTACTTTAATGTTTCACAACACTCAGCCTTTTCATTCAACCAATCATTTAACTGTTGCATTGTTATTAACAAAACACAAAAACAAACCAACCTAAGAAAACTAAAACTAAAACTAGTGCTAACCAAAATAATGTCAGTTTCTGAATGCTAATGCACCTTCCGACTGAAAGCACTGCGCCTTCTTTATCCATAGTTATAAACATTCAAATGCAATCAAATTCAAATTCACACACAGCCAGTTATCTCTGTAATTTCACTTTCAAAATCACGGAAGAAGTGATTAACCCTTTGATGCCCACTGTTGCCGTACGGGTACAGATATAAAGCAACCCTGTGCCCGATTTTGATAAGCCATCATTTGTAATTTTGATATCTGGGCACTCTGACGCTCAGCCTTGAGCATCAGAGTACCTTACAAATGACGGCTGGCCCATGATAGCTGTACCCATATGGCAACAGTTGGCATCACAAAGGGTTAACAAAGTGTGAAGCAGCTACTGACGATCGGAGGTCAGCCTTAGTACTGGTCGACGCTCTTGGATAGCAAACGCTGAAGAGACCGCACGACGAAGTACGCGACGTGAACCAGTCCCCAGACGCCAGACGCTTCACTAGTGGTATGAAATGAGACTCGAGATCAGACGCTGAATGAATCGCAGCGATTGTCCGCAGCGACTCCACCGCTTTCTCGCGGACAACGGTCTCCTCAACAGTCGCGAGGCCTTCTAGAGGCGCCTGTCACAATACAAACATCTGCAGTTGCAGTGCAATTGTGTGGTTTAAAATGCCATTTTAAAGTTTTATTATTATTATTATGACACATTTTCTTGTATATAGGATAAAAATAACAAAATATCAACATAGTAAAATGCCACACTTAACGTAATAAGATATGCTGCTCCATGAGCGATATGTTAAGAACACAGACAGTGAGCCATGTTACTGTTTATTAGCTCTATACTCATTTTTGAAATATGACATACTGTACATGCTACAGAATATAATGATACTACACATCATGGCCATGCAATATGTTAATTGATGATTACATTTTGTGAAATTTTTATTTTTAAAATCACAGGTCTGCAAAAGTGTCTACCAAAGTGAGCTCAGCAATGCTAGTGGATGGCTATGAATAATCCTAAGTCTGCATCAAAACCAGCCATAAATATAATAAGCTGTAAAGTTTTAAACTGCCAGTTTGCCAGTGACGTAAAAGACTGGTAGGGGTAAACAGGCTCATTACATTTTTGGCGGTAAGTAACATCAGCAAATATAAAGGCTTAGACCATGAAGGATTTTAGGGCTTGCTAAAGCACTATACTATTTAAATATTACTACATACTATCCGTCAGTAACTAATAGTCAGACGTACTTGTCCAAACCTGCTCCAGGTTTTAACAGGTCAGCAAAAATCCTCGGGGAGTTCTCAGTTTTTTAATACCCAGCCAAAACCCAGTCTCATACATTTACGGCATAATGTGCTATATTACTTTAACAATTACTAAAAAACATCTGTACAAAGTGCAGTACTGACTAATACACAATCCAAATAAGCCAATTTTACCAATAAAGTGTGGACATGTTCTGGACCTCCGACGAATGGAGTAAATGTTCCGAGTTGCTCTGCTAAAGCTAGTAAAACCTCATCTTCATCGTAGATTGTGTCTGTCAATAATCACACACACTCACTAATGTCACCTCAATACGTTCAATGAATGATGGAACAGAAGTTGTGGTTGGTGGCCAGCTTCAACTGAAAAAAAGTTTCAAAAACCAAAAACATGAAGTCAAATTTGTGGCACCATGTTTCAGCTATTCTAGCTGAAAAGTAAAAGCCGCAGTCAGGATATTCTGTCGCCATCTATTTTCAAAAGCAGCCTCTGCTAATCATCTTAGCTCATACTGTATCAGTGGTCCAGTTCAGCAGTTCTGAAAAATACTTAACCAGATGGATCGTTCGAACGGTGAGTTTTGTGTATAAACAATGACCCAGCCCGGCCGTGGCCAATTGACAGATGTGTGGTCATCAATACAGAAGACCAGGCATCAGTCAGACAACATGCTTAGTATCTCAGTATCTCAGTCAGTGAGTAAATAAGAAAGTAAGTCGTGAATTTACACAGCACATAAAGTGCTACACGTCTAATGTGCTGTGTATACTACTAATACTCTGAAAACAACCGAGTTTCAAACAGACGTCTGAAACTGTCATTGCTAAGTGTCGGATCACGCAGCTAGTTCCAGGCAGTTGGGCCAGCAACAGCAAATGCCCGATGCCCACACGAGCTGAGACTGTGTCAAGGCACAATGAGGTAATGAAGAACGAAGATGTTGTCGACTGGCCACATCATTAATCAGTATCTCAAAACATTCACACTCTTCGTAAGACTTGGTTGTGAGTGGACTCATGCCAGGTTCATCAGCGATCTCTTGCTGGATCCATCAGAACTGACTGAGAATTTTTAACATCTGAGCGACTGAGTGAGTGAGTAGAATCTTAACGGCACATCAGCACAATTAGGCTATACACAGTGACATTCACATCGTTACATGCTGGAAAATACAGGACAGAAGACAAATTAAAAACAGACACTACAAAAACTAAACACAGCCCAGAAAAAGCAAACGATGCAAAATACAGCAGAACAAAACTAGCCTGGTTTAGTTGCCTCATACGATACTCGGCCAGGAAACGAGGTGGGCTTATTCTACAATGCTCCCACACAGTGCAATTTTATTAACATCTGGATAACTCTGTAACTGCAAAAAAAGTAAAAACTAACATCTGACAACTGCTGCGCGGTCTGTAATTACAGATACGTACCCGTCAGGAAAGGTATCAGCTCCTTTCTGGTGCGCTCAACGCCGAGTGCAAGTGCTATTGTCGATAGTTTCTTAATACTGTTCAAACGAAGCTGGAAAACACATCAGTCAGTATTGTTAACAATACTGAAACAATGCAACACTTTGATAACCTATGGATGCAGCAGGAACAGACTCACTTTGTACAATAGTATGTTTGTCAATTTAGCACTTTACTAGTTTAGCTAATTAATAAATACCGGTAAGCATATACGGCAGTCCACTCCTCGTTAGAGGCAAAATTAGTTTCCCGGTGGCGGAATGAAGGTCACGTGATTCCGAACGAGGACCGAAAGTACGTGGAACGACGAAATATGGCCGCCGTGTCTGTAGTCTCAAACCTAGCCATACGGTCACCATGTCGGTACCATTGGCGTTTTATTTAATCTGTTTTAAACTGGGTAGAGGGTTCGCCCATCCAGAGACCCCATCCTGTTGCAAAACTAAACACAACTAAACTGAAAATCGCAGCAAAGTTACCCGTTAAATCCAGATTAAGAATACTATAGTGCCCCTGAAACTAGTCTAAAAACCGGTCCATATAAAACACGCATCGGCGCTTTTTTCTATGCAGATCGAATACTGGATTTTGACTTGTAATAAAACCCAGTACCAGCATTTTCAGCTTATTCAGACATATTTCCGCCGTCGTCGGCTGCCATATGACGTAGCGCAGCTAACCACCAGATGCCTCTGTATGCGCCGATGTGCTGATGTGCGCCGATGCGTGTTTTATATGGACCCGTCTAAACCCAGCTCGGACATCCGATAAAGAATGCCGACGGCAAAATAGAGCTTGTGATATAAGTTCACAAAATTTTACAAGCATCTTCCACTAAGCAATAAACTACTGTATAATTATACAGCGATTAACATAGTTACTTGCACGTCTTCGTTTCGCAATTCATCTATAAGCACAGCAATCGGATACAACGAATCATCAGCGGTCGCCATTTTCTCGGTATATTAAAATTTTGCAGGCTGGTTCCCGTCCCAGGCCAAAACAACGTCGTCATCGTCAGTAAGTAAAATAATGTTATGTCAATTCGTTCGTGTCGTGTGACGTGTCATGTCATTCAACAAGAAGCCAAGCTGTCGCTAGGATAGCCGACCGTACTGCCAAAAATTGTAGCGGTCACGTGACCTAGGCCACGCCCACTTTTAGGAGAAATTTTTGTGCGC
>Ga0056114_1001414_pt1 | contig 10883 bp, 12 predicted proteins | sample WorMetHERISLAND1_FD_77005 | JGI IMG/M metagenome (GOLD analysis project Ga0056114, IMG submission 77005) | Marine gutless worms symbiont microbial communities from Max Planck institute for Marine Microbiology, Germany - Olavius loisae HERON... ...
GTCAGGAAACACCGCACCGGCCGCACCGTCCGCACCGGCCCCAAATACAGCGATATCTTACACTGAATAAGCAGCAAGAGTAACAACATGCAAGTCAGAAATGCATGAAAACCGTAACCTGTTCGTTTTCTTAATCGAAATCAATAATATGCACCGCACCAAACACATTTTACCGATACCCAGGACCTGTATTTGGCGCCGGTGCGGCCGGTGCGGTGTTTCGTAACATCGTTTGGGCTGATCTTGTACCAATGTCTGATATACTGCTGATCTGGCTGATCTAGTAAAATTGACTGATTAAGACGTAACGTTTTACCAAAGATAGTTTTACCACGAGTATGGATTTATTTACACTGTCTGAATTGAACGCCTAAACGCGGGCGTGGGTACGATTTCACTAAAATTATACCACGTAAAACCGACATAGGTGTGTAAGTACACACCTACGCGCGTAGTAGTACTACTACGCGACGTGCGTAGTAGTACTACTACGCGCGTACAATCCAAATTATATCGATTTACCTCTTAAATGTTTTCGCGTATATGTTTAAATAACAATTTCATTTTCATAATGTTTACATCTTGTATGTTTACATTCTCCAACATTACGACATTCACCATAAAATATTTAATGATTTTTTTGCTTTACTTATTTTCTGTCTCTAGCGTGTATCTCAGAATCTGGGATTTGTGTTGATTTGTGTACGCCTTATTTGTAGTTTTTTCATTATTTGTTAGTCACATTGTAATTGATTCATTAAATTTAACGTAGATTTTATAGTTTCATTGGTTGAAGTATGCAATGTAATTTATTAATTTCAGAAATACATTATTAACGTCACTTTCCTAAAATGTGCGCCACGCTGGCATCTCCTTTTGTTTCGATGACTGCAATTTACAGCTTACAAAGCGGTAGTAATTTTCCAAAACACCAGTATGTTTAATTTTTATCATTTTCAGCCGACCGTACTGATGGTTGCGCTTCGGACACAGTGTTGCGTCTGTCTGCTTCACAGGGTCAGCACTAGCCGCCGCATGTGACATCCACCGGCAGATGCAATACCGCATATGGCCGACATACGCCGTGATTGGCTGACTAACCAAAACACACAGCGATGCTTTGTTGTGATTGGTTTAAGTAAACGACAATCCCACAGTCCTTCGCAACAGCCAGTTCGCCATTAACGCCAACTAAGGTCCGCCATATTGGTTGGCAGCTAGCGAAAGCCAGAGAATATTTATTAACATCCGTGGCCAGTACGGTATCCAGAAGAATATTTATATTCATCAGTGGTCTGCTGTCTGTCGTCTGCTGTGTGTGACGTATCGTATTGTGGCTAAACAGTGCGACCCAGAGCAAAAGTTACTATTAACAGCCTATAGGAAGTCGCATATGAAAAATCTGTTGGTGCCAATATGAATGTACTTGACCTTTGTTCAGAGGTCGTAACAAGGTCATGTCAACCATTGCGTGAAAGAATTGTGAAAATCGGTCAATATTTAGCAAAGATATGGACAAGAGTATAGTGTCTCCTTTTTTTTGACTCACTGTGTACATGGAACAGTCTACCTTATGCCATGTAGAAGCTAATAGTAATTAACAGGCTTGATAAACACTTCAACAACGAAGATTTCAAATATAATTGGAAGGCTGAACTATCACAAGCGGAGGCCATAGTTTTTAGTTAATCTTTCTTTATACCTAAGTTTGTGTTAAGAGGCATTGAGTCTTTTGGCCTGCACCCTGTTTTGACACTAACTTGTCTTGTATTGAACGAAGATGCATGGTGATAGGTTCAGAGCCGTGAGCGGCCGTTTTTCTGCCACTGTCAGCTGCCATACTGCAACCTCTGCAGCAGCTGGTCTTTTTTTGTGTTTGTGTTAGTAACTGTAACATGTTTCTGTCTATTTTTATTTGCAGAGAAGATGCCTGCCAAAATATTTGTTGGAAATATTGCATATGGAGTTACGGAGGACATGATTAGGCCGTTGTTTGAGCATTATGGGATGGTGACGGAGTGTGATATCCTTGGAAACTTTGGATTTGTCGTAAGTATTGACCTGCCTAATAACATAATTCGTGGAAGTTCTTTTGCTGCTTGATAGGCTCATAATTCTAGTTCTTTTGGAACAAAACTAGAGATTAGAATTCTTACATGAAAATATTGTTGATGCATGTTAAGTAACTAGTTCATTTTACATTTCGTAAGTTCTGGTTTGTTTGTTGTAGCATATGCAAGATGAAGAGGTGGCAAAAGTTGCCATTTCAGAACTTAATGGTTACGATTTGGATGGAGTGAATATTAAAGTGGAGGTCAGTGACCAGTGAGAATATTAGTTTTATTAACAATTAGTCATGTTGTTGTTGGGCTGAGTGGCATAACAGACTGAAGTTAGTGTAAATATGCATAGACAGATTTTTAAGTTCTGCTGGAAATCTGGAATTTCAATTTTACAGTAGAAATCAATAATTCTTCCTAGGAATCTTTTGCAAGTAGTGTGCAATATTGGTCCTTACATTACCTCCCGGGAGGTAACCCTTTACAGGTGACAACAGTGGCCATTTGATGACACTATTCAGAAGTTTTCCATGTACACAATCCAGTGTAACAAGCTACGTGGAGTCATAGACCTATAATATAAGATTCATCCAAGCAGTAAGAGTAAGGGATTTAACCTAAAGTACCAGATGACTTCAGTCATTAATCTACAGCTGTAACGACCCAGTACAGATTGTTTTCCTCAAATAGCAACTACTTGAGGAAAACATCGGTGTTTTCTTCTTGTTATATATTTATTCCAACGTATACTTTGTTGTGTCTGTTGATTAAGGTCTTGTTACTCGGCCTGCTGTACTTACTGAATGCTCCTTGTTCTCGCTGTCATTCCGTATTATCACTTACAGTATTTATTGTGCCCTGAAATAAATTTTATAATTTTTTTATTGATTGCATTTAGCATTGAGGATGTTGTGTTTGTAGTTGTCAACAGTTGATACACAAGGAAAGAAACGATCAAATCGGTGAGTTCTCGTGTGGTATTAGTTGAGTATTTCTCTTATGTTGTATAATTCTGTATTTTTATTTGCTATTGTTTCCACTTGCACATTTCATTATCTAAGACAAGATAAGTGATGACATGAGGCATTGAACAATGATGTTCTTCTATATTCCAGTAGCCAGAACAAGTGTCACTCTAGTGACTGTTGTGCGTAAAGTAAAAAAAATGTATGCATTTTTATATGCAGACTGTATATTCGGTCTTCATTAAACATCTTAAGATACACATCATTGGTATTGCATTTGCTTCAAGTCTGACTCTCAGTTTGATTTTATTCCGGAAGGTTGTTTCAAACAAAGAACTAGGTTTTTGAATGTTTTTAATTATGCATTACTAACACGTGTACTAACAGTTACTGTGTTAGTATTTAACAAGCCATTAAGTTGTAAACATCAAGAAAGTAACTTCATATTCATGAAACGGTAGGCCTATGTATGTAATTATTCAACAAAGAATTAGTCCAAAGTTTTATATAATTCCCTCGTGCATTTTGCATGCATATGGATGTTATTATCAAGTCTTAATTCTTTCTGTAGAGGATCGGCTTTATTTCCTAGCTCTGTAGTCTGTATCAACCATGCAGCATACAATAGTGTATAGTTACATTCACTTTTTGCTTAACTTCCACTGGACCAGCACTCGGCTACAAATGATTGCAGATATATTAGAATTTAGTAGTTTATATAACGTATTAGTAACAGTTCATGTTGTCCATGCAGGTCTTCCACAAAGATATTCATTGGTAACATACGAGTTGGAACTACCAGCGAGGAGCTGCGTGAGAAATTTGACCGATATGGGAAAGTAACTGAGGCAGATGTTATTGGTGGCTACGGATTCGTGGTAAGTAAACGTCGTTTGTCGGCTGTCATTTTGATGGTCTTCTATAATGTACATTAAGCTGTCATCACAAGAAAAGAATTAAGTATAATGCATGTTGGAATGGTAATAAATCATTTTTTTCACAATGGCTCGAATCACTTTTCTGAGAATGCAGTTGAATGTATGGCTGTCCTTGAAAATCATTTTAATGCCCCACAGGTTCTGCTCCATTGTGTGATGTTACGGAGTAACAGTGTGTCATCCCGCCAAACTTCGTAGCTGTAGGTTGAATCAGTTTCACATGGAGGTCATGGCTGTTGAAAGAATCAATCCAATGTAGTTGATTGAGGATTTGAGGTGGTTATTTTTTGTTGTGTTATGCCCACACACATTGACGCAGTGGAAATTACATATTTTAACAGACTGGAAAATTAGAACACCTTAAACTGGCTTGATTTTGTGTAGGTATGACATAGCGTGAACGTATGCAGATTGCCTGCTGAGTGGCTAGAGTGGTAATGTTGCCGAGTTGAGTGTGTTTCTGCCTGTCTGCAGCACATGGCTGATGAAAGGGAAGCGCTGGAGGCCATCCGCGAACTCAACGGCACCAAGCTCAGTGGAAGCCTTATCAATGTCGAAGTAAGTAGTTGTGTAGCGATGGTTGAGTGTGTGAGAGCATTGTAAGAGTCAACTTATAAGACTCTCTGCACTCCTATGATCTTAGCGTTATTCCTATTGAATGGTGGACAGGACAGCAGCAAACCTGTATTGACACAAGCACACAGCATGCTGAGGGTTAGATGTCGTGATTGTGATGGTGTGTGATCAGTGTTGGAATTGGCCTAAAATAACGGGGGGGTCAGATGTCGAAATGTTTGAAATTTTGCACAGAGATTGAAATTTAAAGCTGATTCCTCATTCAAAAATGAGCGTCTGTAGACACGAACTTGGGGGAATTGCACCCCCTGCCCCCGGTAATTCCAACACTGTGTGATAACATGAACATAGTGACGAGGCAGTCGAAGCTATACTTAGTATTTTATGAGAAATGGTTCTGTTGGTTGTTGTTATGTGATAGTTATCAACGCGGGACACTCAGGGAAAGACCAGAGGACATGACGGTTATGCTCCGGGTGACAGGTACCACTGCAGCTCATGACTAGAGCTAGTTTTAATTTTTACTGGTACTTTTTTCAACCCATGTGAGCTCGGGACTGTTGTTGAATAAGCCCATCTCATTTCCTGGCCGAGTGTCGTAAGAGGCGACTGAAGCAGGTATTTTTCTTTTGCTGTATTTTGAGCTGTATTCTGTGTGCGTATTTTCCTGTACTGTTTGTTTGTCAGTATCGATCAAATTATTGGTAGTGTGGACCACTGCTGAAATGACTGAAAGTGTGTTGGGCAGGGCTTTGAACTTTACTCCAACTCCAACTGACTGTTTCTTTTTACAAATGAGAGATACTGCTTTCACATCAGCGATGAAAATACACTTTTTATAGTGATTAGCATTTTTGCTCCAAGATTTCAAATTGATTAGCAATCGACCAAAATTGATTAGCAAAACAAAAATGCCAAATCGATCTTTATCAAGCAATATTCACAACCGCAACAAATTCAGTAACAGAACTTAAACCGATAAAATGCCAAAATACCGGTAGCCTGAATTCCAAGTTGAGCTAAACTGTCAAACTATATTACTATAAGGCTTATTATGGAATATGTAGCACAGCACAAGTTTACCACTTGGTTGTCAATGTATATGAATATACATAGGGCCTACTTAGCGTCAAGATAACGTTAGGATTGAGGATAGACTGATCTGCAGCTTGAATACAATACAAAGTTTCCATGACGGCAGTTCCTGGCAAGTGATTCATATTCACTGTGACAAACTGTTTAAACTCAGCCCATTCTCTCGTCATGTCATCCAGACTACCAACTCTGTCTTCAAGTAATCCTGAAAAGTGATTGTACAGCATTTTGACATGATCGTTTCCAAAGTTGTTAGAGGACTCATCCTGTGGCACCGGCCACAACTTGATGTCTAACAACTGCACCGCCTGTAGAGTGGGATCACTTGACAAATTTTCAAATCTGTTGTCTAATGCAGTTGTAATCCAGGATGCAAAATTCACTTCCTGCGTTTGCACAAAATCTTAGCTACAGTCCGACTGCTGGCACGGCTGGATGCTTATAAATCTGATGCTGACGTTCCCGCGTACTAAATGATTCGCACCCGAATGCGCCAAGTTATTGAACTGATTCGAAAACACCCGAAAATGCGTCTCACAATTGTCGCATTTTGTGATGAGAATCACCTTATTTTCATCACTGTTTCACATGTTGTTTTACCTATGTGTAACGATGTATGTAGTTACACTTGTTCATTCATTGTTTTTTTTACTGTGTTAAATTGTTTCCAATGTCAGTCTGTGTAGTAGTTGTTTTGCTGGTGTAGCTTTCGTGGTCGTGGAGGTGCGGCTTGGGGCTCGTCACGAGGCAGGTGTGTACAGGTGTTATGTCGTCACTTTTACCTGTGATTGAATATTTGAGCTGCTTTCTGTTGAGATTGTCCAGTAACAATAATTGTCATCTATTAGAGTAAAATTTGTTCGGTGCCCTACACTACAGGGTGGCCCAGTGGTGAATTTGTATAATCCTGTCATTAGCATAATGTTGTCACAGACTAATAAACTAAGAATACAGATGCACTGACTGTTAGGTGCACACATGTTTGAGATATATTTATGGAGAAAACATTCATAAGTTTTGTCTATAACATGCAGCACCGGTGTCAAAGTATTAGGACCTGGGCCATCATTATTAAAAATACTGGCACTAAGCAGTTGGCGTTTAGATCCACTGTGACAGACTTGCAGGTAAAAAATTTTGGTGTCTTTTGTGTCCATTTTACGCGTATTACTTTATGGACAAATGTTAGAATCCTTTCATTCAGTGATATTTAGCTGGGATCTGACATTGTGTTTTGTGAAGTTGAGTGTACTGCCGGTGATTGTAGGGGTCGTGGTGGAATGAGTTCACGTTTTGATCCATACTCAGCTCCTGCCAGCAGCTCATGGCTGCCGCGGTCTGAAGTCTATGCCGGCATTCCGTCACATGTTGATGGTTATCACCCATCATCGTTCAGGTCCGGTACCCTGCTGGCTCCGCCTCCAGCCAGAGCAGCAGTGGCCGTGGCACCGGTCAGCGAAGACACGTCATTTGCTCGTGAGCTCCTTCAGCTCTACTCCAAGGACCCGGCTGCGTTCGACGCGTACGCCCGCAACCCGGACGTCCGCCGTTCGTTGAACCTTCCGTCAGAACTTGCTGCTGCTCGACCGCGTGAAGAGGCTTTTCTGAAGACACCTCGTGAATATCTGATGGAACAGAGACTACAGCAGAGGTAGTCTATTGTATTGTCTGTAAAACTCTCACACTGTTGATGATGCCATAGAGCAGCTTACATGCTATTTTCTTCCTGGATTGTTTCTTCAATACCTTGTTTCTAGTTGCTGCTCTGCTCGAAAGCTAGATCACATTTAGTTTGCCTGCAGTGATGCACAGCTTCGTGTCATCATGTTGATGCTGCTCACAGTTGTTGGGGTTTTATCCAGCCAGCTATGTTTCTCTGGGATTAGTGCTGTACGAAATTTTGGATTGAATTGAGTAGTTAATTACTGTTCAGTTTGATCCAAAACCAATCAAACTATTTGATATTTTTGAATACTTACCGTCACCTATTTACTTATTTAACTGAGTGATGCTGACCTTTTACCTTAGCAACAATGGTCCACCAAGTACTGGAGGAACACAACAGCCTACAACACAAACCACAAACAGGGTGCCACAAAACTGTTGACATTTGTACTTGTTAATGGTGACTGTCGAGTACAGCGAAAACTATTCACAATTTCAGATAATGGCCCACTATTCGAATCAGTTCGATTTGAAATGAAAAAAAACAGCATTTACACAGTGCCAGTAGGATCACTGGCTAAATGAGACAATGTAGGCAGTTGATCAGTTAAACAGTTTGTCTGAGTGGCACACACCGACACCGAGTGTGCTCGTCTGTATTCACAGTTGACTACACGGAGCCAGCTATAATGTAATGAGTTGTTGAACCTGTAGCATGGTTCGGCGTCCCATTAAGACCTAACACTAACACTGTCTCCATGGACCATCAACGTGCACATTCTCACATCTGAGCACTCTCTTTGTCTGGAGTCAGATGGCAGATTGACAGAACTCCTCTCTGCATTTGATAACATTCTACAGTTGCACAATATATACTCGTTTGGCGCGTCGCACTCCTAGTGGTGCTTGCCGCAATAGAAGAAGAAGACAGTCATTTGAGGAGTGTGAACAGGATTAGATCGATAGGTCAAAGCAGGAAGCTGATTTTATAGGTAAGGTGAATTACATGATGCATATTGAAAAGCGCGTTTAGTGATTTAAAATGAGGAAGATGCAAAAGGTCGAGCCATGGTAACAACAGGTGAGGAGCGTGAACAGAGATGAAGTTGGGTTGGATAGTCGTGTGATGCATGTGTCTTGTGTACAGGATGCTGCCTGTAGCGGACGAGTATTCTGACTTGGCGGGGCGTGGTGGAATGCTGGCCTCGGAGCTGTCACATCGCGGTGTCCGCTCCTCGTCGTCGGCCACGACACCAGCTCAGCTCTACATGTCTTTCGAGTGAGCTGAAGTATGTCTGCGTTTATACTCGCTGCTCGGTCGACTCGAAACATATAACACAACTTCGTCCGCTGTAAGTATTTGGCAGTTTTTCGACGTGACATGGCTGCTGCAGTCGTTTCGCCGTGCCGGCGAACGATATCTGAAAATAATCGACTCCGTGAGCTGAATACGATTCTTACATCTTGCTTTTGTGAACAGGCTCTTCCGTTCGTTAAGTCGGAGATAAACGGACGAAAATAATTTGAAAAAAGCGACGTTACTCATACTATGTGTTGTCGTGTCCGTTATCCGTGGTCGCTGGATACATTTTCTATGAAAGCTGTTTATTGCAGAACTATCCGACGACACGCAGACATCCGAGCTGCTCACAACTATAATATTAGCGATGCGGCGTAATCGTCAGCTGTGTGAAATATTGTCGAGTTTTGATCGGTAATTGGATTGCAAGAATTTTGTTAGCTTCATTGCGTCGGTGATTCATTTCAGTTACACATGTGTGACAGATTCGTCGGCTGAATATTAAGAAATATTTCGGCTTCTGCGGCGACTTATATCGTAGTGATACTGTTTGTTGGCTTACGTTAATGCCTGCCGTAGTCGGAAAGTCTCCGCAACTAAATCTTGTTCGCGTGCATGCTTTTCTGAATTGAAACGACGAACTTCGGAAAGAATACGAATATGTGCGCTCGCTGTTATGTAAGCATATGGAAATGGTAAATGTTTGAGCACCTCCGTGTTATCGTATTTTCATATTTGTCACAAATGATTAGTATGTTCGTTGTAGTAAATCGCTCTCGTGTATATTACCAAAGCAGTCTGACTGGAATGCGTCTCGGATCAAAACGGCAACTCAACAGTGTTGACTGACTGTAGTGTCCGTATGAGAAACGTTCGCGAGGACTGATGCGTTTAATTTCAAGAATTTGATGATTATTAATTTGTTAGAGCCGCGGATGCTTCGATCGTCTGTCGTATGTTAAATAAAATTGATAGTAGTTCGCACTGCATTTCTCTTTTTAGCTCCTAGCATATATCTGCTTGTCACTCAATAGTGCGTTCGGTAGACATGGGTTATAATTTCTCAAAGCTGGTGGAAATGCACATGCATCTAACGTCGCAAGTGAAGATCAGTATCTGTGTGCCGTGCCCTTCGTAAAAAAAATAGTTTTTATTGCGCGACAGCCGACAGTATATATGCAGAGCAGAGCATGCTATATGCTGTGAGTGCTATATACGTTGTCTCAAAACAAGACAGCAGAATTGTTTTTGTCATAGCTTCATGAAGTCTCCGCCAACTCTGATAATTGTTGGCATAGACATGGCAAACAGTCTAAAATTATATGGGGTGCACTCATTTTCCACCTCACTTAACTTATGTCACCGCAGTACTGTGTTAAACGCACATGTTCCAGATTGTTACATAACGCTGTAATTATTAGTATCAGATTGCTGGCATGTGCATCATCAGTTAACATAGGGTGCCACATGATTTAATAATTTTGCGGTTAAAATATCCTACACTTGAATATTTTACGCTGAAAGTAAACAACAGCTGATAAATTTTTGTCCGCATTCTCGTGAAAATGGAGTGGGCGTAGTTTGACCAGTCCATCTTTGATGTCGTTAACAGCCACTCCCCTAAGCACTTGTGTCCGTGTACGCAGGGCAAACAGCAAACTTCGAGCATAGATTCTGACCATTTTGAAACAGACTGTTATACAAACTTATAATTCTGCTAAATAAACCATATTTCGGTTTATTGTGTGCTTATTAAGTCGTTAGAAAGTTTACTGCGGACTAATAACTAGTACAGCGTTATGTAACAATTTGAAACATCTGCGTTTAACACGGTAGTGCGTTAACATAAGTTAGATGAGGTGGAAAATGAGTGCACCTCATATAATTTTAGACTGTTTGCCATGTTTGTGCCAATAATTATCAGAGTTGGTGGAGATTTCACGAAGTTATCAAAAACAATTTTGCTTGATTTTTTGAGACACGGTGTAGAAATTAATTAGTCAACAAGTAACTAATTAATTGTAAACTATACTTAGTACCGGGTAGCTAACAAATAACAACAACGAGTATTTTCTAATTTCTATGGCAAGCTCTTCTACACCATACTATTACAAGTGTAAGGCCTACTGGCATAGGTATGTAGCGAACGCGTTGACTCAGCTTCGTTTTTGGGGGTACCGCGGCGGCAGCCCCACCGCCGTCAGGCCTAGCGACCCTGCCCTCTGTGGGAGCTGTCCCCTAGTCACCCCATATTTTTGTAGACTAGGGGACTTGCTGTGCTTTA
>Ga0056114_1001415_pt1 | contig 10882 bp, 6 predicted proteins | sample WorMetHERISLAND1_FD_77005 | JGI IMG/M metagenome (GOLD analysis project Ga0056114, IMG submission 77005) | Marine gutless worms symbiont microbial communities from Max Planck institute for Marine Microbiology, Germany - Olavius loisae HERON... ...
CTGTTCCATACAACTGGGCCGGCCACAGAGAAGGCTCTGTCGCCAAATTTCGTTCTTGTCCGTGGAACAGTGTAGTCGCTGCTTGACGCCGAGCGGAGACGAGTCCGTGCTGGATCACTGTTGCACGCCTGATATCCGGGCGCCAAAACCAGATCAGTTCCGTCTGTGAGGCGTTCAGCTGCAACCGACGAGACGCACACCAGCCCCGCAGAAGCAGAACATCGATGCAGGACGTCATGCGTTGATATGCCATAGCAGACGGAGTTGGCATAATCCAATCGAGACTGTATTAAAACTACTGCAATTGATACTGTCATGTCATCAGTCAGTGCAGAACGTATGTATTTAAGAGTGTCTAAGGCCTAATAATACTGATAAGTTAATTAGTATTATAGAACGGTTACTAATCAAGATGTTAGTATCCGGTCTACGTCGGTTAACAGTTTGCTATAGCCTTGGTGTTGCTGGCTATAGGCGCGTCAGAAACAGCATCCAGTCGTCAATCTTCAAAGATTTGGAATTTTGTAGTTTTGCTAAAATCTGCTAACGCAGAAACGTCTGCTCATGCATCACGCTGGGTTGTCAGCGACAGCTAAAGCTTCTTGTTAAACGGATATTCCGACGATCAGATGACACGTCAAAGAAGACATAGAAAAATGCTCATAATCACGTAATGAGTTTATTTAAAGACATTTGTTCATAATCACGTTTTCATCTAAATCACATTAATTACAACAAGGTGAGTTGGTCGGTGACCTGTAGGTGTAGCTGGGTGCGGTACTTGGTCTGTAGCAGAGCGTCATTGGCTGGTGTCGTCGGTGTCACTATCTGAGAGGCAGCCGAATCGGTGAGAGGACTGACAGACTGAGCATCAGGTTGAATTGACAGCGAATGACTGGAGCCCTTACTGGCGACACTTCGCGATGATCCGCCCGGCACTGCTAACTGTCACACACATACAGTAGGCCTACACAGACTGACAACGACACTCACACTAAACATGTGCATTAATTTCAATAAGCGGGGGCGGACTAGCTGCCTCTCGGGGCCAATATCCAAAGAACAACCAACTGAAAATGGCCTATGGCGAATCGAATGGTCACGTGACCGATGACGTCACGTGACCCCGAAAGGTCGATGGGCGTGACCCCAATATGCTTAGGGCTCAATATCTCGAAAATAGTTCAGATGTTATGTAACAACAATCGCAAATTATTAGATAGTCTGCTGTGATGCAGTATGGTCGGCTATCGTAGAAACAGCTTGGCTTCTTGTTACAACAGCTTAAGATCTTGGAAAAATCTATGAAAACGTTTGCTCGACCAAATAGCTATAAATAAATAAGAGCAGCTGTGCAGTATGTCTATGTGCAATAACCTCTTTGGTCAATTTCGATTTCTCATCTTTCCCGCCTTTCTTTTCAGTCTTTCCTTTGCTGCCTTTTGCCTTTGATCCTGCATCACCTGCAAGAACACTCTACATGTAATACAGGTAATGGAACGAATCTCTCTCTGCCAGGTTTATTGCAAACTTTACACCAAAACCAAGGAAATAATGACAGGACATGGTTTCAACAGGTCATTAAAGAAGGAACAGAAGATTTGACCACAAAATCAACAGTGATGATAATGATGATAACTAAGTTTCCTACTCGTTCGATATTCACTACATCACGAAAATGATAACAGGGAAGTATGACGGTTATTATTACGACTGTAACAGACGTCGTTTCACAACTTTGTATCACAAACAATCAAACAGAGGAAATCATTAACGGAAATGACAATTATGATAATGCTAATAATACAAGCAAATGGTTGTATTAATAAGCGCACAACGGCAACTCAAGCTTCACATACTGCTGATATGAAAACAGCAGCGTGATAACCTACTGCAAATTCGCAATTACAACCCCGGCGACGCGTGCAGAAACATCGCGCGGTTTATCTGCAAGAACTGTAGTAATGGCGGAGCAGGTAGTGATGGGCGTGGGCAGACTGCAGCACTACGAGACGACGTCTGTGAGGCCCTTATCTGTGATACTGATATGTGTCTGTTATGGCCCTTATGTGTAAAAAATTAGCCCTTATCTGTAAAAATGTGGCCCTTATCTGTACTGCGATAAAACGCTAACAGACGTTGTAGGCCCTTATGTGTAAAAATGGCCCTTATCTGTAAAAACAGGTTGAAGGTTAGGGTTAGGGTTAGGGATAGGATTAGGGTCAGGGTTAGGGTTAGGGTCAGGGTTAGGGTTAGGGCCAGGGTTAGGAATAGGGTTAGTGTTTCATTGCTGTACAGATAAGGGCCACATGTTTACAGATAAGGGCTAAATTTTTACACATAAGGGCCAATTACAGATAAGGGCCTAACAGACATCAGCTTGCTGCTGATGCTGCTTGCTGGCAGGCAGCAGCAAAAGTGTAAGGTTATCCACATCCCAGAATACATGTGGGAACCTGTAGAACCTCAGAACCTGTCTGTGAACCTGTCTCGCTGAGGGTGACACCCTTCGAATTTCCGCAACAGCTTTATGTCGCCGAAAATTCGGACTACCGTTTGCTGGAAACCGCATGATCGTAGTAGGTATGTTTTTGTCGAAACTATACCACAACGTGACAGACAGACGACGGACAGACACTATTAGCGCGCTTAGCAGAGCTGACACGCAGTAAAAATGCACCATTTTGAGATTATCTACTCTCTGAAAAATATCGTGACCTTGAAACCTGTGTAAAGGATCACTCAAGTTCACTGGAAATGACACCGTTTGGCGTTTGATAGAGCAAAATGTGACTTTGTATTCATGTTCGTAACTTTTGGCGCTGTTTGTGAGATATGACGCAATATAGCTGCAAATTAGCAATCACAATCTCACGCAACGCTTCCAGAAGCATCACGCGGTTTATATATAACTGCAAGGCTGTAATGTAATCTGTATAGGGTGTATGCGCGCGTTATCGTAACCGGGCTTGGAAATGGGATCGGTAAAGGGTGACTTAAAAAACTGTGTAAAAAAATTAGGCTTCTTGCTGTCGACATCGTGCTATTTTTTTACTGCTATACCGTTTTGCAAGCTTTCCCGATTTTCAGAATAGAAGGCACCTGTAGGAAATTGCTTGAATTTCAGCAACATCTTTACATCACTAAAACTAGAATGTTTGTAAACTATTTAGACATTTAGTGATCTATTTAACATTCGACATTTACTCAAAATATGTCATATAATCACATCGAAAGCAATATTTCAACAGATCTATCACGTATAAGCTAAAAGAACTATATGAATCTAAGCAGGAAACAGAAGCAATCGAAACAGAGCAGAGTCAGTGAGAACAGTGAACTGTGGTGTGGTTACATCAACAAACTACTGACAACAAAAACACGACAAGTAATGTTTACAACAGTCAGTCAAGCGTGGCGATAACGCCGACTAAGCTGAGTAATTCTTTCAATTTCTAATCTTACTCTCCCCCAGGAGTGACTGTAGGAATTTCGGAACGCGGCTTAGTTCATAGAAAACTAGAATGATGGCGCCACCAGCTGGTGAAAGGATTTTCACAATACGTTTAGTTGCTTTTGACACAATACCGGAGTGTGACGGACGGACGACGGACGGACGGAGAGAATTGCTACCATATATCAATATTGCGCTCTGCGGACATAAAGACTAAAAATCACCGAAGTGACCGACTGCAAACGACGACTGTAGGGACACACAAAATATCCAAGGTTCACCATCAAGCACGTATCTTACTTGGTGTCTCGACTACGATCTGCGACGTGTCGACCAAGGTCGGCGATCTAAGGGCGGACGACACAGGCTTAGACGCCGCTGACAGCGGAGAGTCGACTATTACAGCAGCTAGAAGTACAACATTGATACAGATGCAGTGCAGCAACACAAGCCAAACAGCAGCTGATAAACCAAGAAAACAGCACCAACGATGAGACGACGAGGTGCTGGTAGCTCTACGAGCGACAATGACTAACGAAACATCACTACATCGGTGAATACAGCTTACCGTAAGTACTTACCGGTTTAAAATACAAGGGTTTAAGTAAATTAGAATCAGTTTGAAATGCAGCTCATAAATAATATAATACCAAATATACTAGATATCTAGTATATTTGATAATCGTTATAGATATTATTCATTTAACAATTTGTTACTTTGTTCCTCACTCTAACACTTTCAGGCCAGTTAATCTTCATTTACTACAAACTAAACCATCTTAGTAGTATTATATGACGAAACGTAATTAGAAATAACTAGAAATACACCGTTGTAGTTAGTATGATAATGCCAAGCTGCACGTGGGAAAATTTTTTCACAATAATAAGTCAATGTATTGTCACAAAATTTGAGAGAGAAAAAAACAATTACTGCTGCAGTGAAAATGAAAAACGAAGTGTAAATGAAAACTGTTGGAAAATATAATTTTCCAAATTTCATCAGCCACTCATTTGGCGTCTTATGTGCAGGGTGGCTGAAATTACACTTTTTTATTATTTGTCATAATATATAAAAATTATACTGTAGCATATTGAACGTAGAACAGAAAAACTACAAAGCACACAATAACAGCAGACATAAAAAGCAACTATGCAGACAAACTGCACGAAAGCAAAGCATCAGTGAATATCTACGTGAAACGGAAAGTGCAGGAGTGCCTGAGTTTTGAGATCGATCTGGAATCCCGAACGCTGCACGCAACGCGTCGTCATTCTCAGCAATCCGGTCAATTGCTTTGGCCAATATCAGATAGCTGAAATAGAACAAAATTCGAGGGTCAAACAGATTTCCATTTAATAGTTAATTACAATAACACCGCTCTGCAACAGATTTCCTCCTGGATGCCCGTAAATCTTCTTACTCTTAACTCTTCTGAAACTGAATTTCTCATTATTGTTCTCAAAAAAACAACTTTCTAAAATAGACAACTCTTCACTCTACACCACTCATTCTGCAACCAACCTTGGTCTTATTTTTGATGAACTATAGAAAATTTATCAAAAAGAACTTAAACAACAAGTTTTACGGATTTCATTCATGAGACATTAACTCTTAACCACTCTGGTTTACACACCATGTGTTCAAATTTTCCTGGTGAAGAATTTCGTAATCCTAACTTCAACTGTTTTTGACTGATGCACCAATGTGACAGAGAGACAGACAGAGAGAAGGACAGTAGCATATAACGTGCTAACTGCTAAGCATATGTGCAAAAACTGGATAAAACATCAAACAGAAACCCAAAACTGCATGGTTAATAAATACGCTATAATATGCGTGTATAAGTAACATTAGGCTAATGCTTGTATGCAGCCAAATTTGACAATGTTTTACAATGTTATGCAAAAAACGGTCTGAACTGACCCAGCAGTGAATGCTGTGAGATGGACTGGTACGTGAGGTGTGAACGACATTGATGTCATGATGTCATTATACTGTGCAAGTAAACCTTCCCGCTCTTCATCATCTTCAACGAGAGAAAGTATTGTCTACGAGAACACAGCACAATAAACACATTCCACATCACAGGCTGGTCATGTTTTCAAACTTACACCGGACATACAAATAACAGAAACCTCTTACAGAGTGTTGCTAATAAGTAGAAACCAAAATCCATTGAGCTGGCAATTATTAAAATTCTAATTTTCAAGTAGAAGTAACAATATGTAAGTAAAGTAAGAAAGCGAGGAAAACATTTGTCACAAGAATGACAATGTCAAGTTAGTTTTTTCTTTCTGCTAACTTTTCAGTTTATGTGACCACTTATGTCAGACTGCTATGGCTATCATCTCACGTCAGTTTTGAGTGTATTTTACATGTTTGTGTATCAGAACCTAATGCCACAGCAACCTTCTGGATAGTGGCATTAAAAAGCTGTAATATTTTTGTTTGAATCTGTTAAATGAAAGAAAGTTCTGGCACACAGCAGACAACAAACTTGTTAGTCCTTAGTTACACAACAAGTATATGCACGGGCTTGCGCTCAAACTCAGGCCTATGAGAGGCGGCTGGCCAGGCACCTGGAATCCAGTAGCGTAATCACTGAGGCTGACGTATGTAAGCAGTAATAATAGAATAACTCTATAACCTCCTTAACAGTGGCAGCACGCAAGTCCCACGGCAGCAGTTTCTGTTCTTCTGGCAAAGCACTTTTGTACAGTTCATTCAACTCGTTGAACTTCTCATGAACAAAGTGCAGCTGTCAACGAATGTCACAGCATCCAGCAACCAGCAGCATATGGAAGACTATCAACTGCAATATGACACGACGATTATTTGCGAATAATTTGTGAATTATGTGGAGTATAGTTCCACCCACTATCCAGATACCAAAGGGACATTGTATCAAAGGTGCAACCTCTCCTCTCCTGAGAACTAAGACAATTATTTTTAATTTGAGCTGAAAAATGATGTCACATGGCAAGTAATCTTTATTGTTTTCAAATCTTCGGCAAATTCTTTAACACCTCATTGGTCTCAAAAGTGCGAGGGCCTGGCCTAACACTTTTGGACTTTTGTATATTGAAGCACATATTAGTACATGTGCTGGCATCATTCATCACTCGGCAAAAGTACTTTAATATAATAATATCAACAGCTGACAAGATGGCAAACAAAGCAATGCTGACTATTGACTATTCTATTGCTTCTATTGAATGAATCAACACTATGATGAAGTTTATTTGCCACACGGGTAGAACACAATATACAGCGACCAGTCGAACGAATGCTGCCAGCAAGTGATAAACAGCTGAACAGTGCAATAGCAAGCAATATAAAAAGTTGATTGCCACCCGATAAAAATAAATATAAGTCACTAGTTGTAACTGGTGACCTTGAATTTTGGTCTTTTTTTCCAGCAGCATCAAGTCACTTCACGTGTGCTATTCATATGAATTTATGTCTATTTCACTTCAGCTGATCTGGAGTTATTGCATGCATATCCATTTATTACAGTTGTACAAACAGGTATAATGTCTACCCAATGATAGCAACAGACACATAAAAACACAATACAAAACAAAGACAGATAAGGTGGTACATGGCAACAACAAACCTTTGGATTTTTCTGCCTAAAAATTTCTTCATCAGTGACGTATGTGTTAACAGGAGAGCGAGGTCGTTCCGGCGTTTTGATGCCAGCTAACAAGTCTTCTAGTAGTGTGCTAACGATCTGGTCAGTCTGCTTACGAGACAATCCATCCTAGCACGCAGCACACATATCATATAAGGACAGTACAGCAAAATCAGCTACTTGAACAAAAGTTTTTCTGATTGGTAAAAGAAACTCAACTCAACATCGACTGCTTCATAAAGAGAACTCGGTCTAAGCTATGAAAATCCGTGCAGATTTGTTTTTATTTCCAATTCATTTTCAGTTATCACAAAACAAACTGTTGACATAACCGTGCCATCTGCCATCTATGTGGCATCTGTCTGGCTATATGACATTCTGCAACTTTTAACTGGAGATTTTTTAACCTAAATTTCAAGATCAGTAACATGAAGATGTATGATCAGAAACACTGGTAACCACAGTTGTTGCAAGTTTGTCTTTCTCAGCGTCTTGCTAGTGTAACAGTGATGAGTGTTCTAAAAACTCATTCAATATGTATTCAGCATAACAACAAGAAAAATATATAGAAAATGCACACTTAGTCAAAGAATTATTTTCAAAAGGATATCAATACTATTAAGACTAATGCATCTCCTTTTGGACTAAATAATAACCAAATGGAGGCAGCAGCAATGCAGGCAATGTGCGTGATCCGACCAAATCTGCAAATTGACTTACTTACTTATATACTTATATACTTATGACCACACTGTTTAAAAACACAATGATAACAACAAATTGTTACTTTAAAAAACTTAATTGTATCCATGTTACACACTATCGACAGATTTGCGTCTATCCGTTGATAGCGCCGCGCTGTTTGACGATTGCACGACCGACCGAATGCACAACAATTGACTGATGCCATGTAAACACAATAATTATTTATGAAGTAAGTTTTGTGTCTGATATTGTGAAGGGCAGCGTGATTGTTAGCACAGCCAATGATGCCAACAACGCAGCACAATCGACCAATAGCACAAATCCATCGATAGCACGTAACATCCAACACACAAAGCAAGCTAAGTGTGTGTAGGACTGTGTACCTCCAGTTCATTGCGCTGATCTTCATATTTATCTTGCTTCAGTGCAACACCACGTAACGTCACGAGTAACTTGGCTCCACCACACACGACTGGGTGAGTCTGGAATTCCCACTGTTCAGAAAATATCCCCGCATTTGGAGACTTAAAGATGAACGGAATCTTAATAACGTCTCCCGGCAAAATGACACCTAAATAAAACAGACCCAAATACACCACACTATCACATTTTGCCAACATCGAAAAAAGAAAAATAAAAAATCAATACTTGCTGAAAATTAATATCTGTTTAGGCAAACGAAACAAGACTTGAGACAATTAAAAAGAACAGATGATTAATAAAACAAAGTCAAACAGTTAGAGAAAACGTCAGTCAACAGTTCTGTGTACCATTGGTTTGGTTGAAATAGAATCTTTGAAGTCTGCTGTCAGGCATTCCAAATGGCTTCTCTTTCATCACTTTCTACAGTGATTATCATCAAACACATTACAGCATAACATAATACTGGCTTTAAACACTAGATCTGTCAGAATACAGAATTCTAACGTTAGCCACGTTACAGCCATTGGTCAGTGGTCAATGCAGGTTTGCCTTACCTCCACTGCTTCATACAGTGTGTAATATACAAGACAAGGACATAATAAGGAAGAATTGAGGCAGTAAGAATTGAGATCACTTTGCACAAATACCTTCCAGCAGAAGTAGAGGACGGTCGTTCCACTGTTTCCAATCTCCAGAAATGACATGGTCCGTTCATTGGTGTATGTCTCAAAGTTAACACGAGCCTCAATGCCAACAGTGTTCTTGTTGGAATAAAGACTGCCCATCCACTCACCAGTCACACCACCAAACTGTATGGCGGGACCTTGGTCCTGTTCCATATCACCTCCCAGCTGCTCACAAGAAGGTTCTCTTCGTCTGCATGCAACCACACACTCAGTAGTGTGAAATCGTACTAATAAATATTGGTTCAGTCCTAATTCGCCGAAACCCGTTTTGCCGAAACGCCAACCCTAATACTAACCCTAAACCCTAACCCTTAACCCTAACCCTAAACCCTGACCTAACCCTAACCCTAAACCCTAATTTCGGCAAATTGGGTTTTGGCGAATCGGGAAGACACCTAAATATTAATACATGACACTCTACATCGAACCATACAACAGCTAAATGCTTAACAAAAACGACAGAATGTCGCAATGTGAGGTCAAAAATTACAAAACAAGAATATAATGCAATTAGTTTAGTACATGTAAACATAGCAATACTCACAGCAAGATATTTCTATCAGTCACAGTATTTACAATTTTATCTATATCACACTTTTATGGATGTCCATAACATGCAAGTTCACCAGCCACTATATAACGAGGAAACCTTGGGGTGGGGTCAGTGTGACCATCTAAAAACCTTCCCTAGCACTTATGTTAATTTGGTAGCTCTGCTGTACCGTTACTCCTGCTCAAGTACTCCTGATGTCATTAAACACCAAATTCAGACATGTAACAAAATTGAAATCAAAACTAAAATGATCACATGGCACGCTGGTGACTGACTGACAGCACAGTAACAGACTCATACTGTCGTATTGACATTACTGCTTTGTTGCAGATCTGTAAGCAGCTTCAGCAAAACTAAAGTATGACATAGCAGAGGGTCATCGTGGCCAGCGATCAAAAGTAAAAGGTGAAATCCAACGAGCATTGTGAGTTGCATTGTCAAAGATTGTAGACAAAACGTTGAGCAATGGGTCATCTAGGCATCCTGGTGACCTGACATCAGATGATCAGGGATGAGAGGAGCACCAAAGCAGAGCTGAAGGCTGAACCCTGGCAGAAACTGCTCTATCACCTCACAGCTAAGGCTTGCCAGTTTTACTGCGATTTAATTGCAACTGTGTGGACAGCTTAAAGCAGGAAGTAGGAAAAGTATATGTTGCAACTCTGTGTCAGTTTACAGTGAACTTTTGTTTACACTTTAAACAACGTGAGGTTGTTCAGCTCACGCGCTGTCTGCATTTGCAGTGCACAGTTCCAATACAGAACTGTCATCGTTCTGTTTGTGGTTGCCGGATGACAAGTCACAACGCTGAAGATTGCCGACGATTTCCAACGTTTGAATTTCCTGAACGTCAGCACAGTAATATGACAGCGCTGTACTACATGTCTAATATTGGTCCTCTTCTTGATGTTTCTTACTGTTGAGACAACCCCCTAATGTTAGTTCTGAAGGACTGTTATGTAGAGGGTCATTTTGTATAACCTATTGTGTTCATGACATGCTGGTAACTGTTTGCCCACGTGATGCTATGCATAGCACAACACATATACATTTTGTATTTGGCATGGAGACTTATGTGTTGGCAGATATTAACCATTGACTACCAGTGTTTTTTTCGTTGACTAAAACTAAAACTAAAACTTCGTCAACGAAAATAAATTAATTTTCGTCATGTTGACGAAAACTGTAACTAAAAATCGCTAATTTTCGTCGACGGAACTAAAACTATGACGAAAATTCGACCACAAGACGAAAACTAAAACTAAAATGCGTGAATTTTTCGTCGACATTTCGTCGCTAATTATCGTCAGCCGGCCGTAACTTACCGCGAAAATGCGCGTGCTGCTCAGCCGACAGCAGTACGGTAATGCTACAGTAGTAACAAACGCTTGCTTTTATTGAGATTAGGTAGGCCGACTAGGCTGTA
>Ga0056114_1001416_pt1 | contig 10877 bp, 6 predicted proteins | sample WorMetHERISLAND1_FD_77005 | JGI IMG/M metagenome (GOLD analysis project Ga0056114, IMG submission 77005) | Marine gutless worms symbiont microbial communities from Max Planck institute for Marine Microbiology, Germany - Olavius loisae HERON... ...
CAATTCACCAACGTCACAGACAGACAGACAGACAGACGGACGGACAGACAGACGACATGCGATCGCAATACCGCGCTTTGCACTAAAGTGCATCGCGCGGTAAAAACTAGATTAAAAGGAATGTTAAATGACCAACGCTAGGCAGTAGGCACAACAGTACAACCTGCGTCCCACGGGCCCTTGACAGACAGATGGGCGGTGCGACTGCGAGCTTGGAGTGACGTCACACCAGCGGACCACCACCACTGTGATAGTTGGTGGCCTAACCGGAAGTCAGGGTGGCCTATAAACTAGTGCGTGATGACTAAACGTGTTATTCGGTTGTTAATGTTTAATCTGTGGATCGCGTTCGTCGATTCATTCTTTTCGTGACGATAATAAGTCTGCGCTTCGACAAAACGAGAACAAAGACAAGTTTGCGACTGACTCTGTTACATACGTCGTCAGCACTATTGTGACGAATTCGTTCTGTTATCAGTGGTAGCCAATATAAAGCTACTGCCAGCCCAACTTCTTCCCCTGTGCGTCGTAGACTGGTGATCTAAGGTTTTCGCTAAGGTACAGGATGTTTTCATTATAATCAGCTGTGCTAGTAGGAGTGCTGCAGTCTGTGACTGTTTTGAACAGTTTATTCGTGAAATTCTGTCTAAGATAGCTCCGTAGATCAGTGGTTCTGACAATGATTGAGTTCAAAGTCGTCGTCTTAGGCAGTGGAGGAGTTGGCAAGAGTGCATTGACAGTACGCTTCGTTTCCGGTTCTTTTATCGAACGATATGATCCGACAATTGAGGACTTCTACCGGAAGGAGATTGAAGTGGATGGTGCTCCGTCAGTACTTGAGATCCTGGACACGGCTGGCACAGAGCAGTTTGCGTCTATGCGAGACTTGTACATAAAGAATGGACAGGGATTCGTTATCGTCTACAGTGTGACTTCGTTACAGTCGTTCTATGACATTAAGTCGATGCGCGACCAGATCCTCCGAGTCAAAGGCATGCGGGAATGTGTGCCGATGCTGCTCGTAGGAAATAAATGTGATCTCGCTGCTCAGCGCGAGGTGCGTCGATCTGATGGCAACGCCCTGGCACAGGCCTGGGGCTGTTCTTTCCTTGAAGCTTCAGCGAAGAGTGCGCTAAATGTCGACGAAGTGTTCGCCGAAATTGTTCGTGAAATGACTGTGAAACCTGCACGGAGTGGTGCCTGTCAGTGCTGCTGCACTATATTATAGCGTACGTATATGTCACAAATGTTCACTCATATTTTAATATAATCAGTTTATACTTTTAGATTATTGATACAGGTTTTAATTAAATTGTTTGTTGACATAACACGAGTGTGTGCACACATTGATGTTATTTATGACATATACCTAATTGTGCATTGTATTCTGTATAGTATTGGCAGTTTCTCACGTGGTAACTACAGTAACTACACTTTTTATGGTGCGTCATTGTTTCAGTGAATTGTTTTTTGTTGTTGACAAGATCATTTACATTTATTCCCAACATTATTTGTTTTTACGTTCTTGGAAATAGACATTTCATGGACCAGTCGTTCCCTGGGCAATCTGTTCCATGGAAACTCTAGCGGAAACTTGCATTATCTCGAAAACTTTGTGCCCATCATTGACATGGATCGTACCTTGAAAACTGAACACAACATTGCTTCAGAATTTTTGTGTCTATTTGTATTGTGGAACAGTAACTCCTGAAGTTTTGTGAACTGTTGTTAACAGTGTCATTGAATAATTATATGAGAATGGTGTGTGCGTTGTGGTATAAGTACGTAACTTCGCCAGCGCTGTTGGCACTGTCGAGTGTCGGTGGCCGACAGTTTAAGTTTATAATGAGTAACGGGAACATTTCATTCTGGCCAGTAGGTGTGTTATCATTATGCGGCAAATATTCACTTAGTACAGCTGATGTTTTTGTATTCCTGTGTAGATACAATGCAGTAACTAAGAGTTAAACATGGACTGAAAACTGAGTGTAGTCAACTTAATCTAGCACACGTACCAGTAACCAAAAAAAACAAAAGTACATAAAAAGAAGAAACCAAAACACAAATGCCAGTGCCACTAAGACCGGTCCAAGTCGAAGATCCAGGGCTCTAGGCAGTCTAAATAGAACCAGAAAATCTATGGAGAAAAGGATTTATGAAACAGATCAGTTTTAATTCTGGAGTAAAAGGCAGAGGGAGCGATAGATGGTGAGAGTGAAGGTGGAGACTGTGACGAGATGATATGTGGAAGATGAAGTGATTTGTAATAAGAAAGATAGAGATGATCGAGCTAGGGTAACAATGGATTAGGATGGTTTGATATGAGGAAATTTAAATACTTTTAGCTTTAAATACCACAGTATGTGCAGGACAGTTTTGAACTTGTTGGAGGTGATCTGTTTGAGACCCAGAGAAATATTGTAGTACAGAGTTACAGTAGTCAAGTTTAGTGTTGACAACTTGACAATAGAGCAATACTGGCTGTTTTAGAATTAAGGTAAGGTCAGACACAACAGAGTTCACGGATATGAAAATAGCAGGACTTAGAAGTTAGAAAGTGATGAGATTTGATCAGAGAAGGTAAGATGTTCATCAGAATCGGATGTTCAGATGCTGTTCTGTACTTGTGTTCCATGTGACATTGATTCATTAATCATTTTTCTAGAACTTGAACTTGGTCGCAGCCTTCACAGTGGTATCACTGTTACTACTGTAGGGTACAGCTTTTGATAGACTGCTAACTCTGGGTCTGCAAATTATGTGATGAAAATGAAATTGTTCCATATATTCAATTATTCATTTTGATTATCTCATATCTTGTTTGTGTTACAAATATAAAACGTTCACCATACACTAACACTGCTGATCGGTTGTCGTTTTTGGTATAAAGTATAAACATAGTCTGTCTGCCCCGGCGGCTACTGTACTGTGTGTGAGTTGGTAATAGCAAGGTTTGCTGTGAACTGTATACACAATACAGCTGTCAGTGGCTAGGCTGGTTGTCGGTTTATTGTGTATAGGTATAGGACATAAACCTGCATTACACTGTGGCTCAGTGAGTGGACTGTATGCACCAGGGTATGCACTGTTCACAGGTGTACTGTACACGCCCTGTCTGTCTGACTGAGTTGAATGACAACTGAAATTGCCCATGGGACAATCTTCAGCAGTTAGTCTAACATTGCCAGATAACTAATAAAACTGTCCATTGGTGAAGTTGTAGCCTGGCCTACATTGTGTAATCTATGAAGCTTGTGGGCCCATTCTGCTTGCTTCCAGCCTGATATAGCAATAACTAAGAGAGATTAGTGGTTGTTTGTGTCAGTGTTGTGTGTATAGGTTTGACTGTACATTAGCCTAGTATATCACGGTTATCACAACTAACTGCATGGAAGGAACTCATTACTGCACATAAGCTTATCCCACACAGTGATAAAGCAATTCTCAGATTCACTGATTGAAATATGCTGGAAAAACTGGCCCCGGGACTTGCCTTTCACTCAGTGATTTATTGCACCCGTTTTTAATTACTTTGGTATGGATAGAAGGTGAATAATTTGGCTCCTGAGCCCCCTCTGAAGAAATAATTCCAGGCCTCCAAATTGTATTGTCCCTGAAAACTAGCGTGTATAATTTTTGAGTTGTCTTGCTGACAGGCAAACTGAAGCATGCTGTGTTGTCAGAGACAATCAGTCAATTAATCAGTCATATTTTTATAATTTCACTTACTGCTAGGACCACTAAGATGCTGATAGTGGAAAAAAAGATGTATTTTTCAGGGCTGCCGTGGGATTGGATTTCAATCCCAATAACCATCCCGTACCCACAGAAAAACCTGTGGGAACTGGGAATCCCCACGGCATCTCCATACTCACAGAACTTGAAATTCTCCATACCTAGGCTCTACCCCACGGGCCCACACCCTATGTCTGTGGCAAGTATAATATATGCATAGATACATGGTAATAGGTGTTTAAATAGGCATGTTTATGCTGTACACATAACGGTGTTACTATGTGTATTCCGTAATGATAATGCTGGAAAAATCAAAAATACCAGTAAAACAAATTAAAAAATTAAGACTCTAATTGGCAAAATTCAAACATCGACTACAACATTTATCGCATGTTTATTGCGTTTCCTCTTAATCTCACATCCATTCAACAATCCCCATTGAATTCCTACATGCCCATTCATCACAGTCCCCGTACCCATCCCATACACATATCTATGAGAATCTCGATACCGACGGCAGCCGTGGTATTTTTTCCAGTTTACTAGTGTTGACTGTTGTTGAATCATTGAGCAGTGATCTTAGACTGTTGTCAGCATGTTGATACGCTGATCAGTCACAATAGAACGGCTCTGGTGATTATGTGAGTAATCACAATCTATGTGTCAGCAGGGCAGAGGAGTGTCATATATGACTGCCTACGTCGTCAACGTGAACGCTTGCTTGCCGGCTGAAAATAAAATCAATACGTTTCGCCCGTGTATCGATAGGCGCGCATAATGGGCATTTTACAATGTGCTATAAGCGGCGACTGATGCTCAGATAATAACGGTTGTTGTTGCTGTCACGTTGCTTAGATGAATATTCTGGGTCTCGGCTGGTATTATTTTGTGAAGCAGGTCATGGTGTATGACCTGTAATTACTCGCCGACGGTTTGAGTTGACTGACGGCCGCTATGCACCGACTGCACAGCGCTGGTATCTTGGAAGGTGTTCTCTATTCTGGTTAATTGGCGACATAGCTGCTCTCGGAACACGTGCCGTGGCGGGGGAGGGAGGGGGGCTTATAATATCAGTCACGTGACCCAGTTGTCATTGCCTGTAGCGATCATAAGATAGTGATGATGTTTATGTTTTCATGGTCACGTGCTGTGTTCTGGATGCTACTAGCCTGTACGTCTGTCCGTCAGACCACCGGCAGCATGCTGGCCGCTCACAGGTGCCCGATGGCTACTGTACTGGTGCTGCCCGCAGGTGGTCTTTGTTCGTCGAAACACCGTCGTACACAGTGCATTGCCCGGCTGACCAGTGCGACTTACAGCTTAACGGAGTCCAATAAAACCTCGGTCCGCGGCTTTGTCTAATCTACCGCCTGCGCCTGCCCAAGTGGTGGCCTGCCCTATATATTGGTATGATAGTTATCAAGGTCACGTCTCCGGCTACGGAGTACAAATATGCCACAGCCGTTGTAACTAAATGTTTGTCATCAAAACGCCTTGCTCAGTGCGGTATTTTGTCGACTGCGTTGTGCAATAAGTTGATTTTGTCGCTGACAGTATCCGCGTCTGCCAGCAGAAAGTTTCCACTTTCTGAGCTGAGCGAGCGAGGAGAAGAGGTAGACGGTGGACCGATCAGTGGGGAGGAATTAGCATGAGCTGGACTAGCAACCAGCATGCGGCGACGTCACTGGCGGCTGAACGTCACTCGGATAGTGATGCTAAAACTGACTGAGTCGTAGTGGTGTGATAATGTAATGATGACAATGTCAGTGTGCTGGCCCGGTGCGTGTGGCGCTGCCGTGTGTCGTGCGTTCACCGCTGGCTGGGTGGGGCTAGCCATGGACCCCTAGTAGAGAGCACGGGCTAGCCTTAGCCGCCCGCCTGTCTGTTTGTCGTGTTTCCTGGTATCGCTGTGGCTGAGTCCGTGCTGACCTGTCGTCACTCATGGATACCGGCTAGTGCCCGTGTCTGTCTCTCTGTATGTCTGCCTGTATGTGTCTCTGTGCGTGTGCTTGCACTGTGCGGTGTGAGAACATGACGTGATTCGGCACCGAGCCGTTACACACTACACAGCAGTCGACGACTGTTCCCATTATGAACCTTGACATGCCACCTCACACTACTTTATCATGAAACAGATCCGCTGCATTTCATCTGCCCTTGACATTTATACCGATCACACGTTTAACGTTTAACCCTTTGACGCCCACATGAGCACTCTGACGCTCAGCCCTGAGCGTCAGAGTGCCCGGATGTCAAAAATTACAAATGACGGCTTAACCAGGTCTGTCACAGGATGCTTTATAGCTGTACCCATATGGCAACAGTGGGCGTCAAATGTTTAGTACATTACCTTGATTGTTTACATACAGGTGATGATATCTGCAGACAGAGCTTTTCACTCAATGACGTGTATACAATCTATAGACTCAGACGTTACTCATATTCTTTTGTGGTTACATTGGTTTTTTATCGCGTGACGCTAATGTGAAGTGCAGTGTATTTGTGCTGTCGAAATACTGCTTGACTTTATAAACTAGAATTTGGATCCAGTGTTCCTGCTCATCAATATTGCTGTTTTAGTTGATTTCCTTTAATTGTGTTTTTCAGGTTACATGTACATGTACTTGCTTCTGCTCGGATTTTTTTCAGTCCACCCTGAAGAACCGTATATTGTCGTATTGTCGTTGTGACAGTTATGCACTGACTGTGCTGCTGAAACATACCTCGTATACGGTTCTTTTCACACCTGAGTGATGATAAACCCACCGTTGTAGTTTTGTCAGTTGTGCATATTATTAACTGATAATGATGATGTGTGTGACTGTGTGTGCAGCTGGTGGCAGCGTCCCGTCGATGCCTTGTCTGCCTGCCTGTCCTAGCACGTCTGCCCCACTGTCTGTTGGCAGTGTCAGCTCACTGGTGGTCGCTCGGTGCGTGGGTGGTCCAGACTCAACGACGCTGTGTCGGTGACGTCACGTCGGCTGGTCCTCAACTGAACAATTTCTGTTATTCACCGAGTGTTCTGACTGTGACTTAACAATTGAGTCGTTTGTGATATTTGTGGACTTTGAGCGGCTGATAATCTACCAGCCACGCTGTGTCTATACAGTAATTAACAATCACAGAGTAGACTTCCCTGTTGACCAATGCTACCCTCAAATGTCAACACCCATCCCCCAGTCCCTCCTCCATCAATCCAGCACAACCTGACTGGGTGCCTTGTCCATATTCAGCGCGAAATATACACCGATACTTTAATGAATCCATTTCATTTGTCGTTGCTGGTGTAAACATGACTTTAGTTCCAGTAACGGTAGGCTTATGCCTTGACTGTTTACATTTACAATACATTGGCTTCATGTAATGAGCCATAGAATCTGTGTCCATAACTTGTCTGAATGTTCTGATGTAGAAGTGTGTATATCACTGTGGGGCTTCTTCATTGGCATAATGGCATTTTATGACGATCTGCATCTTGTCATGTAGACGTCCAGTCCAGTATTGACACTTTGAATCACTGTTGAACAAGCCATGCAGTCCTTACGGCCAGTGATTCATTTTCAGACCCACAAAGTCATGGACTTATTAGATGTGTAAAGTCAAAGTGAACTCGTGCAGTTGTGAAACACAAAAGAAGTCGCTGGATAACATATATTGTATGCTGACATAACAACTATAATTCTTAGTGTTTTGTCTTGAACCAACTTTTTGTCAGAGTGTAAATGTGGGCCAGGTTTACTGTGTTAGGTGTAATGGCTGAACAAGTTATGAAATGATGAAAAGTTGGGACATTTGCAGAGTTGCTGTTCTCGTTTGATTGACAAAAGTTCATTCAGCTTAGATTCAGTAATTATTGTCACTGTTATGAACAGACGATGCAGGCCATCCAGAAGTATCTGTGTATCATTGTGTTTACTAGTATGATCAAATCAGCAGAACTGAGCATGTACATCATTACACATGTACATTGATATGATATGTTTTGACTGGTGACAGTAGTTAAATGATGAAACTTATAATACAAATTAATGTAAAAGAAGCGAATCGATGTCAGCAGATTATCACCACATGACAAATCTGTATGTCTGTCTGTCATTCAGTATTGTCAACATGGCTTCATCGTTAGAAATTTGCTTGGTACTTAGTAGGGTTGCACATGCTACAGTGTTCCGTCTGTCTGTTGTCCTGTCTGTCTGTCGTCTGTCTCGTTATGTATTGTGGCTAAACGGTGCATCCTAGAGCAAAAGTGACTATTGACAGCCTATAGGAAGTTGTATATAGGAAATCGATTGGTACCAAAATGAATGACCTTGACCTTTGTTTAGAGGTCGTATCAAGATCATGTCAACCATTGCAGTACATTCGACGTTGAATATCTCGGAAACCGTTACAGATAGAGGCTTTGTTCCGAAGGACCACCAATAGGAAATGACACATGGGGTATCAAATGGTCACGTGACCAATGACGTCACGTGACCCCAAAGGTGCTGTGAGGCAGTACGGTCGTCTGTCCTAGCGACAGCTTGGCTTCTTGTTAAGTAGAATCTCACTGTGTATGTGTCTCAGGTACAGTAGAAGATTGGGCCGTAGATACTTGCGGTGTGCTATTGTAGGCCTACAGAGTCATTCCAGTTGACTGTAAGTGACCATTGAACCACTTTGTCACTCTCTCTGCTTTCTACATTTTGTAAATTATCAGTGCATTTCGAATGGATGATGATAATGCAGGAAACTTTTCTGTCACAGAGAAACTGTGCGACGCTTGCATTGTACTGTTTGTCAGCGATAGCCGAGCTTCTTGTATAAATGGTTGTATGCTCTAATGCTGTTGCGTATCTTCATAAAATCCTCGGATACAACTTGAGGAGTTGTACTTTTGTGTACTGTGTAGCTGCATTATACAGGGTGGCCCAAATTAAACGCTCCACTTTACATTTTTGATTGTAACAAATGAATGAATCTACAAAATTTTATAGTTTTTGGCACATATAAACTACATAAAGCAACAAATGAGATGGTGTACTGTTAACCATGTCTTTCTTTCTTCTAACCCAATCTAACCATGGTGTTAACTTTATAACTTGGTGTTAACTCTTGTTCACCAGAGGGCGCTACAAAGCTGAGTATTTTCTCTGCATTATGGCAGTTTTGTTTGCTCTTTACTCTTATTTTTGTACATAAAATAATAATTATTATTAATTAAAATTTTATGGTTAACAAATTTTGGTCTGGTTGTGCTATTTGGAAGTATTTATCAGCACTTAACTTTTTGGAAACGACTACCTGTTTTACCTGTTTTTTATTGTTAGAAATAACGCTGTTTGATACCGTTCAAATGTAAAGTGGTGTCATTTACTTTGGGCCACTGTGACTCTGTGTCAACGCTCCATTGATTTGTAATAACGGTCCCTTAGTATAATTTTTGGCCCAGTTTTTGAGGACTGAAAATGGAAATAAGTGTTATATGTTAACAGCATTTCGTCATATTTTCTCTGGGGAGGGACAGAACCACTTCTCAGTATGGAGGGGACACCCCTTACCTCCTGACAGTCACCTGTAGCCTCCTCCGGTCCTCCTGACCCCTGTTTATGCTGATGTGTTAATCTGCCTGTCTATTAGCAGGGGTAATGAATACGTTTAGGTGAAGTTTCTGACAGCAATTATAGGCCCTGCATCTTAAGGCGGGAAATAACCAAACTGAGTGTTGTGGGTCGTGACACCTGGCGATGTAATCAAAATAACTCATGGGTATTGTGTGGTATGTTAGCCTTTATAGAGATTTGTTCCTAATAATAATGATGTATTTCTTACACTACAGTGTAATGTATACAATACATTGCATATCTTGCACGTTTGCTGTATACAGGTTTGATTATATAACTCAAAGACAACGACTGGTTTATATTTGTTGACTATTGGGATTGGTTTGCACTATAGAACGCAGCCTCCTGAGAACATGTTTGCATGTGTCATAGAACTGCGTTGTGCGGGAACAGATGCAGACGGGGCGTAGAATCCAAACCTGTACGTGTTGCCCACTTTATTTACTTACTTTCAGCCATGTTGAAGAAAATTAATGGCACAAGAAGCCACCAGATGCATTTAATGCCAAAACTGCTAATGCAGCTGGGGCTTTCTCAGACCCTTCTGGGGAAGCTTACATCGCTCCCCACCCAGAGCGCTGGCTGGATTTAAATGACAGGGTCGTGTCAGGGGAGAGAGGAAGGGACAGGACGGCAGGGTATGAGGGGGAATGAAGGGGGGAAAGACAAATAGGGGTGGTGGGAAGGGATTAGAGGTTTTCTAACGAGATGCTGTATATAAATCTACGTTTTACTTACTTGCGATGGGAAAGGTTGCACTCCCGCTTTCTCATATTCGTGCATCTGCCCCTGTCAAGTGCATGCAGTAAACGAGGAACAAATATGTATTATGTTTGAGCAACTAATAGCATGTATGACTGTCAAGTCGCGTGACTTTTAGCAGCTAAACGAGACCGGTATTATATGATGGTGTGATAATTATTGTACACAGTATGTGTGTACGTGTGTGTCTATATTCTATGCCTTGAGTGCTGTGATTGTTGTCAATTCAAATGGCTTGATTTCCATGATGCTGATGCTGCTGCTGCTATCTTCTGTCCTGCTGTCGATCTTCTTCCAGTTTTTATTTCTTAATTAATCTTTTGTAGCTACAAAATTGCCTATTGTGTGCTGACATGCTGTCAAGAGCTACTTACTAAGTTATATAACTGAATCAAAGAATGTGTTGTTGGTTTCGTAACACTGATGCGCCTGTGTTACATTGATCAGTTCAGTGTATCACTCATTATGGCTCTCTGTGGTTTTTTGTTGCTAGATGGCTGTTTAGTGTGGGATGTTATAAGCATCCGTGGTGTAACTCCGTTTAAGAAATTAAGATTTTAACTGTTGGAAATTGGAAATACTAAAGGCCGGAAAATCACTTTTTATAGTGGAAAAGGCTAGTTTTGATCAAAGAAACTGAATTTTTGTATTTTAAAAATTTCTTATTTTCAAATCACTACTATCTCCGTGTTTGGACTAAGCACAGGCATCGGTGCGACGTTTGTGTTGCTTTGTTGACGGCATTGGACGGCGTATCCCAACAAAGCTCCCCCTAAC
>Ga0056114_1001417_pt1 | contig 10877 bp, 6 predicted proteins | sample WorMetHERISLAND1_FD_77005 | JGI IMG/M metagenome (GOLD analysis project Ga0056114, IMG submission 77005) | Marine gutless worms symbiont microbial communities from Max Planck institute for Marine Microbiology, Germany - Olavius loisae HERON... ...
ACAGACAGACAGACAGACAGACAGACAGACGACATGCGATCGCAATACCGCGCTTTGCACTAAAGTGCATCGCGCGGTAAAAACTACTAGAGAGCAGTTATGGTAATATTCCCTCTTGCTACTGACCAAACCATAGCTCAGATGTGGTCAAATGGTCAATGGTAATTCGGGTACCTAATTGGTACTCCTGAAGGGAGTTCGGATCGCCGCCTAATTTACTCGCCACTAAAATATCGTCGGTACCATTAGTGTGTGTTAGTTTGGTAAACTCTTTCAGGACGCCCGGTGATGATCACCGGAGAATTTAACGACTGACATGTAGGCTAAGTAAGTAAGTAAAACGAACATTTATATAGCGCATTACCAAAAAATATCTAATGCGCTGAACATGCGATACATCTAATATAACGCGAAGAAGTAAGTCTTCAAATGATGCCTGAAAATCTCTAAAGTCAGCTCTGGATGACTGGATCTCTCAGACTGTCCGGTAATGCATTCCAGACTGACGGACTTGCCACCGAAAACGCCCGACAGCCAAACGTCTTCCGAGTTCCGACGGCACCGTGGAACGATCAGTTTCTGTTGAGCAGCAGATCGCAGGTACTGACGTCCAGTGACCGACGCCGACGTGAGGAGGCTTGTCAGGTACAGTGGAGCGGTCCCATGTAGCGAACGGTATGACATGGGCAGCGATCAACAGGACGCTGCATCGTCATTTCGTAACTTGGTAGTAGTCCACACGCTGTCACGGCGACAGACACTTCTTCACTTTAAAACACAGCTAAAATGTCACTTACTAACTTCATTGATTCCCGGTGTGGAGGAATATGCTCCTCTCCAGTCCTCAACCCTTTCTGACCTCCGGTGGCGCTAACCTCTGCTATTTGATAACAACTCGCTGTCTGCTTGTAGTCGGACAAGAATTACCGGACATTGGGGTAGGCTAACGTAGAAAAATGTGCCTCACTTAGGGTCAAACCAGATGCATTAGAGTGACGTGTCGAACTAACAAATCAATTTATGTAACATGTTGTATTGCAAGAGAAGTGCTGCCGCAACAAAACCGCGCGATGCAGAGTGTTTTTCCTACATCCAGTGACTTCGATTGCTATTTGTTTCAGGTTCCGATTCAGAAAGGTCAAGGCCGTTATACACCGGCTTTGCTAACATGAGTTTGAAGTTTGAACAACTGCTGCAGTCATTCACTGCCTAAGAGTAGATTGAATATGAAACTATATAAATAAGTAACAACACCATGGCGTATGTGTTTTAATTGAAACAGATTGCATAACAACTCTTAAAGCTTATTGAAGATCGTTGAATTTGGCAAAAATCGAAAGCACGCATATTACTTCCTATCGGTCCTATCTTGCCGCATTTCAGAGATATTATAGAGTTTTTATACGCCGAAAACCACTTTTCCCTTCCCTGATCCTGACCCCTTTTCCGGCCAATTTTTTTTTTTTGGGGGGGGGGGTCCCTTTGTTGTTTGGGTCTGCAAAGAGCGAACTGCCAGCCTACGTAACCTTGAAATTATTTTAGAAGTATTTCAACCTATGTGACCACGATACGTCAACTTTACAGACGGACGGACAGACGGACGACTTGCCGTAGCAATACCGCGCGCTGGTTAGCATCGCGCGGTAAAATCAAGATACGTAGCGTCGTCTGGCGAATAAGTCGATGTTTTGTAACTCGGTGGAGAGAGAAGTGGTCTCGGGGCCAAAGGGTCCGTGACGTGTGGTGCGACAACCAATAAACTAGGTAAGAATCAGGATCAGCGACCGCGAAATCGGACCTGTCGCCGTCAGTTCCGTCTCTCCATGTCTCGTGAGCGCCACCGAGCAATTTCAATTATTTGCGACTAACACTTGTGCCGCCACCGACCCGACCAGACAGTCCGATACCGAAATAGCAGCAGCTATATATAGACTCGGCGCGAGTAGAGGTGGTCGTCATGTCGAGCGCAGCTTACACGAGGGTCGATCAAGGACAACCGGACCTACATCATGATTTACCGGACACCGGTGGACATGTTGAATAACAACCAGCCAAGCCGCCCTGTTGTCGATCTATTTTCGCGGATCACACGACGCCGGTGTCTTGATGCGTATATATGTGGAGCATATGGCAGCGACAAACATAGCGACTGCGCTGGTTACGTCCTACTATACCACACTATATTTAATTACTTGTGGGCAGCATTCTTCTAGATACGGAAGCGTAGAAGTAGAAGAGCCACATGGAAAATAAATTTAACTATTACTTGCGCACGTAATAGTTAAATTTATTTTCCATGTGACCCTTCTACGCTTCCGTATCTAGAAGCAGCAGTGATTTCTTTGACATTTTAATAACGCGCCCGTTGCCGACTGGTCGCAGATAATCTACATTACGCGGTCACTTACAGCGATATCAATGAATTTTTAGCCGACCGTACTTAAGGTCGCGCTTATACTACATCGTTGCGTCTGTCGTCTGTCGTCGTCGTCTGTTGTCTGTCTGTAAGGAATGTATTGTGGCTAAACAGTGCGTCCTAGAACAAATGTTGCTATTTACAGCCTATAGGAAGTCATATATGAGAAATCGATTGGTACCAGAATGAACAACCTTGACCTTTATTCATAGGTCGTATCAAGGTCATGTCAACCGTTGCGTTACATTGGACGTTGAATATCTCGGAATTCGGAAACCGTTAGAGATGTAGGCTTGGTTCCAAGGACCACCAATAGAAAATGGCCAACGGGGAATCAAATGGTCACGTGAACGATGACGTCACGTGACCAGGAAAGGTCAAACTTGTGACCCCAGTGCGCTTAGAGCGCAATATCTCGAAAACAGCTGGAGATGCTATTTAGCAACAATCGCTAATTACTACAGTTTAGTCTGCTGTGAGGCAGTACGGTCGGCTATCCTAGCGACAGCTTGGCTTCTTGTTCTTAAACTGAGAAGGCAGCGCATACAATGCGCAGTTAAGGCTGACACCGTTGGAAATAGAATTTCGCAACGCGGTTTAGTTCCAAGAAACCTAGGATGATGGACTAGTAGACGGTGAGAGCATTTCTACGATATGTTTAACCGTTGACACAATATGACACAATGCTGGAGCAAGATGGGCAGAGACGGACAGACATACGAGAGACATCTTACGACAGCATGGTCTGCGCTGTGCGTAAAATCGCGCAATAAAAATACAGACTAGCTAGCCTCAATCTCGTATATATCGACAGCCACTTTGTCGCAGTTTCTGCTGCGATGGTGTGTTGCAGAAATTCTAAGAACCAGAACTGTTTCGTGGCTGCGTCAAGATAAGGCAGCGTTGGGAATAATTATTGAAATGGCGCGGCAGCCCTATTGTATGTGGAATGTAGATGACGGAAGGCAACTGATGCTGATACGCAAGCAAGCGATTGCAGACGGAGGTCAGTCGGTCAACTGCATGTTGCCGGCCGCAGACCGACGGTATCGGCTCAGTGAGCCGCCAATGCCCGACAGCTGACGTATATCCGCCTCGCAGCGCGGCAAACCACAGTAAATTCCTGCGTTTCGTGACTGGAAGCAGTTCACGTTGATACCGTTATACGTGACCCACTTACAAGTGATCGCGGGTCACCAGACCGCCGTCTCCACGCTGCAGTGCTAACCAAATTGATAATGATCAACGCGAGAATAATAGATTTTCGTGCCAGTTTCGTGCGATGCGGTTATCGACACCGGGGTCGTCGTGGAAAGTCGCCTACAATCCCATCTGTTGTTCGCCACCGACCTATTGCTCCAAGGCGCCGAGACACGACAGTTGTTCGGCTTGGGCGTTTGTCGGCCGACTAACTCTGCCGATTGCGCGCACCGGCTGCCGGCTGGCGTGCGAGAGCGCGCCGTCTGCTCAGGTTGATCTGGCGATGCTGCGGCGTTGGCTGTTGCCGATCGATGTCGTCGTACGTAGCGTGTTTCCCGACACGGAAACGTCGTCTTGTTTTGTCATTTTGTACGACGCCGGCGAACGACAAAAGATTGTTGCCGCCGCCGCTGCTGCTGCTGCTGCTGGAAAATGATCACTGAGATGCTGAGCTGCGTTTGTCATCAGTGATCCGTCGTCAGCCCATTCTGACGTCATAATCCGTGCGTCCGTGACTCATACTGTTTAGTCGTACCCCGAAGCCTCCCGAATTGGAACACCTGCAGACATCTCGCTAACGCTGCTCAGGTAATGTCACTAATAGGTCTACGTTTGCAGTAACAAGATACGATATTCTCCGCTGTGCCTTCGGTCGCCAACGTTAATGTCGACACGAGAATATTGTACAATACTTGTTATCATAGACTAAAGAGTCGGAGTGAGTGAGTGAGTGAGTAGATTCTTAACGACACACCACACTTAGGTTAGATACGGACAGTACCATGCACGTTGGATGTTCTGGAAAATAGAGGACAGAAGACAAATCAAAAATAGAGAAAATAAATACACAGATTAAGTACAACTGTGTCTCAAAAAATCGCACCAACTTTGAAACGGTATAGCTCAGAATTATAGTGATCGATTTTGATGATTTTTGTCACAAATATTCAAAAGTCTCCAGAATAGAGTTTGCATGTTTCATTTTTCATGTAGGTTTGCTTTTTTATCAACTTTTCTTCTTTCAAACCGGACACTGAAAATAACGCCAATTTTGACGCCATAAGCATGCGTCAACATTAACGAGGTGAAATTTTTTTAAAACATGCACCTAAGTTCTTAATATTTGGCACACATAATCTGCAGACATTTAAACATAATGCACTAATCAATAAATTACTGCTTATGCAGTTTTATTTAATTAATATTCGTCCAAAGTTGCATCACCGAAATTGACAAAAATTACGCGTCATTCTGCCTTGTTAACATGTCGACTGCAACGAACTTTCTTGACTTCACCATTAACGCTGTTCTTCATCCAACCTTTATTCGGAAACTCTGTTATAAACTACTATCGAGCATTGTAGGCCTATCCTTTACATTCATTCAGATTTTCTTCAAAATTCTTTACTGAATAGTAGCAGAGTTGCCGCGTTTGCTGGATACAGCGTCAAAATTCGCGTTATTTTCGGTGTCCGGTCTGAAAGACGAAAAGACGATAAAAAAGCAAATCTATATAAAAAATGAAACATGCAAACTCTATAACTCTATTCTAGAGTCTTTTGAATATTTATGCCAAATTTCATCAAAATCGATCACTACAATTCTGAGCTATACCGTTTCAAAGTTGGTGCGTTTTTTTGAGACACAGTGTATATAACTCGGAAAAAGTAAACAGCGCAAAATACAGCAAAACAAAACTACCCTGGTTTAGTCGCCTTTTACGACACTCGGCATGGCCACGAGGTGGGCTTATTCTACAACTATTTCGAGCCTACGCAGGGCGCCAAAGTGGCGGAAAAGTAAAGGCTATTAACATCAGCAGCTGGTGCGTTTTGAAGTCGGTGACTCACAAAATGGAAGTGACTTTCTATAGGCTTAGCCTAGTCAAAAGTTAAATACAGATCACAGTCATCTTTCGTAAATTAAATTTAGAAAAAAAGATTCTAACAGCGTTTGGAGCGACGATAGACAATGAGCGGTAAATTCTCCAAATCATCAGCTACGTAAAAGAGGTCATGTTTGCTTGCCCATACCTGTCTTTTTAGTGCTTATCAAGAGTTACTAAAACTTTATACGATCGACTTCTGCTAGAAGTCTCACAAAATAGGACAGTGTTCATCTTGCCCCGACTGAGTTTATCTGAAATTCTTGTCGGGGAAAATTGAATCAGTGCAACTGGATGGTGCACATTCTTCATCAAACCAGTCATGAACTTGAAGAAGATGAACGGCTGGATGCCGCAGCAGCATGCGGCTCTGCCATCGAATATTCAGTTCATCATGCGATTCTACATTTATGTCTATCTATATCCACTTACTTTCACCAGACATTTTCCAGAATTTGTGCGCTGATAGGTCGAAAACCCACGTGCCTTCATGAATTGAGTACAAGTCTGAGATTGTCAGCTATCGCTGACAACCCGCGAGATATTGTGCAAGCGTCGCACTTTTTACTACCACGGACGATAATCATCATTTATGCTGTTGAAATGTGGTTGAAAATATGACACTGTGCATAATAATTTGGGCAACATTTTGGTTTTGGTTTGACGTAAATCGATTTTCGTTCCAATGAACTTGATCTTTGAACTTTTGGTCTAAAAATGGCTTCATCTTTTATCCATGCTAGGAGTAACCTACCGTAAAATATGAACTTTTAAAACGGTCCAATTTTGAGTAAATGAAATGCATGCGACATACAACAGACAAACATTGCAAAAATTAAGAATTTCTGCTGACAAGAGTAGTGTAATAGACGATTTGTGTATAACGGATCGGGATCATTGTCCTTGGTTTGGTGTAAATCGATACTTTTGCACGAAATTATGGACGGAAAACGATTTTGCATTTTCGTTCTCTGTGACATTTACCTTTGATATTTTGATCCCCTAGTTATTCGTGATAAGGTTTAATCATCCACCTCATGTAAGCTTTTTACCGCTGTCCATTTTCGAGAAACTGGGTGGCACGGGAAAGACAGACGGAGGGACAGAGTTTAACACATGATGATTCAGCCCCAAATTGATTTTGCTGTTTTCGGTTAGTTAAGTTTGCCCTTACACACTGTTATAAACGGGAATGAGTTTTTACTTAATGATATGTTACCCGTGTCGACTAAAGGCTGATACACAAACGTCTCGTTTTTAACGTACGTGTGTACCGGACTTAACTTTGCGGCTGATCACTGAAATTAGCTTGTTTGCATGTTAAAATATAGTTTTCAAAAATTTTTTTAACATGTTTAGGTCAGAAATAAGACATTGTTGTAATCCTCTTTATCTTGGCAACACACATGACTATATTTCGTTCGGACATGCTGCAATACACTTGCATATCAGCATTTTGATTGCGTTATTTCCGCAAACATGTTAGTTCCATACTGCATTGAGGTACTATGGCCCTATTAATCTACTTGACACTGCTTATTATCGTTAGTTAGCTGAATGCAGCACTGCAGCAGCATCATTTTGGCTGTGAAATAAAAGTGGCTATATTTTAGACTACGAGTATGCTGTACTCCATCGGTTACATAAGAGAAAGTCCGGACTGTGTAGGACCTACTTAGTACCTACACATCTGATATGCAGTGATGAAAAGTAGAAGCGCTAGAGACAAGGTCGATATTATTATTATTATTATTATTATTATTATTATTATTATTATTATTATTATTATTATTATTATTATTAAAAAAGAACTGATTTAAGTGACGCTTAACAATTAAAACCGTTACAGGGGCACTTTACAAAGTCTTTAGGCCTAACATACAGTATCAACTGCTATGTACAGAACAGTGTAATGTTGGAATGTCCAAGGTTAGCAGAAGGACTGTCCATACAGGAACGTCTTTAGTTGTCGACGGAATGAGTGCAAAGACGTTGCAGCTGAGCGTGCAGTTTTGACGTTTCCAGGATAAAACCAAAAGAGTTCTATGATTGGCGGAATTGACAACGTACCGGAAATACGGAAATAAATTATTGTGGTGTCGGTGGAGCGTGGAAGTCGGATCCGCTTATGTTCATTGCCGTAAGCCTATATATTCTGATTTCGCTGCGAGTCCACGCGCAGAAATTCGGTCCAATATTTGTAACTCCTGATTTACTGGGCATTTTGGAGTGGAAAACCCTGTTGCAAGCAAGCAACATGTTCAATTCTCTACAGCTCCATTGAACAGCCGCATTGTGGGTATAGTGCCGTGATACAAGCACCATTGTGTTTACGCGTGGACACCAGCAAGTTTATTAGTTGATTAACGCATGTGCTGTGCTCCCGCGATGCAGATAATAATGCTTGATTTAAGCCTTTGACGCCTACTGTGCCCATATGGGTACAGTGGGCGTCAAAGGGTTAAGCCACTTGGTGTATTGTGTGGGGCTGCAGAACGTGGGCGACGAAAGCAATATTGCAACGATAGAATAACGACAGCGATAACGACAAGAGATTTATGTTGTGCGTGTCAATAAGTCGAAAAGTAAATCAGATGAAATATCGGCTCGTTCCGACGTCGTCGTGTGCGTGCTATCCGGATGTTGTTCTCTGTGAATAGCTGCTGAGCTAGCAATTTCGCGGAAAATTGGCGAAAATGTGTTATGAGTGACCGTCCGATCGCCCACTCAGAAGAGAAAATCGTCCACATTATCGTACTTTATTGACATAAAGCACTGCGACATCAAGTTAAAATACGGCAAAACAATTAAAAGCAACTAATAGCACGAAACAAGCCGGTAGTCGAATTGGCTCGCGCGCTGCTAGGCTTTACGCGACCCTCTGATTCCTATCGAACTGCGCTAGTGGCGTCTATTCGCAATTTTCACTTGGGGTAGGGTTACTCCAAATGCTTATTCTCCCAGAGTTCTTAGCCGAATGAGCTGATTTTTAAAACAATGTTCTACGATAGTATCTGCTTAAAGAATCTACAGGGATAGTTGATCCGGGTTGTAGTTTCCGACTGTGACAACTTTAAACATTGTTACGTCATGATTATGACGTCATACAGTCACGTTACGTCATAGATGACGTCACTAGTCGACGCGCCGTAGGCACGTTCTCATAGGCCTCTATTGGACACGAACCCCTAAATCGCTCAGTTTCCGAGATATTTAGCATCAAAGTTGCGGGCAAACAGACATACACACACGCACATACAGACAACACACGTCGACTGACAATAAGGGTCGCTTAAAGCTTGCAGCGCGCGAGCCAATACATAGCAATAGCATACGGGTGATAAAGCCTCGTTGATCTAATAAAAGAGTTTTATCAGCGTGTGACTGATGATGTTATTTAGGTCGGAGTACGTATGTCCAATATGTCCACAGTATGTCCACTGTATTCAGGAACTGTTGCAATATTTGCTGTCCATTGTTGTTAGAAAAGAAAAGGTCGTCTCCGACTTGTTAAACAATGACTTCATCGTCGGCAGACATTTAGTACAAAATCTGAAAAGTCTGTACCTAATGTGCTCGAAGCTAGCAAAATAATGGGAACGTAGTGAGGACCTGGATATAATGGCACGAATCGAAATCTTCACGTTGGACATCTCGACCACGGTTGCAGCAACTAGGCCTAGATCTTCTCCGCAGCCTTTATATACTCTGAGAAGTAGCGAATTGGCAGTTGTTGAGGAGGATTACTGCTAGAAAAGTTTACTGACTATTAGCGAAGAGGTTGAGCGTATTACCAAGCCGTTATACGAGTATTTCGCACATACAGTATGTACCCGCATGAGAGGTGGCAAAACGCAATCACGGTCTCTCTTATTACTGATGTAAAGTTATCGGAAATTAATTATTAGTATAATTTGTCGTATTTCCGATTAAAGATCTCGTAGTTTCGAAAGTATTGGCACTTTCGCACGCGAATCTATGAGTCTTCCAACTACATGTACAGCAGCAAGCGATGAAGAAATTCGATAAGTTGCAGAGCGAGACATGTTTAACCCTTTGACGCCCACTGTTGTCGTACGGGTACAGCTAAAAGCATCCTGTGCCAGACCGAATGTCATTTGTAATTTTTGACATCTGTGCACTCTGACGCTCAGCCCTGAGCGTCAGAGTGCACAGATGTCAAAAATTACAAATGATGGCTTAACCCGGTCCGGCACAGGATGCTTTATAGCTGTACCCGTACGACAACAGTAGGCGTCAAAGGGTTAAAGTTGCGTGCAGCCGAGATCGCGTGCAACAAAAACCTATGTCGCCGTTGGTCGCAACACAACGAGTCTTATCGATGCCAGCTGTGTGCCGTCATTTGTTCTACATCTTGCTAATGTGTCGTTCACGCGGCGCCAAAAAGCAGCCCTGCGGCTAGTAAAATTGATCTATATTACGTCAATACCTCTTGCAGCGTCGCCAGAACATGTAGGTCGATTCGACCGTATACTTGCTGGAGACCGCGACGGATCTGAATGGTATAGCCTAGTTATGGCCACGTATAGATGTCGACATCTGCTATCAACACTGTAGGCTAAATCTGCATGTGTACTGGCATTCAGCTATAAACCGACGCTGAATAATTTCTCTGACAGTGTATACCACTGCCATTTGTCATGTGGCGTCAAAATTAACAGTTCTCAGTCATTTACAATGACTGAGAACACCTGAAGTGTTCTCAGTCATTGTAAATCAGCATCATTGTGCTACTAATGGCCTAATGCATAACGACCAGGTTGTGTCAAATTTCGTAGTTAAGTGGCATTCATTCATGAAAGATAGACATGCGTCTTAACGTATAGTGGATCCAGAATATGACAATCCGTGTATCATCGGCCTGTGACTTTTATGATGCGATGAAGGCAAGGCAAATTGATGTTGCTGTAAGCGATCGTCAGCAATATGCGCAAGCCGACGGTGCCATGAATCAGGAAAGAGTACTAGAGCACGGACTACGTAATATAATAGCCTGTGGCTCTATAGCGTGGCGACGTTATTTGGAGCTATATATCCTGTTGTTCGCATATCGCTGCCGCGTGGCAATGGCGTCGTCATTATGCATTAGGCCATTAGTAGCACAATGATGCTGATTAACAATGACTGAGAACACTTCAGGTGTTATTCGATTTGTTTGGAACCAGGGCCCACATTCTCGAAACTTCTTAGGAAAATCTTAGGAAGATTTCTCATCTCAGGACAATCTTTGACAATAATAACCAGACATAATTTCATTCTACGCTGATTAAAGACTTAACAACAACGTCATGTAATAACTTCCAACAAGATGTAAAACTAAAGGAGTTAATTTCAATTATTATTGCGTTATTATTA
>Ga0056114_1001418_pt1 | contig 10876 bp, 8 predicted proteins | sample WorMetHERISLAND1_FD_77005 | JGI IMG/M metagenome (GOLD analysis project Ga0056114, IMG submission 77005) | Marine gutless worms symbiont microbial communities from Max Planck institute for Marine Microbiology, Germany - Olavius loisae HERON... ...
AAACAAAGGTCAAGGTCATTCATTTTGGTACCAATCGATTTCTCATAATACGACTTCCTATAGGCTCTCAATAGTAACTTTTGCTCTAGGACGCACCGTTTAGCCACAATACATAACGTCACAAACGACGACGGACGACAGACAGACAGACAGACAGACAGACAGACGCAACACTGTAGCATAAGCGCGACCGTTAGTACGGTCGGCTAAAAACCATTGGATTTTATCTATACATTCAAGTACCAAACGTTATAGCGAAAATGTAAGTTGGCCTCACTTTAGCTGGCCCACCCTGTAGGTTGGAATCCTTCCGAAATAATTTCACGGTTAGTTAGCCTATGATGTTCGTTCTCTGCAGACCCAAACATCAGGGATCTACTCTAAGGGGAACACCCGGAATTTTGGGCCCAAGGTGACCCATCCCCATGATGATTTGAGCGTCAAAGACATTCGATCGCAAATTGCGGCCGAATGGTACGTACATACAGCGCAACGATCACAATGGAGAGCTTACAGGAAACCACCATCGCTCTTTCGAATGGTGCCATCTCTGACTACGATCCCCTTCCCTCAAAATGGGGGTTCCATATGCCTCCAAGATACGCGAATGGCCATATCTCCGCAGCGGGTGATCCGATAGACTTTATGTTTGGTTCTAGGGTATAGTGTTTTCAGGGTCGGCGGATCGAATGACGCTAATTCTGGTTACATCAAATCCCAAATTATCCAAGATGGCAGCAGGCCGCCATCTTGGATAATTTCGAATTGCCATATCTCTGCAACGGCTCATTCGATCCACTTATATAGCGCGCATCACGCGGTCATCTTTGCGATAGCACAGCTTTCTTGCACCGTTTACTGTGGCAAGTAAATAATTTTAATTTTTCTGTTGCCAATTAAGACGTTAAAACACATAATATACAGAAAAAATGTACGCAAGTTAAGCTGAAATTAAAGTCTGGTGGTAGATAAAAGAAAAGCAAATAAAAGACGAGCAATGTTTCCAGTTATTATAACTAAAGCGGAGCCCCACGCTCCGCCCACGTGTAGCTTTGCCGTCCGTCCGTTTGTCCATCCGCGACTCCGTCCGTCCGTAAGTAAGTAAGTAGAACATCAATTTATGTATAATGTATCTCATCATTGTAGAAGAAGCCAAGCCGACCGTACTGCCTCACAGCACCTTTCTTTTAGAGGTCGCGTGACGTCATCGGTCACGTGACGTCATCGGTCACGTGACCATTTGATAGCCCATATGCCATTTCCTATTGGTGGTCCTTAATTTGGAACCAAGCCTCTATCTCTAACTGTTTCAGAAATATTCAACGTCAAACGTAACGCAATGGTTGACGTGACCTTGATACGACCTCTAAACATAGGTCAAGGTCATGCATTTTGGTACCAATTGATATCTCATATGCGGTGTAGGCTACCAATAGTAACTTTTGCTCTAGAACGCACCGTTTAGCCACAATACATCACTGCGTTACAGACGACGGACACAACACTGTACCAGCAGCGCGACCGTTAGTACGGTCGGCTAAAAATCTTTAATGCTCTGAATGCTTCAGTACGTTGAAAACTGTTGATCCTCAAGTCAAATAGACGTTTGTAGCTTTCGCTGTCAATGTCTTTCTGCGGTCGCTAATCGCTAATTACGAGTATAACGAGTTGCAGCACGACCGACCAGCCGTCTCTTTGTTGGTTTGTCGCCAGCTGATGCGTATAGCGATATCACAAGGCGCTATAGCTACAACGCGTTGTAATGCAACAAGCAACAATCTACTGCTGGGGGAGGGGAGGAGAGGGGACCTCTCGTGACGGTCTCGACCATCAGGAGCGATACGCTGCATGGTTTGCTGTGGACTGATGGTAGTCGAAAATTCCGGTTAAGGGCGAGCCTGATAACGTCGATATAAACTTAATTATTAGAATGTTGTTTACTTTGTGTTCTTCTGTAATTGTATGTTTTTAAATCCAGCCTTTGGGCTGCAATATTATCAAAGTTGAGTTGAGTTGAGTTGTTTTTACGCCACAGGTCACTGGTGGATGCAGCTGGAATACAACGTGCAGGCCTCGCACTCGCAGCGGCGGCGAACGGCGCAATCTCAGTCGATCTGTAGGTATAGTTCAATAGTGTACGTATCACGGCGGACACGGGTTGTAGAGACAGACGCCGACAGACTGGAGTTACAGCCGTGAGCAGAGCACTACTGTTGACGTTCGGTGGAACGTCTACATGTTGACGACGTCATAATGACGTCAGTGAGCTGTGCCGTGGCCGGCGCTGAACGGTCAACTGCTCGTCAAGGCTGCGACAAGTGCTTGTCGAATCCGATCATCTCGTCTGCACTGAAGAAAAGGTTAGTCATCTTCAGTTGGTGATTGGCGACGGGACAAATAATCTAGTCGGGCTGCCTGCAGTATATGAGCGACTGCGACGCGCTCGAGGAAAATGATATGTTAGCAACGGCGAATAAACAAAGCGTATTGCAAGTTCTTATCAGTAGGTTCTGCAGAACAACTGCAGGAACCGATGAGATCCTTTTGCTATACTGAAACGCGATCTGGGCCTTATGCATTAATTATCAAACAATCGACTTTATCAAATCTACTTTGTCAAATATAGCATTGATAGCCTAATTAATCGCTGGCTATAAGTGATAAACGTGTGCCGTAACGACCGCGCGTGACTGTCACGACTTTCGTCCCTCCGCGGCACTTGTAACAGCTGAGCATGTATGAGATATCGTAGGATCGGGCTCCGGAATGGTAGTCGATATATAAACTTACTGCCGTACAGTCTCAACTCAAACTCACAATGTTTAATTCCTGCTGTTACATCTCGACTTTCTAAGCCTGGAAATTGACGATGCGTCTTCGAATTCAAACGTCGTACAATTCGGCAATCAAACAGGCAGACAGAAGGAAGTAGTCATTACTATTGCTGGGATCGTGGAATGGAGTGACGGACGAATCTCCATCATCGCGCAGAAGATGATCGGCGTCTAACTGGCGGGTTATAGAGGAGGTTTCCGACGATTTCTTCGTATACGGTTCCACTTGTGATAGTTCTAAGCTACTTTCCGACATCGAGAAGTTAGCTACAACGTCAGACAGAAGGAGCATCTGTTTCTGTCAAGTTATCAGTCGTCCTGCGGGACTGCGCCATTACTCGCACCTGCTATGCTGGCCAATGATCACTGACTTCATGTGCCGCGCGGTCCCACGGCGGAGAGGCCGAGACCATCGCTATGATAACGGCTAGGTTATCACTCGGTTTCGGACTCGGTCTCGGTCTCTGAGGCCTGGCAGAGTGCCGTCGCCGCTGACACGTCTGCTTGTAATCGTGTTAAACGGACGGAGACGAACAATGTTCGACCAGTAACTGTATGATGTAATACACAAACTCGGCAGTGACACACGTGAACACTTTAGTCGCAGGTGGTAAACCGTGTATCCGTCCGGTTGTATAGGCAATGTCGCTCACTAATTGCGCTGTCCTAATCGAATCAACGAGTTTAGAGTTGGCTACAATGATATAAATACGAGATATACGCAGAAACATAAACAAATGATGCTATGCTGTTGCTGTTACAAATGATGTTCAATTTCAAAGTGCCCGCCATCAGCACGAACTCAGGCTCGCAGACGAGTACGCCACTGATTCACTGCCGCACAGATGATGTTGTGATTCAAGTCGCACCACTCCGCTATCACTCGCTCCATCAAGTGGTTGACGTCACGTCAATACGCATTGTGTTAAAAAATGGCAATGTTCGACCATCTTTTACAAAAAGTAATATCTCAGCAAAGGACAGGATATTGTTGTGAAATTTCACGTAAACATTGCAAATAGATGGCTTTTCATGATACAAAGAAAAATACTGGCTATCATTGTCCATTCATAAAGTTATTTTGACACGTTTAGAGGACCGTTTTTTCCGGACACGGTGTATAGCTTTACGCAAAACCGTAAGTAATCGGATTCGGACGCATCGGTTACGCTGAGTGAATTGCGTTAGTAGCTGTAGATATATTCCCGCGGCTATAATGCGCCGCCGCCGCCATGGCACGGCAGTGCAAGCAAACCAACCGACACGTTACCGTAACACGTGTCTGGTCGGGCGAGCACAGGTGGTCAGTGGCCGGCCGACCGGCCAGTTGGGACCAATTGTCCGACTGGTTTCCTATCAGCTGGGCGGCGATCCCATGATGCCTTGAGCACTTTCAAGTGACGTGACGTCAGAGGGCGTGCCGTGCGAGGCCTCGATGACGCCACTCACCATCACTTTGCCTACCTGCTGCCGTCGCGTCGTTGTCATAGTGACCGCTACTAAAGACGATGTTTGTGTCACGGTAAGTATCAGTCAGCCAAGCCCATATCTATGCGCTAATTCGGTGCACTTGTCATCTTACTGTTATTCGTTCGTAATATTTAAATCGCGTCCATAAAACAAAGACAAAATAAGCTAAGCAACTGAAGTTTGCAAACTCACTTCACCCACCCGAGTAACCAGACCCCGTTGGGGAAGTTAGCCGTGAAGTCAGTTCTGTAGTGGTTGTGCGACAGTCTAATACTTAATATTGACAAAATCGTTTCCAAAATCGTTTCAGAATAATCTACAAGAAGCCAAAATGTCGCCAGGATAGCCGACCGCACGTACTGCCTCATGGCAAGCTATCTAGTAATTAACGATTGTTGCTAAATAGTATCCCCAACTGTTTGAGAGATATTCCACACTAAGCGTATTGCGGTCACGAGTTTGATCTTTCCGGGTCACGTGACGTCATCGATCACGTGACCATTTAATCCCACATAGGCCATTTCATATTGGCAGTCCTTTGTAACGGAGTCTCTAAATCCAGCCGTTTTCGAGACATTGCGCTCTGAGTGTATTGGGGTCACGAGTTTGACTTTTAAGGGTCACGTGACGTCATCGGTCATGTGACATTTGATTCCCGTAGGCCGTAGGCTATTTCCTATTGTGGTAATTTAGAACCAAGTCTCTATCTCTATAACGGTTTCCGAGATATTCAATGGCGAGTGTAACGCAATGGTTGACATGACCTTAAACGATCTCTAAACAAAGGTCAAGGACATTCATTTTGGCAACAATCGATTTCTCATATACGACTTCCTATAGGCTGTCAATAGTAACTTTTGCTCTAGAGCGCACCGTTTAGCCACAATACACAACGTCATAGACGACACACAGACGGACGCAACACTGTAGCATAAGCGCGACCGTTAATACGGTCGGCTAAAATCGTAAACGTGAATAGGTGTTCAAACTATCGAGCGAGTTGAGAATAAGCCCATGTGTCCATTGTGTCAAGCGTAATAGGTCCTTTTACCAGTAGCCTAAGCTTACGTAATAACAGATTGTCATTAAAACGCGATCACGTGCCACAGTTGTTATTCATCAAAGAATTGACTTCGTCAAATAGCACTGATAATATTGCTGACTAAGTGACAAAACAGATATTTACCATAACTTCTGAAGTTCTGATTGTTATAATTAGTTTAACATTATGATATGACGTTTTTATGTAGGTCTTTTTGTGTAGGTTTTTTATGTTCTTTTATATGTTTACATGTTTATATCTCATTGTATGCTACTACTGTGTTTAGGCCTACTGTGTAGTGTGTACTTCGTGTACGATTTTCATAATAAATAAATATGCCTATACACGATTCTTGAGACGCTGGCTATCGGCGGGTTTCGAGCATCTGAAATGATATTTTAAGAATCAATTTAAGTGTTCCTATTTAAATTGACTAAGCTTATACGCACATAGCGTCATTTCCGAGATACAGCGATTTTTCAGCCGAAAGCCTGAAACTCGAGAATTTAACGTTCTCGTTGATGACAAATTCTGCAGCGGCTTTTAGTACTAGATAGGGTTATGACTGAGGCGGTTAGAGAATGGAGTCGATACGTTAGCCGAGATACAAACACAGACAGAAGTCGTTAGGTGCATGGAGACGACGTCGCGTGGTCTCCAGCGTCACGTGTCGTGTCATTTTCGTAGCATCTTTTTGCGGGGACGACGATTTTGACTGCGTGGCAATGTTCGTATTTGCGTTACATGTGTATAGTGGAATTGTTTTGTGGTGGAAGTATAACTATTAACCACAGTAGCTGCGATACGATGTCTGCTTGTGTAGAAACTCGACGTCATGGTTATTGCCTGACGGCGGTGTTCACTGTCCTCACAATACCACCCACCGTGGACCACACACGAGCAATCAGGCCAACTGTGTAACATCAGCACATCACTCCACGGAATCACTCTCTAAACCGCAAACAAGGCTTGTATAAAATTATGCTACTGAAGCTCTGTAGACATCGTTTTCACATAGTCAGCATTGTACTACTGTAATGCAAGTATATACTCATAGTATAGTATACTGCTATTATGCATGTATTGTATAGGCTATAGTATACTGTTCTGTTTTTAAGCTAATTACGTCAGCTCGTGCATTGAATACCATACCGATTTACCTGCAAAAAAGCAAAGTCACTGTGTTTAAACTTGAATAAATTATAGGTTGTTTTGATTGCACGCATAGTGTTTCGAAGGGTTCACTCGAGCTGTACTATTTTAGCCCAGCAGGCTGAAAACAAATAGGTGTTTCAACAGTTTCATTCTCTCTTGTGCGTGAAGTGAAACATCACCTACAGGAGAGCATGTTTATCAGTTTGACATCCGCTGACATCCGTGAATCAGTTTGTCAGATAGGCCTACAACAGAACTGTTCTGCGTGATCTGACGCTGTGATGACGTGTTGATGTAGCGGTGAAGAGGACGCATGGCGGACCAAGTCAACGATGCTCGAGATGTCGACGGTCGACGACATGGAACGGCAGACACGACGAACTCACGACTGTGTGGCGTCCGGCTGTCAGCGAGTCATCATCAACGTCAGCGGACAGCGCTACGAAACACAGCTGAGGACGGTCGTCTTGCCTTGAGACAGACACAGCTGAGGACACTCGCCAGGTTCCCCGACACGCTGCTCGGCAGCGAGAAGAAGCGACGTCGCTTCTGGGACGCGCGTCGCAACGAGATCTTCATCGACCGACATCGTCCAACGTTCCCGGTATAGAATCGACGACAGCCAGCGCTGTGTTGACATTATTTACACCTGTTAAAATATTATATTTACATTTACGGTGGCCACGCTTAGAAGAATCGACAACGGCCCAAGAGTCCAAGACCGCCCTCGACTCGAGTTTGTATGGCATATTTGCAAGTCTCAAACTATTCGTATCGTACAGTTGTTAATTTCTGTCGTTACAATCCGACGCCAGTCTCGCAGCTTCTGGGATTCTGCCCCTGGTATGCGAGCAACGAATACAAACAAGAAGCCAAGCTGTCGCTAGGATAGCCGACCGTACTGCCTCACAACACCTTTGGGATCAAGTGACGACCCCGTATGTCATTTCCTATTGGTGGTCCTTTGGAACCAAGCCTCTCTCTGACGGTTTCCGAGATATTCAACGTCGAATGTAACGCAATGGTTGACATGACCTTGAAACGACCTCTAAACAAAGGTCAAGGTCATTCATTTTGGTACCAATCGATTTCTTATATGCGACTTTCTATAGGCTGTCAATAATAGCTTTTGCTCTCTCTAGGACGCACCGTTTAGCCACAATACATTCCGTACAGACAGACAGACGACAGACAGACAGACGCAAGTCTGTGACGTAAGCGCGACCGTATACTGAGTACGGTCGGCTAAAAAGGATATAACAAAAAATACGAAGACGCGCGCTTGCTGTTTCAAATTCCGCTGTTGAAGTTATTAACAATGTGACCGTGTGACTTATCGTAAGTTGCTTCACAAACGTCATGCATTTGTCTCGCGAATTCCAGCTAAACAAAATGCAAACAAATCGATTACAGCACTAACACCCATACACCTTGGCAGGTCTGGCGTAAAAACATCACTCCACACAGAACATTATAATCTGTATTATAATACAGATTATAATACAGCCTACAGGCTGCGACAGACGGACGACGTTTGTCCGAATTCTCTATTCTTTGGAATATTCGAATGTCATTACACATTGTTTACAGTGCTTATAGCCTCGTTCTCACAGAATCTCATTAGGAATAAGAGAATATCGATGCCTGTGTGAAACTGGACGGATGCAGGCGATACTGTACTACTACCAGAGCGGTGGTCGACTGCGGAGGCCGCTGGAAGTGCCCGAGGACGTGTTCATCGAAGAGCTCGAGTTCTATGAGATGAACGAGTCGATCATCAGCGAGTTCAAACAGAAAGAAGGCTTCGTCGTGGAGCGCCGCGAGATGCCGACGAGCGACTGGCAGCGCTACATCTGGCTGCTGTGTGAGGAGCCTAACAGTTCTCGCTGTGCTCGCGTGTTTGCCGCCGTCTCCGTGTCGTCGATAGTCGTCTCAATAGTCAACTTCTGCACCGAGACGATCCCGGTGTTCGCTGATCGTCCTGTCTGTGTCAACGTCACTGACGTCGACGGACGCATCCGACAGGTTTCTCAGTTCTGCGTTCGATTTGCTTGCGCACAGCCAAGTTCATAACCCTTTGATGCCCACTGTTGCTGTATGGGTACATCTTTAAAGCATCCTGTGTCAGACTGGGTTAAGCCGTCATTTGTTATTTTTGACATCCGGGCACTCTGACGGTCAGGACTGAGCGTCAAAGTGCCCGGATGTCAAAAAATTACAAATGACGGCTTAACTTGGTTTGGCACTTACGGGATGCTTTATGTGGCAACAGTGGGCGTCAAAGGGATAATCTGACTATACTGGGCTGCTGCAACTATTTCTGTTTCGCTGATTGACTAATTGAACCTTCGGCTGTTGACACTACTCTGCCATTGTGCCTGTTTAGTTAAGTGGCGTTAAAACTGTCATTATTATTATTATATACACCGCACTAGCCTTCGTCCGCTACACATTTGTGAACTGTGAGTTTTGTGAACACTATAGTCTTAAACTTTGTGAATATCCCACCTGATGAAAATATAGTTCAGAAAGTTAGTCTGATAGATTTTACTGTCTTTAATTGGTATTCAGTTTGGTAGACAGCGTTTGAATAAAAACTGAGCAACAGTAACGGATCTGCCGGGAGATATAATAGGCTAGCTGATTGCAACCGACAACCGACAAGAAAACAGATCCAGGTCCAACAGTGTCATTTATCGTTAATTTGTGATCAGGGACGTTCTATGTCCCTAAAATCTGGTCTGTCGTGTCTGTCAGTCATGACGTCGGTATGTTCAGCATCCAATGGAGAGCAAGCAATCGCCTGGGTAGGCCGCCAGTAAAGGTAAAGAGGTTAAGTCACAAATTGACAAATCACGAGAAAGCTCGTGAACAGCAGCGCTTCACAATCTTGGAAGTGGCAGCTGATGCTGATTGGCATGATCTAATGGTAGCCGTTGCCTGAAGCAGGCTTGCGGTACAGTGGGCAAGCGTGCTGCGACGCGTTCCTGTGCGAAGCGCCGGTACGAGCCGTGCCGGCACAAAGAGCCGGGATGGCTCGTAGCAATATTTTCGCGACATGTATTTGTTACACGGGTGTCGTCTGAGTCTGACTGATGTTGGATGTCTAGGAACCCAACTATCGTGATGCGTTCTTCCTGGTGGAGTCGGTCTGTGTCACGTGGTTCATTGTGGAACTGCTACTACGCTTTGTCTCCTGTCCTTCCAAGCGCAGCTTCTGCCGTGACGTCATGAACATCTTCGACGTACTCGCCATCGTCCCGTTCTTTGTCACTCTCGCCACTCTCCAGGTCATCTGCTGACAGCGTTATGCTCCCCAAATGTTTTTTTTTATTCGGCTCCGTTTGCGTTAGAAATATCAGGAAAACCTCACAAAATTCACATGTATATTGAGAATCGATACTGAGATCGTGCAGACAGGGTGATAGATTGTAGAAAAAACAGCGTCACTGTTGTTTTCCTAAAGTCGCTTCTGCATCTACAGCGATCAGCAATGACCTACTGTACTGTGTATATTGTGAGAAACTGCAGCTAAACGTTGATTTTCATTGAGTCAAATAATTTGAACTTTACATGACGTTCTAACTCGAGTGATGTTTAGATACAAAATACAAATCGTATTTGGCTATAGCTAATTATCAAGGGCCTGATTTACGAATGTTCTTAAGACAAACTTATGATATATAGTCTTACGATAATGACCGAACTTAAGATAATCGTAAGAAAACCCTACGACATCTTAAGTCATGATCTTAGGACAATCTTACGATATGACTGACAACAATCTTACGACAAATCTTAAGATCTTTTGTAAATTAGGCCCCAGGTCTGCCGTGCGGATAACGGAAAGTATAAGGTTGACAGTCGTTGACGTTGCAGGCGTCAAATCTACTGACGCCGGACATGGGTCCGTGCGGCAAGAAGCGAGGCGGTTCATTCCTGTTCACTCGCGTCTTGCGAGTGTTCCGTATCTTCAAGCTGTCGAAGCATTCTCATGGTCTGCGCATCCTCGGTCTGACCATCAAGACCAGCATGAGAGAACTCGGTATGTTCTTCTTCTTCCTCGCCGTCGCCATGGTCATCTTCAGCTCGGCCGCCTACTACGCTGAGGCTGGCCAGGACGACACCAAGGTCTCTCAACTCTTTCATTACATTCATGTCTCTTTTCTGCTGCGGTTTCTACCGCAAATCGAACTGCTTTCGCGATATCTTTTCGGACTTTGTTTAGACTGTTCCATGTTTATTTATTGCTATGGAACAGTCTTCCACACCATCTCCATCATATCAGTGACACTGGTCTTTTCAAGCGCCGCCTCAAAACTGAACTATTTCGTAGAGCATACGTCGCTAGTTGTTAGCGCTCCTGGACGATCCG
>Ga0056114_1001419_pt1 | contig 10874 bp, 6 predicted proteins | sample WorMetHERISLAND1_FD_77005 | JGI IMG/M metagenome (GOLD analysis project Ga0056114, IMG submission 77005) | Marine gutless worms symbiont microbial communities from Max Planck institute for Marine Microbiology, Germany - Olavius loisae HERON... ...
CGGCATCAGACTCTACCGGACAAGACACTCCTGCATGAACCAAGAAGGAAGGCCCCGGCATCAGACTCTACCGGACAAGACACTCCTGCATGAACCAAGAAGGGAGGCCCCGGCATCAGACTCTACCGGACAAGACACTCCTGCATGAACCAAGAAGGGAGGCCCCGGCATCAGACTCTACCGGACAAGACACTCCTGGGAAATCCTATCAACAGGCTTGATCAAACAGGTGAGTCCCATCTACTTCAAAGCTTCTGATGTATTGTACACTGGTGCGGCTGTCCATTATTACATACTCTACATTAACAACAGCATCAATGTCAAATCGGACATCATAAGACAAAAAAGCTGCAACTTGAGGAACCTTCAGCTGCAGCTTTAACAATCTGCAGCCACAACTTATGATCTCAGCAGCAATCACTTATTGAGCCTTCAGCTGTGGCTTTATCAGTTTGCAGCCACAACTTATTAACTGAACAGCAATTGCTTACTGGGCCTTCAGTTGTGGCTTTATCTGTCTGCAGCCAAAACTTAGTAACTCACCAGCAGTCACTTACTGAGGCCTTCAGCCATGGCTTTATCAGTCTGCAGCCACAACTTATCAACCCAGCACAGTCACTTACAGAGTCTGAATCCAGTGTAAGCTGGATGGTAGACGTCGTCTTCCGATGGTATCCTGATGTTGTCGACGTAATGCTGAAAGCCCGTCGTTGTCTTGTTTTCCAGCGAGTACACGTAGCGCGGCGTTGACAACGCCTGCTTCACGATGGCATTGACAAACGGCGAGTTGTTGACGAAGCCTTGAGACTCATCCAGTGAGATGATGTCTACACACACAGACAGACAGACAGACATAGAGACACAGACAGACAAGCACACATAAACACAGACACATTCTATACATCAACAGCGCTTAGGGCGTCGGATTTTAGACCAAGCAGTCACGGGTTCGACTCCTGGCCGGCATGTAATCAAATCACCTAGTTCAACTCAGCCTTCCATCCCTCTTGGGTAGGTAAATCGAGTGCCAGCCTTACTGGCTGGGGTTAAGGCGGGGTGCACTCGCTTATGTCGGGCTACAAGTAAAATTGTGTGACAGTTCTCAGATGGCTTGTCCACGAAGAACTTACATCTTGGCCACCAATCAAACAGTTTTTGCCGAAATCAAAAGTCACCATTAATAAATAAATACTCGTTAATAAGCTTCAACAGGTTTGTGGCTAGCAGCCTGTTTGTGTCATCTGTAGTTTATACTGTTGTACTTGACGGGTCATGGTGGATCAATGTATAAAGACTTCAAGAAGAGTCAAGACGATTGCTAACAACATCACATAGTCCCTTCCTTGTATATATAACATTTATATTTATCAATCACATGCATTTTGTTTTGCTCATGTTCTGTTGGACAACACACAACACTGGACAAGTATTGTTCAGTTAAATAAGCAAAGTTGTAAATTGTTGATGGCGAAGTATGCGAAAATTTGAAATAGCACGACTGGTTTCCGATGAAATAAAATTATAATTATTCAATTTGATTCTGTACCAAATTGCTCACATTTGCACAGCACAAGTAATTTTTTTGGCACAAAAATGACACAAAAGGTCTTCTCAGTTCCTCGAAAGAAGCCCGGCTTGTTCAAAAGCCATCGGCAGCCAGTCAGACCCAAGACCGGACTGACACGGACTGAGCTCGGTTAAGTAAGTAAGTGAGTAAAAGGCAGAAATCGCACCGAAGACACCGTACTGCTCAGATCCGGTGATTGGCGACACTTTGCTGAGCAGGAAACGACAGACGTCATCGACGGCCCTGCCTAGCGACGTGTTAGTGATGTCACGGGAACGGTTGCTAGCTTAAACAGACTGAAGCACCGCCCACACGAAACCGGCGCTCACGAACGGAGACGAGATGCCACGGTCTGCTTCACTGCTCAGCTCCATACCTGCAAACGTCACGCGATACGTCAGTAAACTGCAGACTGTTTAGAGGTAATCACATGGCCATTTTCATATCAGACCATAATCGCTGTTGCCTCCTAAACCTGATAAATCAAGCGAATTTTTGAGAAATTTCAAATTTAAGTTCATCCAAGGCTTGTATTTCCCACCCCAGCTTGTTTGAACCCGTTAAAACATTTTTATGAAACTTATCCCCCAAAACTAGAGGGATGGGGCTACCATACGGTGAAAATTACATAATCATAACTTCAACTGTTTTTGACTGATCCACCCGTGTGACAGACAGACAGACAGACGGACGGGCGATAGTATATAGCATGCTAAGCATATGCTGTCGTGCACTAAAGATTATTCACAATGATGTCATTAACAGTTAGTACGAAGAAGACTCCGTTCATAAATATTAAATTACATACGACTCAGATTGCCACACAAATTGGCCAGACATGCATAGACAGTTTGTCGTTGTCAATCAACATCATGGCAGAACGATAATAAAACAATGGCCCCGATGGCTGAAATAATCTCTGGCTAATCTTACAATTTCACCACTACACTCATCCACTAGAAGTTACAGAGTAACTGACAGCAACAACTAGACACCTGTGGCACCACTCTGCCAGGGGAATGCTGCTCCGGATCTGTGGAATGCGATGGCATTGTTTCTCGCAGATCGGATCATGTGGTGTCTCGAGACAATGATGTGTCGTGAGATATCACTGTGAAACAGAAGCAGTGACGGATACATCCACAGCTCCTGATGGTACATCACGCGGCCCCTGGACTCCTGTAACACACTTCAGTCAGTAAGTAAAACACTCAATCGCTGCAACGTGTAAAACAAAAAAAAACTTTACATCAAACTGCCTAGGTAGATTCTTAATAACACATCACCATAATGAGACTATACAGTGCCATTTACATTGGTTCATGCTGGAAAATACAGGACAGAAGACAAAAAAAACAGACAGTACAGAAACTACACACAACCCAGAAAGAGCAAAAAACATAAAACACAGCAAAACAAAACTACTCTGATTCAGTCGCCTCATATGACACTCGGCCAGGAAATGAGGTGGGCTTATTCTACAATGCTCCCGAGCCCACAGCGTAATATAGTCGCTATCTGCATTCTCTACACAAGATAAAACCCTTACAATCCATCAGTTTCGAATCCGACTTCAATCTCAGATACCGGTAATCTTTTGGATCCCAGATTTTAAATGTAATAATCATATAACATTGATGAATAACTTTAACTTTTGACTTTTGCTGAGCCTATCGGTGAGCGAAACCTTAATCTGAACGCTAAAGTTCAGACATAGTCTAAAGTTCAATTTAACTTCGGACTTAGACTTTCGCTGAGAAGAAGTAAAAAAAGTAGTGAGTTTAATCCCAGCGAAAGTTAAGCCCTAGTGCTTAAGCTATCTCTTCCATGCAAATTCGACCAACTTAATTCAGTCAGTTCGGCTTAACTTCGGTCTAAGTATGTAGGTCTACTTGGACCGTTTTCGGTCTAAGACTTTTGCTGAGCGAATCGCTAAGTCCAAACTTGTGAAGTTTGGACATAGCGATTCGCTCAGCAAAATCACTGTGCCATTTGACTTAAGTCTGGACTTAGACTGAACTTTAGCTCAGCGAAAGACTAAGTCAAAAGTTAAAGTGACCCAGTGTAACTACAAAGACGTGGCAGTCACGCTACGACAGAATAGTTCACCTCGGGGCCTGAATGTGACAGTCCGCTGGTACTGAGCCCAACAAACTCCGAGTGATAATTCACCGGCATCGACGACAAGATATAGTACCAGCTGGCGTATGCAGCACGGGCCATAGATAGGTCTCCTTCAACGTCGACTCTGCCGCGAGACCATAGAGATGTCCAGCCACGAACGTGAGCCGCAAACAGGTCGTCGTTGCTATGGATGCGTCGTTTACCTTAGCAACGCAGGAATAAAAACTGACTGTTGAAATTAAAATAATAATTAACAGTTAACCAACATAGACAGACACGAACTGTATTGAAAGCCATTAACCAAGTGCCAAGAAGATCTTAACGGCTTCTCCCTCAGAGAACTGGAGGAGACCACCAGGACGCCCTCGTACTACGTGGATGAAGACTAACCAGCAGGACCTGAAATCCAACAACCTCTCCCTGAATGAAACAATCGTCATGGCTCAGAATCATCCACGCTGGAGACTGATGTCTACATTTGGCACTACACTCTCCTAGTGGTGCTTGCTGGAAAAGAAGAAGAGAATCCAAGTGAACTCTCTAAGTGCATCGGCCAATGTTCTAATACAGAAATAAAACTCAGCTATTACCAGCCAGCACAGCTTTGAGGGTCAACTAGATGTTAAGATGATGCCACGAGATCCTAAGTTTTGCCTATGAAACTCAGCTAGACTTTGTGTGCTTTTACTCACCCACAATGTGATTATAATCTGTACAAATCTTCTGTTGTCCTTTGGAATTTATTTGATGATGTACACTGATACGCTTATTAATATTCAGCCGACCGTACTAACAATTGTGCTTATGCTATGATGTGTCCATCTGTAACGTATGTCTTGTGGCTAAACGGTGCATCTTGCTGAAAAACTGTCTGAAGAAGCAAACAGGAAATGGCCTATGGGGAATCAAATGGTCACGTGATCCTGAAAGGTCAAACTCGTGACCCAAATATGCTTAGGGCCCAATATCTCGAAAACAGCTGGAGATGCTATTTAGCAACAATCGCTAACTACTAGATAGTCTGCTGTGAGGCAATACAGTCGGCTATCCTAGCGACAGCTTGACTTCTTGTTACATTCAGGTTTCAACTGTTTGTGTTCCAATGGCAGTTGTCTATTGGTTAATCAACGGTTTACTCACTTACTTAATTACTCACTGACTTATTGTGATGATGATCTATTCTCTAAATCATTCATAGAAAAGTTAAAGCTATATAAGTTCTTCATCGGCAAGCCTTCTCAGAACTACCGGGTGTCACAGAAGTATGGTGCTCACAATGTTACTTGCAGCCCGAGCACATCCCGCCTTAACCCCAGCCAGTAAGGCCTGTACTCGATTTACCTACCCCAGAGAAATGGAAGGCTGAGTTGACCTAAGTGACTTGAATACGCCCCGGACAGGAATTGAATCCATGGCACCACTTGATTAAAAGTCTGACGCCCAAACCTCTGCACCACCTAGAGATAAGCCACTTGTGCACAGTGACAAATTTCTTACACAAAATGTCAACATGTAGTTTGGTACAAAAACAGCAAAATAATCAGTTTTCCAGCGAAATAACACTAGTACGCAAAATGCATGTGTTCTGACCTTCGTCATAGAACTGATTGACTTGCTGTTTGCTGGGACCGATGACCGTCAGAAAGACCCACTTGGTGCGCTTTGATTTGCTCGGTGGAACCAACTTGACGGGCACGTGGTCGTAGAGAATGTGGATCTGTTGATCAGATAAATCTGGCGACTCCGCTGCGTTCAGCGTTCCAACCTTGTAACTACAAGCAGATGTCAGTCAAAGTGTCAAGTCGGTCTTCTACAGCGGTTCCTTCTCACGATGCACGAGTAAGGCTCGGTTCACACTGATACAAGTACGAGTCCTTGCACAAGTACGTGATTGTCTGCACGGGTTGACAAGCGTTGCACTCTACTGTAAACAGTGTTACGATATGTGAACATTACATTACGTGCGCCTTAATAATGAGGTAATTATTGACGTCAAAACTTTCTGGCGTCCGTTTTTGCTGTTTTCATTGCAAACTGTGCACAAAACTGCTCGTATTTCAAGCTAACTCGTACTCGTATACAGAACCTGTATTATTGTGAACGGCCACCAGTGGAATACATGCAAACTCGTGTTTACTGGAACCCATATATGACTACCCAGACTCATACTATACTCGTATCAGCTAGCCTAAAGAGACCGGTCTTCAACACTGTCCTTGATGGTAGATGGTTCAGATGAGATGGGAGGAAGGTCCAGGCACAGTCGCAATATGGAAGCTTTACCCACTCTTTATACATCACCGCTTGATGTGCTCATAGAGGTATCTGGTCAACTGCTGCACTCCGGTCGTCGACGTCGCCAGTTGACATCAACGATCAGCCAACTTGCACCGCTTGATCGTTCCACGTTATCGACGTAGCACACTCGGTCGGCGGGCCTTCTCTGTCGTGGGTCCGACCGTCTGGAATTCACTGCCTGTCGAACTGCGTGAACCGACTGTAAGCAACGGTGTCTTTCAGCGCACATTGAAGACGATCTTGTTTGCAAGATACTAGTGCATCGAGCACAATTGAGATGCTTTGCGTGAAATTGTGCCATATAAGTTTATGTTGACATTGACGTCATACATGGAACACTCTGCCGCGCCATGTCATGTCTGCACCATCTCTGTCGGTTTTCTGAAGACCCACGTCTTCAAGTTTTCATTCCCTTGACTTCTGCAGTGCCTGTGAAGTGACTTCGTCATTAATGCACACTTTAATCAGTCATGTTACTTACTTACTTCCTTACTTACTTACTTACTACCTTACTTAGATACTTACTAACTTACTTCCTTCCTTACTTCCTTCCTTACTTAGATACTTACTTACTGAATTACTGCTGTGTTGCTCAGAATAATTACAAATAACTGCCAAACAGCAAACAGTATATCAAATGTCTAATTGATTAGACATGTTTTGTAGAACGACTGAGTACTGATTACAGACATACACATAGACAGATGGACAGACAGACAGACAGACAGAGAGTATGCTAGGAGTGGTAGTGGTAGTGTCATGTCAGACCTGACTTGCTGTCGGCCGGAGTCGTCGGACACAAAAGTGACATCATAGCTAGTGACCCAGCGATTCAACTCCACGTGTAGCTCCAGTGGACCAGCGATGAGATCAGTGCGCTCAAAGTCCACCTCGACTACTGCAACGCTCTTCAGAGTCCGATGGACGTACAGTCGCTGGGTGACGGTGAACGAAGGACCAACAATATGTTCACTGTAGATACCTACAGCAAGGAAAGACACACACGTGGTATGTATGCAGACTGCACTGCAGTTTCAGTTAGATAACAGTAAACCCATTGGCACCCACTGTTGCCATATGGGTACAGTCACAAAGCATCCTGTGCCAGACCGGGTTAAGCCATCTTAAGACACTCAGCCAGGAAATGACGTGGGCTTATCTACAATGCTGCCGGCCCCACACGTGGCTTTTCTTTTCCAATGCAGTTATGGACTGAGCATGTCAAGTGAGCTATGCAATGCACCACCACAACGGTCTAAGTTGTCCATCATAATCATAATCATACTGTAAAACACTAATTTTTGTGTACATCTAATTTTCACGAATTTCGACAGTAGCATGAAATCGCGAACTTAAATACCTGCGAAAAATTTGCATTACCATCACTAAGTGTCGTCTGCATAGAATATCAACAAATATTTTCTGTTCTGAATAGGCCTACAATTGTAGTCACCTACAGACGGTAATGCACGATTCTGTTCACATGGCCAAAGTCAGATCAAAATTTACCTTGCAAAGTACAACCTGAAAAAAACATCAGATTATAATGCAGCGAAATTTCTACACCCCAAAATCGCCAAATTAAGACGCAGCTAAAATATAGTGCTTTACAGTAATTGAAAATATCAGTTTTATACCGCAGCGGTATATAATCGTTCAATGCCAAAGCTACATGCCAAAAAATTGTCAGCAACTTCTAAAGTTACAGTTTCACTAACCCTCGACACAGCGTGACAGATTTAGTGACGAACCTGCTCCGACGTTTAGCTCGTGCGTCCTGTTAAATGGCGTCGCTGGCTCGGTGCCGGATATAATGAACGAGCATGTCGACGGGATGGCAGCGCGATGGCTCTCGATCCCCGCTCCGTTATATACTTCGCTCATGAACACATCCGCGCCGTGGACGACGGTTGCTAGGTAACCGTTGCCGACGCTAGGCCGTTGTCGAGGGTCCTTCGGTAGACTACAATTGGACAAACTCCATACAAACTCCAGGTAATGGCAGAGTTCGGGGTCGTATTTCACACGTCCCACTGTGGGTGGTTACTGGTTGTCCTGTTTTGTAGCAGTCTGAATAAATCCAGACTGCTACATAGTCAAATTGAGTCGAGCTGGAACGCCTGAGTTCAACTTTAAGGACGTAAAACATGAGTTATCTCTACCCTGAGGTCTCATGACCCACAAGACCTTGACGTATGATGATTGATGATCCCAGAGAGCTTAGCGTCTAACCTTAAAACATCCAACCATCTGAGATAGTGACTCTCTGACCCTTCCACTGTGTCTCAGCCTTGACTACACTAGTCCACAGTTCCACCATAAAAACATCCTAGATAAGCGCGACCGTTAGTACGGTCGGCTAAAAAAAAATATGTCAAAATATAGATTTTTCGACAAACACATGAATATGCAAATGATGATGTATATTAAATATGCATTAAGATACATATATACAAGTGGTGCTAGTGCAGTAGCTGGATCAGATCAGACCTGTCAGCAGTGAAGATGTAAGCCTCGTGCTTGATGTGCCCAGGCAGTGTGTGTAGATCAAGATGCATGGGTCCGCTGGCCCGCGATGCTCGGCCACCGTGAATGACAAAGTACGGTGATGTCTTGAAGTCAGCACGTTGCTGCGACTCTGACTCCAAGCTCTCAATTGCTTCATTCAGCGATGTAGTTCTCAAGGTCTGTGACATACGTCAAACAACTGTTTATATCTTCTTCTTCTTCTTCTTATATGGCATGCACCAAACGTATAGACAACAGTCTCCAGAGTGAATGGTTCTGAGCCACGTCAGTTGCTTCATTCAGGGAGAGGTTATTGGATAGTCTTCATCCACGTAGTACGAGGGCGTCCTGGTGGTCTCCTCCAGTTCTCCAAGGAGGAAGCTGTTAAGATCTTCTTGGCATCTGTTTCGTCTTGCATTCAAGCAATGTGGCTGAACAGGGAGAAACAGTGTGCTTGGACAACAGCTAAAAGGTGTCGTTGCTTGGTTGTTCGTGCATTTCACGGGAAAATTTAAACCAACTCACATATCTTTTTACTTCATATCTTTAAACTTTGCCTTCTTTTTTAAAATATGACATCACACAGTCAAAACCATGTACTGTGTTAACATTAAAGTTGCATTTTACAGTAATGTCTACTTCAAGGCATCAACACCTCGCATGCTGCCAAATTGTCTGGGTTCGTTAGAGAAAGCTAAGCTTCTTTAAAAAACAATGATGCAACCTACGTTTAACTAGTATTATTAAGGTTTTATCAGCACCAAAGAAACCAATAAACTTTCAAATGCTGTATGTTTAACAAGGCTAAGTTGCAACTACCTCTCTCCTGATATAAAGACCTTTGACTCTGCTGACCACGGCTTGTTTCGCAACATAGCAACAAGTCCTTATCACGTCGTTACACACTTCTCCCCCTCGAAAGTTGATAGTTCAGAAAGAAACAGAGAAATGCGAAAAAACATGTTTTATGTTAATTAACTAATTTAATTAAACAAATTAACTCTTATTTTACTGACGGTCTGCGGCAGTTGCTGGCTGTTGGCCTGGTCATCCAGAGAGCTTCCGTACATTCTCGGCACTGGTGCTACGTTGTGTGACCGAAGGTGGGACGCCTTGGCACCAACATGCAACTGCTGCGACTGCCACACTTCCTCTCTCTGCTCAGAAACACAGGACGTACTCACCTCAGCAGCACGAAACAACAAAAAATGAAGCAGACTAAAGGTGCAAATACACAGTAAAATCACGAACACACACAGCGTACATTTGAAATGTACAGTGGCTTTAAACACGTAAACTAACAAGTGATGTAAAAAAGTTGAAAACGATATGGTAAAGTGTGAGTTTTTCCGCTGAGCTTCTCCAAGTGTTAAAATGCTAAGATATTTTTGGCACACTTCATTTATTGTGGTTAGCAGCAAGACATTTTTCGACCAAAACTGCCTGAGTGTCATAACTGCAAGTCACGTGGTCGCTGCAGTCTGTTTCTCTGAGACAAACAAATAACAAGTCTAGTCTGTCATGAAAGGTGTCACCATTGTGTTAAAAATATCCAACGGAGTGCATGTGGGCTTCCATTAAGGCACGATTGCATTTCCATTGCAAATTTGGCTGCAAATGGTCAGGCAATGCCAACAGCACGCGTGCTAGGGGTCTGCCAATTAAACACCAGGTCGAGCTAGCAAACAGAGAATTACTGATGCAAATGTCAAAGAGGAGCAAAACGATCAGCTGACAGACAGCGGTCAATGTGAGTACGATCAGAGATGAATCTTCAAGTCACCTCGGCATAGATGATTTAAACCGAGAGATCAGTGTAAGAAATAACATCCTTAGAGAATTTAAAGATGATAGGCAGGTTTTGTACGTTTTAAGATAAAGAGCTCACCAAGTGCCTTTTACATCATAAAACCCACCTGCATATCGTGATTGGTTTTTAAAGTGAGCAATTATTGTCGAAAATTGTCGAATTTAAATTTCGACAATTAAAAAATTGTCGAAAAGTGCACACCCGAACGTTTGTTTACATTGGCTAGCGATGACGGCATCTCCGTCAGAATCCAAACATCCAGCTTGTTTATACTCGAGGACGGCGTTAAATTCAATATTTGGGACGCTGTCAGCACAGTTTAAGTTTAATAGTAATGTCGAGCGATGAAATTGGCAGTCTTGGTTTATTTACGGCAGGATTACAGCCGCTGAAGGCCTCTATAGCATGAACACAGCCGGTGCCGCACGTAACTCACATTTTTCATTATTATGCACAGTACAGCGCCCATTAATGTTCGCTCGTCCCATGAACTGAACATAACATCCTAACTAAATAAATTAAACGACTTTTAACGACTATTTACTATATAAACGCACTCACAGACGA
>Ga0056114_1001420_pt1 | contig 10874 bp, 8 predicted proteins | sample WorMetHERISLAND1_FD_77005 | JGI IMG/M metagenome (GOLD analysis project Ga0056114, IMG submission 77005) | Marine gutless worms symbiont microbial communities from Max Planck institute for Marine Microbiology, Germany - Olavius loisae HERON... ...
AAATTTCATAATCCTAACTTCAACCGTTTTTGACTGATCCATCCATGTGATGGACAGACTGGCAGATGGACAGACTACAGCATATACCGTGTGCTAAGCTTATATGATGTATGCTGTCGTGTGCTAAAAATGAACATTGGAATAATTTCAATTTGCAAACAAAACTAATGTTCTGTATCGTTTGTTACAGCTTGTTACATTTTAAAAACAGTTTTAAAGACAACATAAAAAACGTTATATTGAAATTAATGTCTTCCTGGCAGAGGCTAGGACCATTGTACATGGTTGCGACTGTGCCTGAGAATTAGTGACCCCAAAGTACTTCCCTATATCACACACTGCTTGTAATTATATGAAAATATTACGCCTGTCTGATATGATTGCACAGTGCCACTGCCTTGGTGCCGTGACTGTGTGTGTCTGTTAGGTGCGAGCATTCCTGATAGACGATGTCCACGAAGCTGCTGTCAGCTGTCTGTGCTGGAGTCGTAATGCTATGAAGCTGTTCAGTGGTGATATGAACGGCTGCATCGCTTGTACTGAAATTGACTACACAACGGTCAGTTTGCTGTGCCTGCTAACGGTACACTAACATGACATATATCAACTGATGAGTGTGTTGCTGGTGTCTTTGGAGGCTGGTGTAAAGGAAGCGATTTGGTGAATAAGTGATGAGGTCCAGATGGATGACGTTAGGAACGGCAGCTGACCACAGAAATGACAACTCCGCATCCAGAGAGCATCTGGGTTGTTTGATTTAAATTTAAAACAGCTACGAAACTGTGTCTGTGTGTGTGTGTTTGTGGACGAAGAATGAGTGGTGTTCATCTGGCTTTGGTCAGTCAACCTGCTAAATTTTGTAGAGCTATATTGCAGGCGTGAAAAAGTTCGGGCTGTGATGGTCCTTTACTCCTTTTCCCTTTGTGTGGGAGGTTGTTCTGGTTGGTCAAATTTAGAAGCGTTGTCTGGAACAATTTATCACGAGACTGATTGTTGCAATGAAACAACGTGAAATGAACACCTTGTTGGAAAATACTGACATCATTGTAGTGGCGTGGTGAAATGCATTGACTTGTCATGTCCATTTTTTGCTCAAATGTATGACAGCTTCACTGGCTGGTTGGTTTGACTCATGTTAGAACCGCAGCAGCTCGTACACGCTGTGTGAAGAGCAGCACGAAATAGTTCAGCTCGACTACTTGTCTAGAGTTCTGCTGATATCGACGCTGGCACGAACACTTCTCTGCTTTGTTGAAGAGTCGAACCGCATCGTGCAAGTTGGACAGCTAGAGCGAAAAAGGTTTGTTAGTCACGTCACTTTGTTGTCATTAAGTGACACATGTCGCCGATGGCATCTGTCAGGGCACTCGGACTAAACTGCTGCATTCTGTTGGTAGATTGAGCCTGCCCTACTGTTTGTTCACTGTTATTGTTGCTTTTGTACACTCTGGGCAAATAAATGAAAGAATGAATGAATGAAATACATGCTATATAAGTGATTTTTTTGTTAAACAGTGTAATCTGTCTAGATTAGTTTTTTGCATTTTTTTATACAGAACATCTCTGTAGACTTTACTGCTGTAGAGACGTCCACCAAATCTTTATTTTTTATACCCATCTGTATTCAAAGTGCCTGTTAGAGCTGACCTCATCATAATAGTATTTAACAGCATTTAATGGCAACTTGGTTTTGACCTGTCACACCAATTGTGGAGATTGCTGAACTGCTTCAAGACAGACCAGGGCCCACGTCGCGCTAAATTGCTTGCAGCATCTGAACTCTGTGACTGCGGCCAGTGGCAGACTATGGGTCACATTGTTGATATGTGTCCATTAACGCAACTTCCTGGTGGTCTGAGGAGACTTCACGAGGCTGATGATGACGCAGTCAACTGACTTAAAAACCATGGCGGCAACAGCACTCGCCAAAGAAAGAATGGCGTATAGGTAGCTCTGAGAAAAAGTGAAGTGAATCATTGTACTTTTGGACAGTTAAAGAATTTTTACGATGTTTTAGCCATTTTGGTCCAATACCTGAGTGGTGGACACTTGGACTGAAATAGACTAATAAACTGTGGATTTGCAATAAAAATCAAAAAGTAATCACATAGTATTATTGTTATTGATAACTCTGCTGTAACTGCTAATCGTATTTGCTTCTTCAGTACTATAAGCCGGCGACTAGGCGATCCAGTCTCGACGATCGGGCATTTCCTGTGGTCGCAGCGCGATTATGGAACACTCTCCCGGTCTCCCTGCGAACAGTTTCATCTTACCTAACTTTTCGCCGCGAACTCAAGACCTTCCTGTTTAGCATTTCATTTCCTGGCAACTGAACTGGCTGTGTGACTTTGTAAAGTGGCCCTGCAGTTATTGATAGTGACACTGTAATCTTAGCGTCTTATAAGCATTCATGGCATTTAGCTGTGTAATGCCAGTTAAATGTGGCCAACTCTGGATAATGTGTACAGGCCAGGTTTTGCTGTGTTTGAACAGCCTCGGTACTTTCGGCACAGTGTTTGTGCCTGGTTCTCTTCAGGTCTCCGATGCCAAGTTATTTGCATCACGACCAGGCCTTCGTCTGTGGAAATCAGACACAAGCGGCTCCGTTGAGTCAACTGTCATGTACCGCGATCAGTTGACACAAATGACGGAGAACGTTGTTTTGCTGCATGACGCGACACTGGAAGGTTCAGCGTTGACAAGAACTGAAGATCGTCAGTTTGGCCGGCTGTTGTTGTACAGCGGCACTTGCCTGCTGACTTACCATGGCAGTTGTCTATATGTGCTGGATTACACACGGAATGCTGTCATCTTCTACCACCGCAATGTCGGTCCTATCACCGACATCGCTGTTTGCAATGATGAAGTGTATATTCTGAGAAACTTTGCACACAGGCCACTGATAAGACTGTCACAGCAACCAGTATTCGACAGCATATCATCTGCAAAGGGTATGATCGGTGCAATATGCTCATCACGTTTATGATGATTTGAACTTTTGTAGAGTGTAGTTCCGACTAGTGTCTACATGTAAGTGACCAAAATAGCATCTAAGTAGAGTCTGTGTTCTTGTTGTGTAGGTATTACTGGTAATTACTGTAAGCTGGTATTACTTTATTTGTAGCTAATAGTAGTGGTTTAACAGGTGGCTTATCTTAATACTACAAGCAACATGATTTACAATGTCTTCTGGTGGGCATTTCTAGAGTAGATTTTTCTGTGTTTATTGTATACAAAAATTCATCAGTTTTGATGCTTCCTGTCAGAAATCTCGTCAGTTTTGTGCTTGTCAGCAGCGGAGGTGCCAAGTTCAAACAACTTCCACGCCTCGGCTCGACATCTGATTGGACAGCGAGCTGGAGGTCTGCTGAGCGCACTGAGAGACAAAGTGCAGTCCGCTGCACCAGCGTTACCAAAGCTGCTACCAAATAACATCTTGGAATCGGACACTTCGAGTCGTGGCAGAAAACAATATGCAATTTATGATTCATCAGCTGCCCTGTGCAGCAATCTGGTTACCATGGACACAGAGAAAGAGCTCCAGAAGGAGAGTAATGATTCTGAATGTGTCCGACCAGCGGATGTCGTTTCAGCTCAGGTGCCTGTTTGTAAGTCCATCTGCAATGGTGTTGATCTTCGCCGTAAAGAAGCACCATGTGACTCCTCAGATTTGCCAAGTCGGTTACTGTCCAATTTGTCTGTAGATAATCTGCCTGTTTCGGACGTCACTCAGGACCAACGCTTAGTCGTTTCCACTGAATCAGATGCTAACCAGAGCAGTGTTCTCACTGAACGTTGCAGTAAGTCACTTGATTGTGCTGATGCTGTGAGTTTGACTCAAACACCATTTTGCGAAGACGAGTACAAGCCGTCAACTGAGACTGAGCGTTGTCAACACACTGAGCTGGTGGTGAATGCTGCTGTGACCGATATCAGAACTTTCACTGTAGACGTCGCCGATTCTCCAGAAATCATTTTCTCATCTGCAAGAAAGAAGAAGAAATCGGTAAAACAAGGTATCAGTCAATATCATCACTGGCATTTATTTGCACATAAGTTAGTGTTTCTGTCTCGTTAGTGTTTCGACACTGTTCGTTGCATGACAGAAATGCTTCCAGCCTCAAGGTTTATTTGCAGTAACTATTGATAAAAGCATTGCAATATTTCAAACATTTCACGTTGAGTCTATCTTTAATTTTGCTCAGGGTCGAGCGTTGTTTGTCCCTAAAATCTGCTATTGGTCTGTCGTGTCTGTCAGCCATGACGTCGGTCTATCCAGCATCCTTTGGAGAGCAAGCAATCACTAGGGTTGGCTGCCACCCAGTAAGCCTGAGGCAGCTGCAGCAGCATTCAGGGATTGCGGGGCATATGCTACAGTGGGCAAACGTGCTGCGAGGCAGGGGTATGATCAGTTACGGCGCGAAGAGCCTGGACAGCTTGTATGGTATAAATAATGCTTCTGTGACATTACTTGTTAATAGTTTAATTTGATATTACTTTAGTTAGTACTTGTAAAGACTGAATAGACAGGTGATTGCAGGTGTAATGCGATTAATACAGTATAACACGTTGATGAAGGCTTTGTGCCGGTGTATCGGTCATTGGTTTTGTGTTGTGCAGTGAAGTCGGCCGATACAGTCAGCCTGACATCCTGCGACTCCAGTGACAGTGCACAGTTGTCTACTGAACAAGCACCTGCTGTGACGTCATCGACATCAGCTCTCACTGAAGACTGTCGCTCGGAGTCAGGGCAGTGTAAGCTGCCGTCACTGATGGGCAGCATCAACCTGGAATTGCTTCGGCAACAGGAGCCGATTCTTGAGATTCTATCGCCGCCTGTCTGTCAGAGTCCAAAGAAACTGGTGGTTAACCTTGCTACTGAGTCTACTGCCAATGATGCCGATGATAACACTCGGAGCAAGAACTGTGACCTTGCCGTGCACAACGGGGAATGCATTCCAGACGGTTTGGATCAGACATCTGGTGCCGACGATGACAATTTTGAATCAATCTATTCTCTGAAGCCGATCAGTTGCGGAGACAAGACAAGCCCTGAGCTGTCACTGGATGATGCTATTATGAGGAGCTTGATGACCAGTCGGCCTGACGAGTTCAGAGATGTTGTACGGCCGGTGTTGTTCACTGATGACTCAGCTGGTGAATCAAGCAACGAGAACGGTGTGTGTATTGAAGCAAGGCAGATCACAGTACCACAGTTTAACTCTTGTACTCGTTTGTCGTCAGTGAACGGGACAAATCAGTCGATGGTCGTCGGTAACTGGATCCAGCTTCCTGCTCCGACAAACATCAAGTCTGTGTCGGTATCGTCTCGCCATGTCTGGATCACTGACATCTACGGTCAAATGTTCTACAGTCTGCTGCGTGGTCCTGGTCTTCGATGGTTGGTTGTGACGACAGCTCCGGCCCAGCAGGTGTCCGTCTCGCCGTCGGGGTCTCTGATTTGGCGGCTCGACAGTGGCTCGGCGTACGCAGCACTCAACGTGAGCACTCGGCTGCCGTGGGGCAACAAGTGGTCAGAAGTGGCGCGTGATGTCACCTGGATCTCAGTCGACAGCCATGTCGCTTGGTAAAGTATTGGCTGGAATGTTCCTAGTTGAAGTTTCCTGCAGGGTCTCAACTAAGCTACTTCTTGTGAAAATGAATGACAGTCACTATTGGTCAACGTTAGCTACTTAACATAACATAGTGGTTGTCACGAGCAAAAGTGGAATGCTTCTATGCGTATTATTTTAAAAAGATGTAATGGTAAACCTCAAAATTCATTTGTGCTTCTACTCAGTTCTGAACTCCTGTCTATTTTTGAATGAGTTTACCGAACGGGCAGTGACGACAGAGAAAAGTAGCCTGTTCCATACATTTTTAATTTGAAAACAAAGTGAATATTTCCTGAGGTTATAGTTATTTCTACAATGAGCTATTTTTAATGCGTTGCCTCGAGTATCATACTATAATAGTATGGGTATTCTTGGTAAGACAGTTGCATCAGAGTTACCACAGCACTATCCCTTCTTAACCTTCTACATATTTTAGAACTTAAAAAATCCTATTCAGTCACTTGCTTTCAGAACACAGCATACTGAAATAGTAGCACTGACAAACTTGCACTGTGAATGATACTGACAAACAGATGTAGGATGTCACTAGCTATCATCAGTTAAACCAGAAGATTTCGTGGTGTTGTTCAACAGGTACGTCCGTGCCAGTGGAGAGGTTGCTCTGCAGAAGAACTTGTCCCGAGAACGGCCAGCCTATCGTGCTTTACACGTGGACACTGTGACGGAGATGTTGCAGGTCGTCTGTCGTAACAGCGTCGTTTGGGGTCTGACCTCCGACCGTAATCTTGTCGTCCAAGTCAGTGTGACTGGGACGCCGGAGGAAGGATTAGGATGGTCCTTTCTACAAGGGTCAGTGGACATATTCTATGCACATGATTTGTTGGAAGTTAGTGATACAGATCTCGTTTGCAGTATATTGTGTCGTCAGTTTCAAATGTGCACTTATGTAACTTTGTTGGTTGTAATTATGTTTAGTTTTTGATGTTTGCACCAGTCAAGAGATTGGCTGGGAAGATCATCTCTGAACTGTCCCGTAATGTGTCCAGTGCGGTGTTAAAAACCCTACTTAGGTCAACTCAAAGTCTGCATAAACTGACTGAGTCGCCGGTCGTTGCTCAAGATGCAGTGATGTAGTCAGCAGCAGCAGCAGCAGTCTGTGTGTGTGTTAGGAGTGGTGCAACACTCGTAGTCGCCAGCTTTGACTTGGCTACCGACGGTACAGCGTGGGTGATGGACGTCGTGGGTCGACTGTGGTTTACGACGGACGTATCAGTTACACAGCCCGAGGGCAGTGGACTCTGGTGGCAGGTAAGATTGTATATCGCAATAACTGTTGCCATTTTGATTGATTGATGTAGAATGCAAAAAGAAGTGTTTAGTTGTGCTTCTAATATTGCGTTTTATGAAGGTAATGAGGATAACTAAGGTACGCGGTGGCCGTGTGGTATGGCGTCGGACATGCAACTGCGAGGTAGTGGATTCGAATCCAACACGTGGTTGCTGTGTACCAACGCCAACTCAGCGTGCCATCCCTTTGGGGTCGGTTAATGAGTACCAGCGAAAGCTGGGAATTTCGCTGGGGGAGTAAACGGGCATACCACGCGATGCACTAGCCCCGTATCCGTGGTCTTGCGGCTTCGGCTGGTGTTTGGCTGAGGGCTACAGGAAACGGACATCAGCGCCGCCCTATGGGCCCTTGAGGCTCGTGAAAGGACGTTATGAGGATAACTGATGATAATGGTGCTGCTGTTTGTTGAATCTGTTGACAGTTATTTACATACTGTCTCTGCATCTAATAACACTTGACACAATGAACTTACTTGCTTACTTGTCAATGCAGCTGCCATGTTGTTGGATGGTCTGGTTGGTACAGGTTGCACTGAGTCGTAGCCTGATGGGAGACGCAGCAGCAGTGAAGGCACTGCAGAACACTCCAATACAAGCCGTGTCGTCTCTTGATCACGGTGGTTTAGTCTGTGCCGCGTGTAATGGAGTCTGGATTTGTCCGCGATACAAAGACAAACTCTACGTCTGCCGTGGCACTGTTATAGGTCGGTGTACACGTCTTTTGCTCGTCTTTTATGATTCCGTTTTACACACGTGCTACCATTTAGTGACCATTGTCCACGTTTACCTGATCAGCCTGTTGGCACTCAGTGTGTCACACGTTCTGCCAAAACAGTATTTTTTTTAGTTCTTTTGCAGACTTTGGCTGTACATGGCCACTCTGCCATGCGTTGACCAGTCATCGTGCTGTGTATGTACTGGATGTCGTTGCATTTGCTGAAGATCTTCGTCGACCTTAGCTCGTCACTGCATTGCCTGATAACGTCGACTCCGTGTCTGGCTGCCACAGTATGATTGTGTCCACTTCCACTATGCTAGATAAACACACGCCACTCACAATGAATCGTGTCACACAACGTCAGACAGCTCCATGGTACGACAACGAAGTGGAAAACACTAAGTTTGCTTGATGTGTGTGGCTTGAACAGTCCGCCAATCAACGTCGTCTGTTTCTGGCGAAGTACACAAAGTACTGGTTGGAAGAAAAGAAAACCAGACGCCTGCAACACGTCACCCGCACACATTTGTTTCGAACCAGGCATTACTGATTTCAAGAACAGTCTCAAGATGTTTGTTCAGACTCACCTTTGAGTGGAATATTCGGCCAGCTTGTTTGTCTTATTCTGATTCTAACTGGTTTCATACATACTGTGTAGGCTCAGTTTTATTGTAGCGCCTATGCTGTTCTGTTGTAATAGGTGCTATTGAGATCCTCTGTTTTTCAGTCCTGTTAAACTCTCTCTTGCCTTATTGTATTGCATGATGACAATGAATGTGTAATTACTGTTGACTTGTGTTAATGGTTAAGTAATCGTGTCTGTTTCTTGAATGACAATGTAATGCTGTGAAAGTTTTGTCGCCTCGTTCATTGCTGTTGTGATCAGGTTATCGCTGGCAGTTCATTCCATGCAGTACAACGTCATCTCAGGGATCTCTCGAATGCATTTCTGCCACTACAGGTAACGTGTTTGTTGTCATTTCCTACCTGTTCATATTAGCGATATCGAACATCGTGTTTTGGCGACACTGTAATTTATATCAGAACAGTGAAGTGGTGGTACTTCTGCTGCGTATTTGATTTGACTACTGTAACACTGTCAATACTGCAGTCATTGACTGTGAGCAGCAATGTTCGCTGTAATTGTCATTGTATGTCAAAAACTACAGTATCGGTGTCATGAACAGCATATTTTTGCTTGCTTTTTGTTAAACATACGTTCTGTGAATAATGCTATGAAGTTAAAAATTGCCGTGCAGCAATTGGAAATTGCTGCACGACATTCTCATATCACCTGTGTGACCGCACGGCTTAGAGGGAATGTTGGTAGGCAGGACTTATAATTACTTTCCAGCTGAGTGTTGTCATCAAAGTATGAACAACATTAGCCCCTGTGACAACATCAGATCTGAGTACACGTTGAGCCATGGTTGACTGATTGTGGTCTACAGGTTTGCTGGTGCCAGTACTTCTACTGGTAGTTGTTATTAGAAGCCATCCAACCTTGTTTGTCAGCACAGTCTGTGAGGAACGACCTTCTACGTGACAATAATATTTGCAGAAGTTTTCAGTTTGTGCCCGCCATTAAGACATGACGTGTTGAGCATGCTTCTAATAGCAGGTACTGTGAGCAATTCGCTGAAGAGGCACTGTATAAATTCTCACTTGGTTTGTTGCTGTGGCAGTGAATGCTGGAATATCATTTTCACGTTGCTGTGATATTTACACTACACAGATGGGACCCCCACTCTGCTTTGCCAAATTTTCAAACTCTCCGTCACTGACTCACTGTTAGATGTCATGCAGATTCATCATCCAATAATTTTTAAACTTTTCTGGTATTGTTTTGTGGCATTGAATGCTGGGATATCATGTTTTGGGCTGTTTGTTGGTGTCTGCTGACAATGATATGAATGTTAGTATGACGTTCACACTAAACAACTGATCGGACCCCCTCCCCCCGGCCTGTTTTGTCACAGTCATGTACTTTCTTCCATTGTGTAGGTGTCACGCAGAACTTGTTCGCCGATAACCTGTGAAACTTTAATTTTGACAGAAATGTGAGTTTATCAGAGAGATTGTTATACTTCAGGTTGTGTGTGGCTGAGTGTGTCAAACACTGCAATGCTTTGCTTCATACCATCCTCACAAGGAGCGTCTCGAGTGGTTGAGATTTCACCACCAGACTCCAGTGTTCCTTGCCTCTGCCTTTCCGCCAGCTCAGACGCTGTGTGGTGTGTTCTTGCCAATGGTGCTGTCTACACTCGCTCTCAGGTTCGCTGCGGTATATGTCCTCAGGGCCGCTACTGGCAGCATGTCAACTTGGAACAGTTAGGTTTGTCACTCGTGAGTTTGTGTCAATGTCAGTCATTTTACAAATTCTTGCTTGTTGATAGGTATTCCACATTTTAGTTCAAATGTTACCGCTTGACAAAAAACTTTTTTTTGTTTTTATTCTAATGCAAGTTAAGTTGGTTTCTAGCCATACAGCTATAGATTTGCTACTTTGCAGACTGTGATGTAGAAGGTAGCAACTGAAACTGTTGAACGCCATGATTTATGCCATTTTTAACAAAGTACCGCGACTGCCAAATTTTTTTACTGTGATTTCTTACAGCCCTAGTGATGTTGATTGTTGTCTCTACAGATCACAATAATGAAAAGCTGGTACATGTTTCCACTGGCTCACAGTCGGTCTGGGCCGTCACTGACGCCGGTAACATATACTTCCGCATCGGAGTCACGCAGCCAGTCTCGTCTGCACTGAACCCCGCCTGGGTCCGAGTTACGGACAGGAAGAAATCTGGCGTACGATTCTGCCAAGTAGTCACATCGGAAAATGATCTCATGGTAATAACTCAGTTACGGATGGTAGAATCCATTTTCTTTAAAGCTCGAAACATTTTTGCTGAAGCAGTTTTCATTTTTTTTGTTGGTAATTATAATGAGAAAGTTGACTTATATAGCATTGTGATATGTTAGGCAGATGTTAGAGATATGTTTGCTGATATGCTATAATCAAGTTTGTTGCCTGCACTGCTCTACTGATCATGTGTGTCTGCATCCATAAAGGCCGCAACCCACTAGGCGAACTAGTTGGAAACTATAATCTCCGACACTGCACCCACTCACTGGAACTGCCTGCACACACCACACACTTAACTGACTGCGCATTCATCACACGCATGTTGTATAAAGATGTGTACTAGCCTTAGGCATAGCCACTACCC
>Ga0056114_1001421_pt1 | contig 10871 bp, 8 predicted proteins | sample WorMetHERISLAND1_FD_77005 | JGI IMG/M metagenome (GOLD analysis project Ga0056114, IMG submission 77005) | Marine gutless worms symbiont microbial communities from Max Planck institute for Marine Microbiology, Germany - Olavius loisae HERON... ...
AAATAGACTTTTCAAAGTGATTAGCATTTTTGCTCCAAGATTTCAAATTGATTAGCAATCAACCAAAATTGATTAGCAAAACAAAAAATGCCAAATCGATCTTTATCAAGCAATATTCACAACTGCAACAAATTCAGAAACAGAACCGATAAAATGCCAAAATACTGGTATCCTAAATTCCAAGTTGATCTAAACTGTCAAACTACTATAAGGCTTATTATGGAATATGCAGCACAGCACAAGTTAACCACTTGGTTGTCAATGTAATATATGAATAAGCAAACATAGGGCCCAGAGTTGGACGTGGGTCCAATTTTCTAAATCCAATCAAATCAATCCATCAACTCTGTGACCCAATCCAACCCAATCCACAATGATGACCTAAATGCTGACCCAAATCCAATCCATTCCATATGACCGATCGGAGGCATTTAAAATTAAATAATTCGAGTGGCATTTATTTGTAGGCCTACAGATAAAGCACCAATGCATCATTACTCCAATATTGGTTCAGTAGCCTTAAGCTGCTGCTCTGGTACTACCTATTAACCGCACCCACCACCCCACCCGCTGTCTCCGTCGAAATGCTGTGCATCTGAACTGTGCTGACTGCTGACATTAAACCAGCTACAGTCCGACTGCTGGCACGGCTGGATGCTTATAAATCTGACGCTGACGTTCCCGCGTAGTAAATGATTCGCACCCGAATGCGCCAAGTTATTGAACTGATTCGCAAACACCCGAAAATGCGTCGCATTTTGCGATGCGAATCACCTTATTTTCCTCACTGCTAAACAAGAAGATATGCAACTGAAATGACCTGCATGATCGGCACCTATTTGCTTCACACAATAGCATCCTGTAAGTATTTGGGAACTGTGCATATCTTAAACTGCCATGACAGATGGATGGACGCCAATGTTCACTAGATGAATGCATCACTGGTCAAACAGTGTGGCCTGTTGATCACAAGTGACAGCTACGTGAGAGCAACAGAACATGTCACATTATTTATCACACCTTGTCAAACAACATGGATAGCTCAGTAAATGCTCAAATTTCTATATCCAAACTGTGTTTAAAAACCTCGTTGGGGTGATCCCATGAACAGTTGTAACACTCAAGCCATTTGTTGAAAACTAGAATGATGGGGCTATCATGCGGTGTGAATTTCAATAAGTAAAGCCTCTTTGATACAATACCTGATCGCGACGGAGAGACGGACAGATAAACAAATGTCTGTCTTATCAGCAAATGCTGAGCTTAACACTGCTCAGTGCTCATGGATAGCAACATGTGGGTAAAAATGCTGAGAATTAGACATATACAGCTCAGTATCTGCCAAAATGATCTTCTGTGACCTAGGAAGAATGTAACCTTTTGTCTGTTGCAACATTACAATAGTGCTTAGAGATGACGAGATGCAGAGATGCTTAGAGATGGAGAGTAGCAGACTGCAGTATATCAACTGTATTTATTGTTGCGTCTACTCATTGTAGCATGTGCATTTGTCAAATGTCATTAAAGGGTTTACATATGTCCTTACTTACTGTGAGATCACAACGAACAATGGTCTCATCTAACTGAGACACTGCAACAATGACTACGTAATGACTGATGTGTCATTACCATCATGCTGGTGTGACATCTGTCGCTCAGCGTCGTCCACAGGCAATGACGGTCCACTGTCGTCAGCATGTGCCCGCCCAGACCACTTCCACAGGCGACTGCCAGCCGTCGAGTTAACCACAGGAAAACTATCCACTCCCAGGCCCAAAGCAGCCTGACAGCAACACCACACAACAACGTGACATTTTAATTTAACAAACATAAAGACTAACGTCTACTCGGCATTTGCTCAAACAGCCTCCTTTAGAGTTCAACAGACATCATGCCAAGTTATCGAAGCTTGCCTATGCAGTCCTCTATTACACTGCAGTAACATTGAGCCTTCATGTGTACCACCAGCAGGCAATGTATGCATAGAACAGTGAATAACTAATCATCTCCAGCATCATCTCTGGCATTCACCACTAAGAGGAGTGCATAGCGCCAAAACTTAGTCTCCAGAGTGGGCGATTCTGAGCCATATAAACTGCTTCATTCAGGGATAGATTACTGGATTTCAGGTCCTGCTGGATAGTCCTGCAACTGAAATTAAAGTCTGCTTCAGGGGTCATGTACACCAATCAACAAGCAGAGAGACTCGACATATTCTACAGCTTCCATACCCGCATGGAACTCTCGTGGTAAACTGCCAGTATCATAACTTTACAGACAACAAATACATTTACTGACGATATCACACTAACAAATCCACTTAAAGCAATGAGACCAAAGAGGAAGAAGTGTGAACCAAGCCTGAACTCCACACAACACTGAAAAAACTGAACTAACTGTAACCATTTGATGCCAACTGTTGCCATATGGGTACAGCTGTAAAACATGCTGTGCCAGACCGGGTTAAGTCATCATTTGTAATTTTTGACATCTGCGCACTGTGACACTCGCTCAGCCCTGAGCGTCAGAATGCCTGGATGTCAATAGTTACAAACGATGGCTTAACCCGGTCTGGCACAGGATGCTTTATAGCTGTACCCATATGGCAACTGTGGGCGTCAAAGGGTTAACTGAGCGTGGATGAGATGTCATGTGTAGTGTGTATATGATAATGACGAGCATACAGCTACTAAGATTAAAAGTCATCGTAACTCGCAGTACAAGAATTATCAAATCAATATAACAATGAACCAGCAGTGCACAAGGTTATCATCATCATATAACTGACAGCAGAGAGAGAGAGCTATTGATGTAAATCAACGGCTGCACTGACAATCACTGTCAACGGCTGAGTACAACACTTACACTGTCGATCTGAAAGAACTCATTAAAGTCAAACTCAGATGCACTTTGTACAGGAACTGTTGCTGCCGGCGCTGTCGGGTCGTTAGTGCCAGGTAATGGTACGCTGGATGGTGCACCAGTCTGACTGACAGTAGGCTCCTTGTAGTCTACACTCACACCACAAGTGAGAGACATTATGACACATCCAGACAGAGAGACACCGGCCAAGTCACATCAGTCCGGCATGACTGCGTCTTGTACCAATGATACCACTGTGACTGTATCATCACCATGAGGCGTAAGTAACCGTGACATTTTTCAGACGCCTAGATGTAGGTCACATTATCCATGCTCAAGCGGAGATACATGTGAGGGGCAGGTAGCCGTGAGAACAGCCCAACACAATCCTCATGCACCGTATATTCCTAGAACATGTATAAAACTCCAAACCAGAGTGAAGTTAAAAAAGAACTGATGGTGACCCTGACGCTGCTGTAAAGCTAGCAAGCTCGACATCTAGGCAGCACGGTGTGGTGTTTATCTGACATACTGTCACTGAATGTTGATGCTATGGTATATCAACAATGACTACAGATGCAATCCAACAATAGGCAGCTATGTACGAGTACTGTCGAATGGCTACATCAGCAATAACTCTGAAACACCTTGACCTGCACCAGCTGACGTGCCATTTGATTAGCATTCTTCTACAGTAATAGTACAGCGTGATTTACACCGAGAGAGAATTCAACTCAAGACAATGACGAACGCACCGAGGTCGTTCTGCTCCTGACATTCGTCATTCAACACTGAGTTTGCAGTAGCAGCAGAACTTTCAACGCTCCCTCGACTTCTGCTTGACTTGTCCTTGTTCTTTACAGTTCCAGGCTTGCCACCGCGGCCACTGTCCCTGTCTCTCTGACTGGTCGGCACTTTCTGTCCGTCATGAGAGGCATCACTGTCGCTGTTGTTCTGCGTCCGTGGCCGTTCGCCGTGTGCCGTGTCAAAGCCATGCAGCTCAATGGTGTCCGACTGACTTATTGGACCTTCGGTGTACCATTCTGGCTCAGCCGGGGCATAATTACGGCCATACGACAACTCACAGTTGTAGCTGCCAGGCTTATTCAGACGACGGTCGCCTGAAACACACAAAGTGAGTGAGCAGTTTCTTAACGGCACATCAGCAGTCTTTCAGCACAATTAGGCTATACAGTGCCATTCATCTGAAATACATAGAATAGCAGATGTTCTAGTCAGCTGCAGCTGCAGAACTAACAACAAACTGATAATTTCACACTTAAAAGTTGAACGTGCACACAACCATTAACTTAACGTATAGAATGGACTGGTCTACGTCAAAGTTCATCATTGAATAATAATACCAAATATACTTAGATTAAATTACAATGTGGAACGTTTTTATATACTGTTCCTCCCTAGAACTATTTACCTTTTGGGAAACCCTGCCACTGGAAAGGAATCCACTAGCAAAATGTTCAAACGAAAATTACAGGTAAGATCGGAATGTTATTGGTGCGGTAATATTACTGTAGTGTAATTTACCAATACCAGTTCATGCAAAGTAGCTTAGGATAAGTTCTAGCCTAACTGAACTGCATATTGGATCCGCAATCCGCATACATGATGGAACGAAGGTTACAAGTAGTCTGCATGTTCTGCAGTTGAGTGCAGTTAGTGAGTATGTAGCATGTCAGGTACAAATGTTCACCAGAGATAACATTGTATGACAGATGACTGAAATCTAGGGAGAGGAGAACTTAGTTTACACCAGCAGAAATGTAATGATTACACATCCAATGCCTGTTCTGTTCAGTTTAGGTATTTTTGTCCATAACTCTTTTGTTAACTTGACTGTGGTACTGTTTTGAATTCTGGCTGACTGTAGCTAGGTCAGTTGTATGTCGTGTTGGCTGCTCATTGTAGCAAAATAAGCACAAGTGATGTGTGGCATTCATGACATGCTCTAGCATGTCAATGGTATGAAGAAATATAAGAGGTGAGTTACCCACCATATCAGGCTTCAGTCTAACCAGGCCCAGTTCACTGTGTTATAAACAATAACTCAACCAAAAATCCACTCAGCAGTGTATACAAACAGACAGACATTGATACACCAAAACCCTGTCACGATGAAACTGCACTGAAAAAAGTTTGAGAAAAGATTTTAAAATACCAGAGACACAAACATCGCATAGAGACTAGACTCTTTTTTTTACAAACCTTCACGACGATCCATGTAGTCATTCTACAAACACATTTCAAATTATATTGTTCAGAGTTAATAAATCTAACGTATTTTTAAATTTCACACTGACACATATCCAGGGTGAAAATATAACAACCTTTTCACTGATGTTAATCTTTATGTACTATGCTATTACAAATAATGTGTCATTGGTCGCATCGAAATCAATGACCGAGAAATTTCATCAAACAAATACAGTAAAATTAAACTAATTGGAAAACTTACAAACTGCAGTGCGGAAACGGCAAACTAACACTTGGAATATTTAGAATATTTCATTACAAAATAGTGTACAAAAATTAGAAAACATGAGCTGTGGTCAAATTACAGCATGGTACCTTGTTACGAAAGCTTCCGTCTTTACGTCGACTGTCGCACCTCGGCTCATCTCGTTCACGATCCATACGTAGCTTGCTGGTCCGGTCGTCCCTGTCATACCTGTCACTGCGAAAGCCCTCGTCACGGTCTGACCGACCAGGGAACCCATTGTCGATGTCCCGCGAGTAACGGCCTCGACCAACGTCATCGGCGTCGCGATCGCCACGGCGCCGATCACTGGTGTCGGCTTTGTCGTAACTGTCGTGGTGTCTGTCGTGTCCATAGCGTCCACCACGCTCGTCCTTGCGTTGGTCCTTATCAGTTTGTCTGTCTGAGATCTGAATACGTCCGCTGCCAATCCTTGTCGCTTCTCGACGCTCTCGTCTACAGCGTCAAAACAAAACCTCAACACTCATGCAAGTTAACTTTTCACTCAAATTACCGGCAACAGCCAACATCTGCCGCATTCGCTCCTCCCCCAGAATGCGGACACCATACACTCAGTCGCTTCGTAAATGCAGTCACGACTTTCAACTTCCTGCCTGCATATCAGTTCCTAAAGACAAAAACTTTATTATGATAAATGGTGCATGTGGATTCCCTTTATTGACAATTCTATTTTAGCTTTCTTTATTCCTTTTGTCTGTTATTTTATTAAAACCTAAATGCATTAAATGAAATGAAGTCACAGTAAACTGCTAGTAGCTCAGAGCTAACACAGCCATAGCTGAGCGTCAGAGTGCCCAGATGTCAAAAATAACAAATGACGGCTTAACATGGTCTGGCGCAGGAATGTACCATATTGAAACAGTGGCCGTCAAAGGGCTAAACTCTGTGTGACTATATGTAAGCAATGAATGTCTCATGAGTGACCTACCCATCTCGCTTGGCGTCTGGTCCGGCAGCAGAGCGCTTCACCTGGCAGCCTGTCAGGAAACTGCTTCTCTGAGGAGCCAATGAGATGTGCTCGTCGTCGTCATTGTCAACCTCAGTACCAGCTGACTTTGACCCGTTGCCTAGCAACATGTTCTCACGTCGTCATTTACAGGTTAACAAACATTTCTGTCATCAGATTTCAGCTACGACCATAAATGTCAGTTATAATCTGTTCTACTTTACTGTAGATTTCTTTTATAGTTTACACATTCAAAGCACCTTTCAACCGAGTTTCACAGTTCACCTGTATGACCACGAGTACTAATTAACATTCTAAATAATTACTGTAGTAATAAAATTATTCTTATTACCGTACTGATTTTAAACAGTGCTAAGTTTGCAAGTTGCAATGCAACTAAGAAATAGTGCTGCAAATGTGCTGCATCAGTTACATGGTGTCGAACAGATAAGTTTTGAATACAGCCTGTGAAATGTCTGAAGCTCGCAGCTCAACAGGTAGACTGTCCCAGATATGAGGCCCTTCGACATCAATCTAAGTGCAAAGAAGTCACACAGTGAGTGAGAGTGGCACACACACCCGGTGGTCGTTTGCGAAGACCTGCATCGACGTCAGCATCAGCCTGTTTTCTTTTCTCTCGGACGCTGACTTCAGACGTCATCGTACACACACTGGCGAACCACCGGTCTGGGTCCCACACACCCTCCTCTCTGACACAGCACAGTCAACACTTTACTAATAGTCACTCACAGTTTTCCAGCACTACACAGGTTCACACAGCAAATGACAAAGACTTAATTCCATAATACGTCACTGCTGATAACTGGTCAATAACTCACAACAACACATCTTTGATTTTGGCCAATTTTATTAAAAATATGCAAAAGTGCAAGTTTTTGGCAAAACAATGTTCATTTTCGGCTGTATCTAGTTTTGTCCTATATTCTACTGACACTGATAGATAAATTTACCAAATTCAATAAAACAAAAACTGTCAGAAAATGCAATTTTGATTTGAGAAAGTTAAAAACTGACAGCTGCTGATCAGAAGTCATCGAGATAGACTGCTAATGAACAGAGTCAAGGCCACCAGTTGGTCAAACGACAAGCAGCAACAGTTGATTCAATAGCCTGCCAGTATCTACATCAGTGAAACGTACGTTTCATGGTCACAGCTAAGGCCGGCAGGTCGAACGTATGAAAGACGTGATGACTTTAGATCCAACAATGCATCCTGACAAACACATCGCCACTCAGCAGTCACAGATGCAATACAATACATGTCTCAACTGACGGTCAAGTCGTAACCAGAGATCGGTCAGAACTTTTTTGCCGCATCTTAACTAATTTTAAAAAATTCCCGTTGTGAGAATTTTTTCAAAATCCGTTAAGCACACCTTCTTGAGACATAGTGAAGCAGCTCGACCACAGTAGTCTGCTCGAAGTCCAATCATATCATTTAGTCAATCTCGCTGTATTTTTTAAATGCCAGATTTTTGTGTATTTTTGTGCTTTTTTCAATTTTTACGAGTATTTTGAGGAAAATACAACTCTTTTCAGTGTCAAGAATACATGTGTTCTCTTTCTACTGGCATGACGACAGTCTGTTGAAGAAGAAAGTTTGTACCACATAATCAGAACATCATAAAAAGCCACAATACTACCAGATAGTATTCAGTATTTAAATCAATACCTATTATCAGATGAGATTTTATCCACTTGAATATACACTGTACGTTGTCAATTGTCACACGCAGTTCTGATTAACACAAAATGATGAAACTCTACCATTCGGTTGATGTCAGCATCTGTGATACTTGATACAATCAGCCAATAGAGAATGCAGCAACAGACGATCTCAGATATGCATCAACGGGAAACCGAGTTGTCAAGGCAATGCCATGAATATGGTACACATACCACAAGTGAAAGTAACTCACTGTCACACTGGGAGACTGCATAGGACTGGAATAACATACATAGCACTACAGTACTTTGCACTAACTAGCTACTGTATTGGAACAACAGCTGTTCCAGTCCACAAAGCATTGCAACAGTCCAGTCACATCACAATAAATGAATGCTCGTAAACGTGACCTCAAGTCTTCATTTACTCAGAGATCACTAGACCACACGCAGCTGACAAAGCACCACTGAGAAACAGCAGTCATTTGAAAGACCCATCGGACTCTAATCAATATTACTGATGATGTCCGACAGATCGTCAATGGGCTCAGGCCAAGTTGATTAAATGATAGAGTTTTGTCAGGTGCTGCCAACCAATAAAGCAGATCAGTCAGATTCTGTGAGCGATCAATGTGTCTGCTGATTGTCATCTAGTTGCTTAGCAACATACCGGTAGCATAATTACATTTGGCCTGCTAAACTAACCAGGCCTCACCACAGTCACAGAGCCCTTGTGCGGTCATCTGCACAGAAATTACAAACGTCACATCAAATGCTACTAAAAACAAGTCAATTAACTACAGTAAGCCGTGCTCGGTTCACTTACGCGATCGTAGTGAAGTTTCAGTCGTGAGTCTGACAAAGCGGACGTGCTGGAAGAACTGGCTGCCACGGCGCTGCTTGACATGCCGGAGGCATTAGTGGTGAGACTGGGTGTTGACACTCTGGAGCTTGCCAATGAACTGCTGGTGGAGGACGACGATGCATGGCCTGCATACGAGCCATCTGGCTTCTTGCTGGTCCTTGGATGGCGGCGCCTCGATGACTTGCGGCTACCCGCAGACGATGAATCCATGTCTTACCACAGCAACACATACTCGGCGAGTTAATTCTCCCCACTGTCAATTCGCCCCATTAACCAACTCGCCCCACTTAAATATAGGGCAAGTTGGTATCCAGTGTTACCAGCCAAACTTTTGGCGGCTATCTCTTAGTATCAGGGACTCAACTGAATAAGCAGCAACTGACCACTGCAAAAGTTTTGGTAGGGCAAAGTTGGAAGGCTAGTGGGGCGATGCCCCACCTGGGGCGAGTTGGTCGGGTGAGCTGACATTGGGGCAAAGTGACTGCTTACCCACACGGCAATGGTGGCATTCACCATGAGCAAGTGAGTAGCTTGTAAGTTGTAAGTCAAAAATAGATATTCACTGTGCAGAAGCTGTGCATTAACCTACTCGTTGACATCACAGACTTTATACAAAACAGCTGCCAGTGACAGTTTGCATAATCATTTCTGAATTTTTGCACATAGCTTAGAACTTTAAACTTTAAAACTGCCTGTACAACTGCAGTCCCCACTTGCAAACGGCAATATACTGCCGACGTCCAAATAGTTTTCATTGTCGGCTACAGTGCAGTTTCATGGGCACTTGACGTGAATTTAACTGGTAACTTTCGATGTGATTTTTCGTTTAGTTGCTTCGTTCTGCAATGGAGTCTCCTCCACGGTTTAAAAGTAATTTAGAAATTACGTACAGGAAAGCGCCATTGAATCTTCACTTGACATATTCCCAGGACACCTTACAGTCAAGCCACGCCCCAACGGCCCAGAGTATTGTAGGATTTCAGCTGCCGCATGTCAAAAACTTCAGGATTTTGCTCTGCGGCTTACGCATTCTCTGCTTAGCATAAGGACTGATACATACTGTAAACAAAAGGAAAACAACCCACCTCCGGATGGCAAGTAATTTTCTGCACGATAATAAAATCTATTCACGTGCTTGACTTATAAAAATATTCCAACAGTTAAGAATTTTTCATTTGTTAGCCTAAATCTTGCAAAAAATGGACGAAATTGTAAACACCGCCAACCACCAGCATCGCTGCCATCTTTCACCGAGCAACACGGCTGTAACAGGTTCGCAGTAAAAGATTAAACAAATAGCCTAAAAACAGTGCGAGAGTTTTACACACGGGTTTTACAACTACAAGTCGACGCGTATTAATATTATTATTATTATTTTGTCATGCTTTTAGCCACTGCCATAGTTTTCGATGAGCACTGCGTTACGTAATGTCTGAAGTTAAGTGTGGCCGTATACGAGTCAAATACGACGGTCCGTCGCATTTACTAAGTTCTAACCATGGTCCGTCGTTTAGCAGTTAGCAGTCTGTCGTTTCTCCCACCGCACTCTCCATTTCTCCAGTAGTTTTGGACGACGGAAAGAGGTTGATACCAGTGGTCGTTGTGACAATTTGCCTTTTGCACATTGTGGTCACTGGTCAGTGGTCACTGGTCATGGAGCCTTCAACTTATTGAAGTTTGACCATATTCCGAAGAAAGAAAGAAAGACATTGAAACAGAATAGATTTTGCAGTAGTGTTGCTGAAACTAAGAAGCTGATTTGTGAAGGATTGTATAGGTTGAAGCAGTCTACTATCCAACTCGACAAACATCCGAAAATGTGCGCGAATAAACAGAACAACTGACGAACAATATTTTTAACAACAAAAAACAGGTAAAACAGGTAGCCGTCTGCAAAAAAGTAAAATGCTGATAAACAGTGGCGTCGATCTGTGGTGAAGATTGGGGGGCCCAAACTCCTTTTTTCGACCCTTCTTTTCTCCTTCGTTTACCGTTCC
>Ga0056114_1001422_pt1 | contig 10871 bp, 10 predicted proteins | sample WorMetHERISLAND1_FD_77005 | JGI IMG/M metagenome (GOLD analysis project Ga0056114, IMG submission 77005) | Marine gutless worms symbiont microbial communities from Max Planck institute for Marine Microbiology, Germany - Olavius loisae HERON... ...
CTGGGAAACATGAAACTGAGCTGGAGCGAAGCAGAGAGCAAGGCACAAGATCGGGCGGAGTGGCGGAGTATCGTTGGCGGCCTGTGCTCCGGCAGGAGTTGAAAGGCAAAGAAGAAGAAGAATTTGTATGTACGATTAGTGGGACTTTATTGTGTTATTATTTTATTGAAGTGTCAGTAATTTTTCATCTCCGCTATAATAAATCTACAGGGTGGCATAAAAACGTAAGCCGCAAATTTTTGTCCATAGCCTATCTTCGCCAAACATTGACCGATTTTCAATTTTTTCACTGACACATTCTGTGGAAAATTTGTAACAAAGTGGTTACTAAATAAACCATAAAACCTCAACTGTGCTGTACATACGTATTGTTGCTAAACGGTGCGTCGTACCGAAAAACTGTCTAAAAATCAAATAGGAAATTGCATATGGGGAATCAAATGGTCACGTGACCGATCATGTCACGTGACCCAAGGTAAATCGACCGGCTGGAGATGGGGCTCTGTTCCAAAGGACAACCAATAGGAAATGGCATATGGCGAATCGAATGGTCACGTGACCGATGACGTGACGTGACTCTGAAAGGTCAGGGTCATGATCCCAATACGCTTAGCGCTCAATATCTCGAAAACAGCTGGAGATGGTATTTAGCAACAATCGCTGATTACTATAGTCTCACGTGAGCAGTACGGTCGGCTATGCTAGCGACAGCTTAGCTTCTTGTTAATTTTGTCATTGCCACCAGTGACTGTATGCATCTCCGATTCTGTCAACTGACAGACACTGTGCGCGTTACAAATTATTTGTTTTGTACTATTGTAGTGTATAACGGAGACCTTGAATACAATGTTTACAACATTCAGTTCTGAAATGCATAAAACTTATCGATAATCTCGTATATTAACAACACACGAGTGACCGACTGTAGATATTTAGATGTATGCAAAAGTAACTGAACAAACTTCAAAAATACAGTTCAGTCTGATATAGGCCAAATCATAACAATACAACTATCAATCAATCACTCAATGAATCAAGAAATTTTTAAGGTGGCCTAAGTAACAAGCTGCTGTCATAAGAAACACACAGAGTATAAAAGACTAGGCCAGGATATGAAAGTCGAAACAGATGCAGTTTTTAGTCGTTTTCTGAAGGTGTATAGGTCGATATCAACCAGACGATCTTTCATTGCTCCTGCATATTGCACCTTAAGGCTTAAGGCATATCGTTTTTGACTGTGTCGAATTTTCCAGTTCCGCCAGTTCCATGAACATATCAGGCCTATACTTCTAATTGCTGCCGACTGCCGTAGAGGACTACTTACCATTACTGGTGGTCTCGCGCGTCGGGGACTCACAATCGGAAGGTTGTGGGTTCGATTCCCGCTAACGCAGTGTGTTTTACAGTTGACAGGGGTAAACTGTTTACTGTGGGCCGGCCGGCCACCACTCCTTCTTCTGAGCTGCAAGAAGTTGGAGTTTAAGACTGTCAGCGTTGATGGACTCGGATCTGGCATGGGTAAATGGCAAAAAGAGCGGTAGATAAAGCTGATGCCATGCTGACGCTTTCAAGCGCTCTATAAAATCGGGCAGCCATATACCATTTACCATTTTACTTCGACACGTGGGAAGATTAAACTTATAACTGTAGATTTGGGTCTAATAATAAAGAAGTGGCCAGAGAAGTAACCGATCTACTTATCCAACTCGTAAGTCGGTTGCACGGCCGATAATTTCGGCCGACATATATAATGGCCCGTGTGACGGGGCCATGAATGACGGCGTTTTATGGCTATCTATAAATTACGGTAATGTAGCCTACTGGTGCAAAGGTCTCCTGAACTTACACGACATGACACAGTGTTTAGCAGCATCTGTGCTCGTACATTGTTCCACTGCGGCTATCTGCTGCTTGTAGCTGCGTGGGTTAGCGCTTTTCCATTGCAGATCTAGGTGTGCATGAAATGGTTGATCGAATACACAAACAAGCACAGTAAAACGCAGTAAAAGAAAAACCACGAACAAAGTAAAATACGGTGGTAGAGTCAATAGGCCTCCCTCAAGCATGCGAGTAATAAAACAAGAAAGCCCGGCTGTCGCTGACAAACCCGCGCGACGCGAAAGCATGCCAAAAATTGCTCCAAATTCGACGTGCTTACAACGCTGTCGCTGACAATACTGGTCTATTTTCATTCGTTTAGCTGTTGTTGTGTGTCCGAAATCTGCGAATTCCCGCGAAATTCTCTCAAAATTCAAACTTATACAGTTCAAGGTCATACAAGGTCATCGATCTCGGTGCCAATCAAAAACGCATGTACTTTCCTATTAGCCACTACTGGTAACTTTGGACGAATCTCTTACAGTTTTCGAGAATTAGGCGAAATTCCGACAAAATTTGACCTCACAGCAGTTCAAGGTCATGCACTTTGTTCAAAATTTAATTGCGGTCACGGCAGTGTAAATTTTGACGATATCAAATGGTGCAAAAACCGCGGAATAAGCAGACGCGAGCAGATCATTTTGTCCGAGCCGATCGGATCGCTCTAGTGTCCTGCCGCGTTTGAGAATGCGTCCATTTCACCGCTAGAGGCCTATTGCACAGGTGAAACCCACGCTCTGCACTTTACCATAGCGCTCCGTTGAATAGCTAAACAGTAAACAGTGCGACTACAGGTAAACAAATAAACATGAGTGATCGGTGTGCAGTTTTAATCATAGTTAATACTATATGACATCTGCCAAATGTCAAGCATGACCAAACGTGGTCTGAGAGAAAGCGATGCGTGGTGATCTGGTCAACGTGGGCCGTCTCCGTATTCCCACTCACCGTAAACAATACTCGTATGCTCAGGTGAGTTAAACGACAGCGTACCGGTACAGCTGAGTCGCAATTTATTGACTCGACGCCAATAGAGTATATCGTCATTTGGCACACCTTCGTGATTTGTGGTCGAGCGTCAAGATATAGGCCTAATGTTAATTCCAGTTTGTCACCAATGTTCTGTGAATAATGATACCGGTATATATAGTAAATTTGCTGTTATCTGCGCTATAGCCCAGGTGATGTTTCTGTGAGTGTGGCACTTGATTTGTTTTTATGGTGTTTTTACTCTGTCTCTGTCTTTACATTTATTGCATAATGTCTGTCTTACTTGACGAATAAAAGTATACTTATATATTTCGTTTATGGATGTGTCTATACGCCAAGAATCTGACGACTAAAATTGAATACTTTCCGTCGGGAAGTCTAGCAAAACACGATGACGATAACCTTTTGACACCCACTGTTGCCATATGAGTATACAGCTATAAAGCATCCTGTGCCAGACCGTTTTAAGTCGTCATTAGTAATTTTTGACATCCGGGCACTCTGACGCTCAGAGTCGAGCGCCAGAGTGCCCGGATGTCAAAAATTACTAATGACGACTTAAAACTTTATAGCTGTATACCAATATGGCAACAGTGGGTGTCAAAAGGTTAACGTTATGAATGCACTGCGAGTGTTGCATTAACAGGTTCCTTTGTGTTTTTAGAGCGTCAGCAAGCCCTTCACGGCAATCACGGCTGATTCTTGTTGGCAACGGAGACATGCGTGACTTGGCGCTGCTGCTGGTTTTGCTGGTATTACATCCGGCGAGTGTTCATTCGGCTTGCCTTGGCGTGTCCGAGTGCAACTGTGAGCCTGGCGCTGGTGGCTCTGGACAGGTCATTAACTGCCGCAACCGTGGTCTCACCGCCGTGCCGAACTTTAACCTGGCCGGGTCCCGGACCAACTACACCGAACTTACGCTCGCCGGGAACCAGATTCGATCTATACCACAGCGGGCATTCATTGGACTGCATTTTAGAATACTAGATCTGTCCAATAATCCTCTCGATCGCCTGGACCCACTGGCGTTTAGCGGTGTTGAGCAGGAACTGAAAGAGTTGAGGTTGACTTTAAGTCGAAACACAGAGTTTCCGGCAGCAGCGATCGGTTCGCTTACTAAACTTCGGATCCTCCATGTGGCCGGTTTCGGAGGTCGTCAGCTGCCGACAAGAGCTATCTCAAACCTCTCAGAAATCTTGGAATTGCGGCTGACTTCCGGTTCTATGACTACGTTGAATGCGGGGGATTTGGAGGCCCAGCGCGGCTCACTTCGGACGCTTATACTTCACAACAATCAGATCTCGGCCGTCCCGACCGCGGCACTGTCCGTCGCCACCATGCTGACGAAACTCGATCTCTCGCACAACCAGATTTCATCGCTCCCGGCTGACGTCTTCGCGAGTTCTGTCAACCTCAATGTGGTGGATCTGTCCAACAACGGTCTCGGCGCGGGAGGGCTCGATACGGCCGCGTTCCGGGGTGTCGGTGATCGTCTGAGGGCGTTGACGATGAAGTCTTGTCAGCTGGGTGACCGTGACGTCGAGGCACTCCGTCAGCTGAACGCCATCGCTGAACTGATTCTGCCCTACAACTCCATCGCCAATCTGCCGTCGACTCTCTTCGACCGCATGATCTCTCTGCGCGTACTTCGCCTCGACAACAACCGACTGCAATCCGTCACCCGATCCACTTTCTCCAGCGCTTCGTCCACCATGGAAGTCCTAGAACTCGGCCACAATCCGTTGTCCAGCGTACCGGAGGATGCTTTCTTGGATCTGAACTATCTCCGGGAACTTCGTCTTGACGGCGTGAAAACTACTCAACTGAGTGCCAAGAGCTTTTCGCCGCAGCATCGAAGAGTTTTGCGGACGTTGAGTGTCAGAGGCAGTGGAGTTGGCGAACGGCTATGGCCGATGGTATCCGCTCTGGAAGGGCTAAACTACCTCTTTGCATCAGACTCTGCCATTTCTTCAATCCCGGACTTCGCTTTCCGGCAGAATACGGTACTGCAAACCATCGACCTTAGCTCCAACTCCATCAGTTCTCTGACGCAGAAATCGATGTATGGCCTTGCAGGCAGCCTCACCGCAATCAATCTCCATAGCAACCGCATCACCACCGTTCACCGATGTACCTTCTATCGTTTCAGGTATCTACGGACAATATACGTATTGCAATTGCGGTGACGTTGTACGACGTGGCTGGTTAGTTGAAAGCGCCCGTCTTTTCCAATACACTTGACTATTGCAACACTGTACTGACTGGAACAGCTGGTACACCCCAGCAGATCATAAAGCTTATTAGCATTTCTAATAGGTCGTTAGACAGTCTTACACAAGGCGGTCCAACAGTTCTAGGTTCTATTTTCTATGTTTTACTGCCGTCTAAGAATACGCAGCTGCTATAATGCATAGGAAGAACTATGCCACTTGTTCACGCATTATGGCATGCAGATCAGTAAATGCACGCAACTGTTTTTAACTCGTTTTGTATTGTACTGCACGACCAAAACAAAGATTAGGTACTCCTCATGACCGAAACCAAGACAGAAAATAGTGCACTCCAATGCAGAAACCAAATTACACGTCAGGAAAGTGTCTAAAGACTGTCTCGAATCTTAACGACATCAGATGTGTTTTTTGTGTAATTTCAGTTCCTCGTTCGACTACTTCAAACTGGAGCTCGGCGCCAATCCGCTGCGGTGCAGTTGTGGTATTCGTTGGCTGTACATGCGGCTGCGTGACGCCAACGCGTTCCGACTGAGTGGTCTGTCGTGGACTTGTGACGATGGACGCAGGTTTTCTCAGTTGACCGACACCGACTTCGCCCTGTGTCCAGTGCCGTCCTGTCTTGTCGTTACTCCGCCGCCTGACCTGGAACGTCAGAACTCCACCGAATCTCCCCACGAACTTCCTCTTGTACTTCAGGTTCGTTTTATCAGCAAAGCCAAGAGTTACCGTTGTACGTTGTCTGTCGTCTGTAACACTTCTGTGCCCGAGTTCACCCAGTGACCATAGTGTTACGATTAACAGCCCATCCATTTTTCACAAAACTAGCTGATCGAAAGCTTTCAGTTGTGGTCGTAACACTCAAATAAAATGTCTTCAATGGATCAAGTGTATGATAAGTTTCCACAACTTCATATTGTCATACCACAATCAGCATTACTGTCGACTATTTTTGAGTTAAGCCATTGTTAAGTTTTAGTTTTCGTTAACTGAAATCACAATACAAGTTTGTAATTAAACGCAGTGTTTTGTGTGCGCGATAGGCGTACAACTTGTCGGACACGGACTGTCTGCTGAAGTGGACCGTCGACGATGATATTACTGACACGACTGGTTTTACCATCACACGGAAGGTCGTCCACGGTAGCTCGCCTGTAGTCACCATCTCCCTGCCGGCCTCGGCTTGCTGCCAGCATCATCTGACCCAGCTTCGACCAGCAACCGAGTATACCGTATGTATAATGATGACCCGCAGTGCGTCCACGGCTGCGGGAAAGTACGTCTGTACCAGTGTCTGGACCAACGAGGCGTCCGAGGAACCCGCGGGAGACGAGTATCGACGTCTGTTGGCGATCATTCTCGCGTCCATTTTCGGCGCAACTATTCTGATAGCTGTGGTCGCTATCGCCGTTGTCGTGCTACGGCGGCATTGCGCACGTCGGCCGAGGAAGACGGTTGATTCAAGTCCCGGTCTCGCTGCCGCGCAGAGCCGGACGACGCGGCCACAGATCGGATACGCGTCGAAACGGTTCGCGAAGGACCACGGCAGCGGTGCCCAGAGGCCGCGGACGGTATCGGCGGTCAGCGGAGGCGCCGACAGACCGATGTCCGACGCATTCACGGCCGAGGAACGGGCTAAGATCGTCGCCATGTTAGCGGGGACCAGCGTCCCCGGCTACAGCAACGTCGCGTACAATCCCGGATCAACGGAATTCGCCGCCGAATCGAACGGAAATGTCTACGACGCAATTCCAGACGAACTGTTCGACGTGCCTCTAGACTCGCCAGTATAGCGAGCGAAATGTCAGGTTATAGCAGTCAGCTGGGTGTGTGTGTGTGGGGGTGGGGGGGGGAGGTGGTAGAAACCTGTTGCGTGACGGTAGTATCTGCTAATGCAGTCACTCAATACATACAGGGTGGTCCAAAAAGTGGCACACTTTTGGTATTTGAGTTTCCTACCCTATTAGATGCAATATAGTTGCAATTTTGATTTAATTTCTTATTGACGTCTTGCAGGTTATATGGCATTACACTTAAGTATATTGATATACTTGAAAAGTGTGCCATTTTTTTGGATCACCCTGTAAATTTGACAAATCGCCGACATAGTAGGCATAGGCATATGTATTGAAGTGCAGTGATAAAACTATGTAGGCCTATTTGGATTTTCTGTGAACAAAAATCAGTTAAGGCTGCATACCTACAGTGTGAGTCAAAAAAATCCCCCCTGAGGTTATCTGAATTTTTTTTCATGTTTTTAACAAACGGTGAAGAATTTTTAATCGATTTTTACACACCTATTATACGTTCTTATGTACGCTAGATTACAAATTTTTGTGCAATTATCTCCAACTTTGACGAAGTTATGCCATTATGCGCGACTACCTAGTTCACATAATATGCGCAAAATGTCCCAAACGCGCGCGTTCAGACGTTTATGTAAGTCGCTGATAGCTTTGTTGATCGTTGTCTGTGGCAAGTCACTATAAAATAAACACTTTTATAATGTCAACAAACCTGTCGGATATGACATGACGTCAACAGTGACGTCATTTGCTCGGTAAGCAAACTTAGAAGTTAAACTTCTAGTGAAATGTAAAAATTCGTTGGGTGGTCGCGCTTAGTATGGCATAACTTCGTCAAAGTTGGAGATAATTGAACGTGTAATAGGTGTGTGAAAATTGATTAAAAAATTCCCATCCGTTTGGGAAAAATGTCAGAAAACCGCAGAGGGGGGGGGGGTTGACTCACACTGTATTTAGCTCTAGTCGTTGTTGTTAGCAAATTGGCAGGGCTACCGGTGTTGCGATTGATTGACTGAGAAAAATAATGTTACGTCGTGCTACGTACGGTGCTTACTCGCTACAAATGAAGAAACTAATTTGCAAAGACTTAACTGAGCCTAACAACGAATTATCAGGATTTGCATAATCGTAGCTAGAATGTGTACTGAACTTAGTTGTAAATTTTACTGAGCTTCATTCTGCCACGTAAGCTTATTCTTGTAATAGTCTATTCATCTATTCAGCAGCGGCGGAGGAATAAAATTCAGTGTCAGTCTATGTTGTGTCAACTGAAAAATGCATGTACAAAAAGTGAACTTTTAATGAGAAATTCATGGCAATCAGTTCAGTTACAGAAGTTGTCGATGTTTGGCTTTGGCTGCAGGACGTGTATGCGTTGTCTCATCAGTGGCACAGTGCCGCCACGATAAACCCAAAAGTCTGTAGGAACTCGACAGAGGACATCATTGACGTTATTAGTATGAGTCGGGCTGTGATGATTTTTTAGCCGACGAAACGTTGATTTGACTACAATTCGTGTTTTTATTACGTTTGCTTCGACGTTTCCAATAACCGACTAAACTTTCAACTGCTGGGGAGGGTCAAAGAGGTTTTCGCAGTCGTTTTTGAGAAGGTCCGTTTTGTTCTGGAGAGAGTTAGACCCCACAACCCTGTCAATTTCTACCATGAGTGTGTGACTTGACTGAACCAGTATGCCTATAACCAATGTTTTAGAAAATATTCCAACAAAACACCGCACATGCAGACCTGCTCTTTTTCCATTGCGATAGCCGGACTTACCTCTATTGGCACCAACAGTAGTCTTCTAAATTCTCTTCAGTCCTTTGACATATATTATGGCGCCACGAGACCAAAGCAAAAGACGGGAAGTCTTGGCTAGTTACTTACTGCATAGACTTGCTAGCTATGACTGGCGATGAATGAGCATGTTCAGTATCAATACCAGCTTGCTGAGCGTTCAAAAAACTTTTATTATGAGCATGTGCAATACGGTTTCAGTGCATCTGTATGAACATGGCATTTGTATCATATCATTTGTGATTATTTATGACTGTAACTTTGTAATAATTTATCTAGAATCGTATTTTTATGTGTACACGTTTGTTCATTATCTTAGCTGCTGTAGTATAGTAGATTTTTAACATTGTTCAAGATACTCATTTCATGGAAATGTGTGCATTCTATTTTACACGCATTTTATATATCTAAACAATTGAGAATTTCTTCGAAAGCCTGCGTCGTATTTTTATGTTGTAACTTCTCTTCAGGTGTGCTAGACCAAGTTGACCACACCCTCAGCTTTTTAGTCCCCGTAACTCTCTTCTCGTATCATATCGTATTCAGCGGTGGCATATACCAAGCCCGAAATCTGGCAGAGGTCCCACATATGATGCAAGTCTCCCATATGATGAAACCATTTTTTTCACTAATTGCAGTGAATTATGTAAATACTGTTTAGTATAAATCTGTGATATGAATCTTAAATGCGTCTTCACCTTCCAGTATAGGCCCCCTAATTCATAAAACAAGATGTGGTGGGAACAGCATTCCAAACATCCTGAAGTTTTTGGGAAAGCATATGCTACCAGTTTACCAGTCTTTGTATTTCAATGCTTTGAAATTACTGGGCGACACGAGATCACCCGGCATATAAACACCTCTGGAAATTCGAGAAGTTTGTTTTCGGTAAACATGGTCCACCTGCAGTTATTCTTGGTCATTTAGACAAAAAACATGACATGAAGCAATCCTACTAAAACACTAACAACCTCTTCATACTCGCTCATGATTAACACTTTTGCTTATCATAAATTGCTTCAAAGCATCAGCATAATTATTTTTGTCAAAGACGGCCAGTTATTGCTTCACGTCTGCCATTAATATTAGTACAACTTGCAGCTGTTTTAATGTTTTATATTTTTCAAGGCAACATTTTCTGTCACATGACTTTTGTTGACTAGGCCTACAAAAATTACGTAAACAACTCAACTCGGGGGTACCGCTACGGTAGCCCCACCGTCGTTCAGGCCTAGCGACCCTGCCCTCTGTGGGAGCCGTCACCTAGTCATCCCATATTAGTGTAGACTAGGGGACTTGCTGTGTTTTTGTGTTCATATGTGTGCATATTGTATTTTTGTGTTATTTTTGTACTCTATGTCTTCCTTTAGTACTTTGATACTGTTGGTTTGGGTCTTTTGACCTGTAAAAACCGTCGCCCGTATAACCTATACTGTGTTGTTGGAGACGTTAAACCATGCTCAGTCAACCTTACTCAACTTAACTCAACGTCTAGGCCTACAATGACCGTTTCACAGGCAAGCTTATTCACTAACCCTGCGATTGCCAGCTTTCTTTCAGTTCAAACAATGAAGACAATTGACAACAGCTTTGCAGTGATAAATTCATTGTCAAACAGACAAAGAGCTCGGGCCACGGTCACGCACAAATTACTTACGTACCACACAGAGTCACACAACGTCTACAAATATTCAGAGTGTAAGTAATCAAAATACAGCAAGACGGGGTAACATCGCCGGATGCCAGAAGGGGATGACGTGAGTGAGTGGATTCTTAATGGCACATCAGCATTAGGCTATACAGTGCCATTCACGTTGGTTCACACTAGAAAATACCGGACAGAAGACAAATTAAAAACAGACACTTATATAGAAACTAAACACAGCCGGTTCGCTGCGTTCGCGATCTGAGTATTTATCTGGATTCAGACGTCTCTATGAGAACTCATGTCTCGAAGACGGTCGCTAGTTGTTTCGCCTCATTGCGACAGATCAGAAGTATTCAACACTCAGTAAGCAGACCAGTGCTGCTGTCACTGGTCACGTCACTAATTCTGTCAATGCTCGACTACTACGGCAGTGCCACACTAGCGGGGATCCCTGCATATCTGATAGATCGACTTCAGTCAATACTCCACGCTGCAGCACGTCTGGTGAATGGCTCGCGCAAGTAC